>Ga0126339_10003908_pt1 | contig 10920 bp, 8 predicted proteins | sample OrbTmetagenome_2_FD_92532 | JGI IMG/M metagenome (GOLD analysis project Ga0126339, IMG submission 92532) | Coral microbial communities from Petempiche,Puerto Morelos, Mexico - Orbicella T R C metagenome | ecosystem: Host-associated > Invertebrates > Cnidaria > Coral | place: Petempiche,Puerto...
CTTTTTTGTTTTTAAATATTATAAAATTTTTTATTGTGATAGTTAAAAAAAAAAAAAAAAAAGAAGGGTTATTAGGGAAAATAAAAAAAAAAGGGGGGTTTTTGTTTTTTTTTTTTTTTTTTTGCAGTCTGATAAGCTTGCATTTATTCTAGTTATGCAATTTGTTTCAATTTAAAAGTAACACATATTGCCAAAAATCTGTATATAACTCAACCTTATAATAAAGTTTCGATATAACGCCCGTTCAGATTGGTTGAAAAAGCGTGCTTTATCAGAGAATAGATTGATGGTAAGTATGGATTTTGACGAATTTGACCCGGATTAAACGTCCCCTATGACTCAGACAAACGCAATCGGAACGCCATTGTTAACAACTGTACTAAATTACAAGTTTATCTAGATTCCAACGAAACGGTGTTCACGCGGTGAATAAAAAAATGTCAATATATCGAATGCCCCGATGAACGACATATTGCGACAGAAAACACCAATGAATTTATGTCTGTATTTGTGATGACAAACTTTGTGAAATGTTCGAACAACAGTTACATGGAGTGTAGTAACGCTCGATCGCTAAATAGCGATCTCTGGCCCTCTCAGATGATGATGAAGTGACCCAACAATTACAGCGCTAACCCGACGAGTGATCAATTGAATGCTTTCGTAATTTCCATTAGAAAATTGCACATTTTCGTGTGCCACAATGCGGTCGGATTCCACTGGACAAGAAACTTCTTATCTTTTTTTTTAAACTAAAAAGCGAACTTTGGATCGATCGTTATTTCCTCGAAAGCCAATCGAAACCGAAAGTTTGGCTGCAGTCCAGTTTGTGAAAGTGAAGAATAATCATCGCAGTAAATTTTCCAATTTAAGCAATCGGAGAGAAGAAGCCTGAAAAAAATCAGGACTTCGACGGGATTCTTCTTTCCAGTTGCTTAAATTGGAAAATTTACTGCGATGATCATTCTTCACTTTCATCTACAACAGCAGTTCAAATATGAATTATTTCATATACTTCACATCATTGCACTCCTCACGGGAGGATGTGAACTCAATTAATTGACCTCGCTCCCAATGTGTGACTTCATAGCTCAGTTGGTGGAGCATCGCACCGGTATCGCGGAGGTCACGGGTTGGAATCCCGTTGAAGTCCTGATTTTTTTCGGGCGTCTTGTTTCCAATTGCTTAAATTGGAAAATTTACTGCGATGATCATTCTTCACTTTCATCTACAACCGCAGTTCAAATATAAATTATTTGATATATACTTCACAGTCCAGTTTGTGATTGATAGATTTTATCTTGTTAGCCAATCAAATCACTGATTGTTTGAAAAATTCTAAAAAGGATTGCGATTGGCACATTTTAGCCTGCTTTATGGGAGTACAGATGCACGCTTACGCCAGTTTTACTTTTTTGAAAAACTAACGTTTGGTTTGGAAATATTAGTTTTATTGCGTGGAGAAATTAATGGATTCTTTATCATAAAACAAATAAAGAAGTTTGTTAGGAAGCGGTGGAGCACTCAAGAAGTAACGAGAAACACTCGACTACGTCTCGTGTTTTCCCCTACACTTCTTTCATGCTCTAGGCGCTTCCTGCGAGGCTTAAAACAGAACAGAGCACAGCCGACGGTTTTTTATCTGCTAATTATTCTAATTTAATACAAAGTGTAACTGACAACGAAAGACTTTTTTCTTCGAAGCATGTCTTTCAAACTTAAAACATTGTAAAACATTTTTTTAGTGCTATCAGTAGCACAATCACATGGAAGATGGAAAAGCCATAATTTAACAGGTTTCTGAGGATTCTTCATGTGTTTTATGAAAAAATATCCATTAATTTCCCCACGCAGGAATACTTAATTCAAACCAAACTTTTATTTTCCAAGAGTAAAAGTGTGCTTCCATAGTGTAGCCAAGGTAATACGTCTGCGTTCGCAGGCTACACGAAAATAGCAACTCTTCGAAGTATTTAGACGGTGTAGTTTGTTTGTGGGGCAGGGGATATTTATTTTCGGATACCGAAAACATGTTCCGTATAAGCTCCGATCCATCTTAACGTAATAGTGCAAAATGTGTAAACACGCACATCACCGACACAAATATAACCATAAATGAATGGTTTATTACTTTAAAAGCTGAGGTAATTCTGAGATCAATAAGATATGGAGCAGACTAGAAGAATAAGAGGATACCATAGCGATAAAATAACTTGGAAATAAAAATGACAGTAACACTTGTCAGGCTGACTAAAGAGTTACCAGCCTCGCTCGTCCTATTACCGACTCGACCCTCCGAATGATTGCATTACACGTTCCTTTGATATCCTAACTGTAGCTTCTACTAATTAAGAGTTGTAGTATCATCCACCGAGGTACAAGTGTTTAAAGAGCTGGAAACCGCTACCAGCTGCTTTAGTTTAATAGCAAATGTTGCTAGGTTGCTAATCACCACATTCACCACGCCAGGTGATGAACCAGGTGTCGTAGCCGGTGCATCTTCACAGATAAAAATGCTTATATCTCTATGTTCTACAGTATAAGATTCTGAAATCATTCTGAGGAAGTATCTACTTAGAAGGGTATATTAAAACTGTCTGAGTATACAGTGTACCTAAAGGGCAGGAGCTAAAGAGTCATTTTTGGTGCATGAATGGTTTGTTCGGTGGTCAGAAGGATTAGCAAGCAAGTAAAAGAGGTCCTGAAACTCAGCTTCCTCTCTCAGATGATCACTCTCAAAATTTTCAGTTCGTCGGGTAAGGACATTGAGTCGTTTCTCCACCTTTTTCATTCTTTCCTCGGTACATTGAATAATACTTTCAGAATTCAAACAGAAAGGTTCTGCATCCGAACGGCACATGTTAACAAAAGTGGTGTCGTCACAAAATAACTTGAATTCAGTTTGCCTTTTACTTTTTTGGAACATGTCCATGAAACGTTCTTCAATAAAGTGTGCCATCTCAAGCTCTTTAGCACTTTCCTCTGCATGTGTCTTTGCGTCAGAATAGGACTCATTTAGTACAGAAACTAACATATTCATGAGAAATACAGTGGTGGATAACATGTACAAGAAAGCAAACGTTGGGCCAATGAATGGCTTCTCGTTTCGAAGGTCTTGGACTGGGACAGCTTTTCCTAGGAGAAATTCAAACTGCGAAATGACTGCTTGCATGTAGGTCGAGTACTCAAGCACTATACCACCGAAAAGCTGCATCCCTGATATAACAAAAGCATTAAATACGATCAGGAAGAACCCTACGTAGGACAGTTGGTAACCTACCGACTGACGGAGAGATAAAAATAAGAAAATGACGTGAGGGTTGAAACGAATGAGATTTAAAAGCTTCAGTGTTACCATAAAAATCGCGACAGCAGTTGAGGCATTTTCCCAGTTGGCCCAAGATAGGGCAGAGTGAAAATGGACAATTTCATAAGGATTAGCTTGGATGTCTTTGATGCTCTTCAGAACATTCTTTGATCTGATCATGTAGAATGCTACAGACGCTATAGAAGATATAATCATTAAGAGGTCCACCATATTCCAAACAGACTTGAAAAATCCAAGGCGATGTCGGTAAAGGTGAGTCAACATCATGATGAAAAAATATAACACCATGGCCATGAACAGAAACTGGCAAATGAGATAAAACATCAGAGCTCCTGACTCCGTACTGTACAACTCGAGTGTCTGAATCCTCCTTGTTGTGTACGAAGCACCAGTTGATAGTACTTCGAAAAAGTACGTAGCAATGCTGATTAAGTTTGTATTCACGTTGAACACTTCGAACTCTAAAATCACCGCTCGAGTCTGTCGATCAAGCCATCCATGGCCAATAGTCTCCCTTAGGACGCTAGAGGCTGTGTTTTCGTCATATCCCAGTAATGCAGCATAGCCACCCCCTCCATATGTATTGAATGAAGCTTTTACCGGGTCATTGTCTAGTTCTTTAGCTTGCTGGTAACGCCAAGGCTTTGGACACATTCGCAGAGCTTTTGGCCATGATATATTGTAGGGGAGAGTTTTCCATCCTGGGAGACTCAGCATGGTAGTGTCCTCGTCCTCTTGAGAATAGTCGTAGTAACAGTCTGAGATGATATTAGAGAGTGTTCCGCAAGAGCCTTCAAAATAATGAAATATAAGCCACTAAATGTCAGTAAAATTACCGTTAATTTATTTGAAATGAAACTAATCCGGCTGATACACTAAACGCTATGGCACGTGCTTATATCAGTCTTGATATTGTAACAGTATTTTTAAAGGAGGTTCAAGTTCCTTCTGTGATTCCATGGCAACTCCTTACAAATGGCACAAAAACATTCCCTGGTTTTGCGTTTTTAGATGATTTTCATGTGATTGAAGTCGCCTCTTATTGACTAAATAAATAACTAAATAATACTGAATAATACCTGTCACAAAACCTCGGACTAGAAATATTTGATTTTTCTCTAAAGTATTGGTTGTTGCATTTATAGTGGGATTATCGACATAGCTTTATGGGAAATAATTGTTATTCTTCAGGCATACCTTACGATCAGACAACGCTGTTTAGGGAATATTGCAGCGAAAAAGGCTCTTTTGCTGATGTCAACGGTTCGCTGAATTTTGAGGGAAATATTCTGATGCAACTTTGAAAACTGTTACATTGAAATTAGTACACCGATATATGTTATTGAATAGTCCTTAAAGAATTCAAAATCAGTTCTTGACAATAAGGGTAAAGAGAACTGATTTAACTGCTTTCAGCCATCACTTTAGTCAAATTAACTTGTTTGAACGTGAAATTATAAAATAAGTCCGATTTCTGTGGAGTTAACGCTGAGAAAGAAGATTAGTTTGATTTGGGATGCTGCTAAGGGGTAAAAAGAAAGATGGTTGTACATTGAAAGTGATTGAATTCACCGTACGAACTTACTCTTTTTTATTCTCAGTTGTCGTAACCACGGCATGCCGATCAATATGGAAATCTTGTTCGCGATGTACACGTCTTCTTTCTCTTCAAGCCCATTGTACCACGGCTGGTTGTAAATTTTAGAAAGGAACTGCTGCCTCAACCATCTAGATAGCTTGTGTAAGTCGGTTACCTGAAAATGAGTTCCACTGAAGTTCAGCTCTAACATCTCCGTCTCTTACTTAGTAGAGTTAATTGTGACATGTCGTTAGTCTTCTTGTTGGCAAATGTCCTTAGATATTTGTGCAAAGGGAATCTTCAAATCACCACCATATGACGTCAGCTCTTTGCTAGGCGTTGATAACAAATAGAGAGGGTTTCCATTGAGTGTCGAAAGTAGTCAGGAAATAACTTTGGGTTTGGTTTTTTTACGGTTTAATTTGAGATTGGCTGAGTAGTCTAATTGGGAAGAAGCTGGTTTGGTTTTGGTTTGACGGCACTCAATTAAAAACCGCTCTAAGGCGGTAGCCCTTGTAGATATTTAATTTATGTAAATCCGTATTTGGATATTTTAAAGAAAATACGCCATATAATAAATATAAATTAACGTTTATTAATTATTTTGACTTTTTATTCATTCTTTGCTGTTACACAAAGCAAAATTGCAATCCAGGTTCGCCTAAAGAGGAAGACGGCATCAGTGTGATCTAAAAGGTCAAAAATCCAGTTGTAATGAGATAATACCTACCGTACCAACAGTGGAATCTTACCTTATCAAACTTCGTGAATTGATTTCTCATCTCTGTTGTCATCAGGAAACGATTTACATTCTTGTTTCCATAACAAACGATAGCCAAGAAGAACATAAATATTAAGTGAATGACAATGTCCTTCACCATGACCGTCAGTTGAGCCTCCTTTTTGAATCGTTCACGCATCTTCTCCATCTGATATTGCTTAAACCGCTGTTTGGGATTATCGCTCAGAGAATCGATTTCATGTTCATGTGAATCACCTTGTTCGCCGTCTTCCTTGGAATCTCCTTTACTGTCCTTGTTTTTTCTACTCAAGGGCAAAGAAATTACAATGACTGCCAGCAATACCTTTGTTGGTTGTACAACAAAAATATCTTGTCCATTCGAAATAAAAATTGAAGCAAGCCATTGCTCAGCAATTTCTTTACCCCACACTAAGCTGTAGAATAACGTGAACGTTGCAGCTGTAAGAGTTGTAACAAAGCAGAGAAACCAACCTATGTACACGCAGAAATGAGGCAACATGCAGCCAGTGTCACTTACTTCATCCACGAGTCGTTGGGCCTGGTCAATGTCTTTATATTTGTCTCCCTTTTTACTTCCTGGTTTACTAGACTTAAATAGGAGGACAATCAGGATGTTAACAGGTGCGACTATCAGTCCACTTTGTACTCCCACGACAACCTGCCTCCAAGAAAACTTAAATGGACCAATCTGTATAGCTCCATCTGACTCTCCATCAATGTTATAAAACATAGCATTAGCAATCATGGCGCTGAACAGCACCGAAAGACAACACGAGGCTCTTTGTACACGGGTGAAAGTACTGCTACATGCTTTACCAAACACTGACATCCACAGGTGACCGTCGGCAATCTTTCTTCCAAATCGCGAACGCACCTGAGCTGAAAAAGAAGTAGGACTTTGGCTATCTACAGTAACTTCTACCTGTCCATCGTCTTTTTCCAGCGCAAGCCATCTGTTTATCGGAAACGCCCACTGTTCTTCAGTCTGCCTGTCTCTGATTACTACTGTTTCTACAAACCAAGATGGATTATCTCCTGAATTGTCGTGTTCCAAAGTTATTTCTTTTAAAGTTCCAAAGGATTCCCTTGCGGTTAAAACAAAGCCATTAATACTTCCCCGTGCAAATATTTCACTTGCCTCTCCTTTACTTCGTAGTGGTATAAGGGAGTGTTCATCTATTTCACCTTTAATGTTCATTGTTACATTGGCTGTTGTTCCGGAATGTTTCCACACTCCAGTGCTAATAACCATGTCGTAAAAGTAGTTTCCTTCTTCAGTGATGGATACATGTCTGGGAGGGCAAATCTACCGTAAATATTGCAGACATTATAAATATGTGTTTTCAACCAGTATAAGGTCCATATCAGGAGAGCCGTTACCATTTCAAATTCGCTTTTGCGAGGTTGGATAATCCCGAATAGGGTGTTGTGAGACTCTACTAGTTCGTATGAATTACTAATAATGAAAAAAAACTTTGCACTGATTCCCAGCCAAATGTTATCCCGACATAAAAATTGAATTTGCGTTCGGCAAATTTGATTGTTTTGAAAGAACGTGAGAAGCGTCCAGTTTTGGCAAAAAGCGTCAGAGAGGTAAATCACTTTAAACGATACATGTAGTCTGAAGCCAGCGACTTACAGTTTAACCGTAATGACGTGAACATCATTGCAAAATGCCACATATTTGCCATAATGAATGAATATTTTCCTTTTTGGGAGTAACAAAGTCTTTAATTTCATTGCTAATTTGATTTTTACAATTACAACGGTTGGTGTACAACTACTTGTTCTATAAGGAAAAAAAAAACAGTCGTCTCGGGAAAAAATGATTTCGCGCGTCACCAAGCTGAAATTGGCATGTAACCAATCAGAAGCTTTGTTTACTGTCCTGATAATCTACAATATCAAGTCACTGATTTGATATGGCCGGATTTGTGGATCACCTCACACGCTCAACTGTATCTGGTACACTTTGGTGGCTTATCAGACTCGTTTGGTCTCTCCTTGAGTATTCGCCAAAATCTGAACCTTTTCGGGACAAATTTACCTGATATGCCGCTTAAGCATGCCAAAAGGGTACGATTAGGTAAAAGTATTGATAAGCATGTAAATCTCACGTAAGCAACAACACACCTTATTTTCGTCTCTCCTGTCTGCCCTCTTCGCGAAGATTAGCACAATGAAGTACAGTAGAAAAGTACATGCAATTGTTACAAGTACCGAAATATTGCCTGTTTCACCAAGCCGCGTAAACTCAGTGAAAACCTTGTCAAAATCAATGGGATTTGATGCTTGAATGAAGTTTCCGCCAAATGAAGTCAAATGGTTGCACAGACATTTGAGATGGGAGGTGTTTGAGCTAGGGTCAACCTACGGAGGAAGTCAGTATCGATTTGAGAAAAATAAAGAGAAACGTTAAGTTATTCTTTTGCCTGCTTGTGGTTCGTTTCTATGCACGTTAGTGAACTTAAACTGCGTTCTCACTCTCACTGAGTAACATGATTAGCATTGAATAGTCAAACTAAAAGAGCCAATAAAATTAATGTCTACTATTACTTTTGTAGTAACAATGGTTAAATAAAATCGCCCATTGTACCTAACTCATCAGTTAGGTTCGGCAAATGAGTGGAGCGGCATTTGGAGCGGCAATTGTGAAGCCCTTTGGGCTCTGCTTTCCCCTCGCTCTCGGCCTTCATGGTTAACGTGCTTCATCTGAGATATAGAGATACTAAATAGTTGCAATCATGATCGAAATAAACATGTTTCGATCATTTTCGCCAGAGCAGAATGTGTACACCTTTCGTTGAGAAACATGTTTCATTCATGATTAAACTCCATACGTATTGTTCGGCCTGCTGTGAACTCATGTTTTATCTTTTGCAAGGACTATATTCATTGATCTAAAGGTAGCTTCCCAATTTCTCTGTCTTTTGAGTAAAGAGCTGTTCTTAAATTCTGAATTAAAACATTCAGGAAGACGATTCATGCAGATATTGAATTAAATCTTGGAATTGTAACAATCCGCAAACAAAGGCTGTTTGCAATTGTACTCTCGTTCTGACTACCAAAATGTGGCCAATATGCATTCAAGGTGAAAGTTCAACTTTGAGTGCTCGGCCTTGACTCCCTTAACTCCCTCACGGGTTCTTTAATTTAAATAACCATCAACTTTAAAGGAGGTGTGTTTTCACCTTCCAAGTTTAGTCACGCTGAAATCAATTTAGTTTACCTTGCAGCCGTCTGAGGTCCACTTCTCTTTTTCTTCAGACCAATACAAACAACTTGACTGGCTAATACTTATGGTGTAGTTGACATCTGTTGAGGGATCATACTGGGGAATAACTGTTTCAGTAACTCCTTTGGGTGGCGGATCTTTGAAATCAACACACGACCGTCTTTCACGACCATGACCAAGACACGCTGATCTTCGTCTTCTGGAATGTTCGTTGACACTTTTAGCTCCCAGGAACAACAGACCGATATAAAGACGACTTGGTTCCGAGGGCACCACTGTTAAAGAACTCTCTTCTAGAAGGCAGGATGTTTCGTTTTGTTTGTCATCTGTTTGGTTTTTACATGTTGATGTAACAGTAAAGTTGTGATCAGAGTACTCAATCGTAGGTCTTGCTCCAAATTTCAAAAATATTTCAATAACTATCCCTTGTTTTTCCGCTCCAATTTTGATAGAAACGGGGACATCTGCTATTTCCGCGTAATAACTATGGAAAGACAATTTGTTTGGCTTTAGGAAATAATGATCAGTTCCGACGCTGGTGTTTGGCGGTGAACTCGAAATCGGAATAACTATCTCAATGTAATTTTCAAGGTTTGACACATTGATCTTTTCTCCATTAGCGCTTTGAAGATCCAGACTGGTCACACTTGATTTGATCTTCTTGCTGCTGTTGTCCCAAGTGAAAGGATTGAAGTCAACAGCTTGCATCTGAAAAGGAAGCCCACAGAGGTATTCGAGTCATGAATCCTCTATATTTGAGGTTTATTATGGTTAATGCAGGCTCAAAGGGTTAAAGACTTCCTTTAGTTTAAGATTTTAAGATCTGACTATCATATTTCATTTTCTATATAGCTATAAAAAGATCCAAGGAACTCCGCTTGTGAGCTTCCTGTTCTAGGTGCGGAATACTTTTTTCTCGCGATAGTATCTTACCGTTAAGGTCTCTAACAGGAAGTTGTTGATGCGGCCCTATAAGCACTACTTCCTCAACTCTTACGTGCAAATAGATTTCATTACAAGATGCTGCAGGCTTGTAAGTCACGATCGTGCCGATCGTGTACACAAATTTAGGTGATGAGCCTCCGGTGAAAAGAGAAAGATAGTCAAGCAAAGTCAAAAATACGACTGAAGATCAACGTGAATTTCTAATAAGGTATAATGAAAAAACATAGATAATTTCTGCGTCAAAAAAAAAGTGTTTCTCAACAGAGTAAGCCACGTGCTATTGTCAGTTGATTCTTTGGACACCTAAGAACATAACCTAACTGTTAATGAAATATTAACCATAACATAATCGCAAGAACGCAACAATCTTTTTAGGTCTTTCCTGGTTGAGGCTGAAAATAGACCAAACAGATGCCACCCAGAGGGAGTGGAAAGTATCAACCATATTAAGTTAAAAAAATAGGCACATTCCTTTGATCGATTCAGATAAAACGTATTAGGATTGTTATCACAAGACTCTGAACGGCAATAATGGTCTTCTTACCTTTACATTGATATTTCCACCACCCATATCTCCTACGTTAGCAGGTAGCTTAAATTTTGTTGCTCCGTTTTCCATACTGAGTCCCTTCACATCGTGAGTGGAGACCTTCTTTAACGATATTGCCAAATTATTTGTTGTAATGACTAAATCTTCGGAAGGAACTAAGCGGGTAAAGAATGCCTCGCTCATGCCGTTCAATTTTTCCAAAGCTTCTTTCACGAACTGCAGTAAGAAGAGAAGTAATATTTGTCGGCATATTTCCCTTAATTGCAAGTTGCTGATTCAAGTTAAATTTAACACGGCTACAGTTTTAGTTCCTTAATTCACACTAGACACGAGCAATATATCATCGAAACAATTCTTGTAATGCAGCTGTGTCAATATGGCTGTTATACAATTGTCCAGACTACTTAAGAATGGCTGACTGTTAGGATCGAGAAACGCCGGTCAACGTCCCATTTGACAAATCGCTCATATTTTGCCCAAAGATACCCTTAGGTGACCTAATTCTAAAAATCATATTTAA
>Ga0126339_10003909_pt1 | contig 10919 bp, 13 predicted proteins | sample OrbTmetagenome_2_FD_92532 | JGI IMG/M metagenome (GOLD analysis project Ga0126339, IMG submission 92532) | Coral microbial communities from Petempiche,Puerto Morelos, Mexico - Orbicella T R C metagenome | ecosystem: Host-associated > Invertebrates > Cnidaria > Coral | place: Petempiche,Puerto...
TGTGTGTCTCCTCCTTCTTGTTTTTTTTTTTTTTTTTTTTTTTCTTTTTTTTTTTTTTTTTTTTTTTTTTTTTTTTTTTTTTTTTTTTTTTTCAACAGGGGGGCCAGAATAGAGAAAATCGTTGAAATCATCACCCACAACCCGTCGCTGCTGTGGGGTGGTTTAACTCTCCCACCGTGGTCTGGACGCACCAAGAAACATTCCTGGTACAAAGCCAGTAGTCCCGGTCACAAACAGATGGCCAGTGACGATCAGATTGTAGACTTTTTGCTCACAACATACAAGAGTTATGTCCATCCATCCACTTTGATGAGATTGCTGCTCCACAGGTACACAAACCAGTCTGTGTAACCCATTCGGTCTCATACTGAAGGTTTCCTTGATTGAAGTAGTATATCAAACATGAGAGACAGTGTTTCATCGGGATATCTAAACACCGAGAAGAGAGTAACAGTTGAAAAAATGACGCGCAACGGAGTATTTTTGACGAAATTCGAGGTGTTTGGATGGCCGACGAAACACTGTCTCGAGTGTTTGATATATCTTCTCAATCGAAACAAAAACTAAGGAGTAAACGGAGGAGTAAATCGTCAAAATCTATGCTGACCGGGGCCAGGTATCGAGACCTCCCTCACGGTTGTGATTTTCTTTGTTTTAACTTGATAAATTATTAATGAGTTTGAAAACTTCAAGTAGTATATCGAACTTGAGGCCATGTTTTTCTACATTTCCAAACACCAAGAAGAGAGTTGAAAAAATTAAACTTGATGCGGAGTATTTTTGAAGAACCTCTAGGTGTTTGGAAATGAAGTCAAACGCTGTCTCAAGCGTTTGATATATGTTCTCCGAAACCCAAACTCAAACTAAGGAGAAAACAGAAATGAAATGGTAAAAATCTATGCTAATTAGGATCAGATATCCAAACACCGTTACGGGCATGGTGTCCTTTTTTTCTTCAATGAATTTGAGAAGAGGGAAGCAAGTTAAACTTTGGTTACGCCAAAGAAAGAAAAAAAAAACTTCTTCACATTGACTTACGTGCGATGTATTATCGTTGTTTGCAGATTTCATGACCCCTGGTTTGGGAAGTATTTTGACGGTGATCCTTCCACTGGTCAAATGCAAGACTATAGTCCTTTGCCTGTGTTACACATCCATCTGATGAGACTGTGGACAGCCTGGCTTGAAAAATACCCTGAGGAGTTTGTAAATAACCCTGTCATTGCAGTGAGTGTCCGCGACATTACTTTATGTTAGCCTAAGGAATCAGGTCCGGAAAAGCGGAGACAAATTATTTAAGAGCTTTAACGGTGTAGCAGTCGAACGTATTACTAGGAGATTTATAACTACCTCATGCCGAATTTACACCTTTGTAAGCACACCCACAAGTAATCAGACAGCCCTGATCTCTTTTTAATCAATTTTTGTATCCATCGTGCTCAAACTGAAATCCAATCAGAAACTAGATGTCAGAAACTGTAAGTGCCGTCGCCGGGCGGAATTAAAATGCTCAGACTTCAGGCGTCTCTCGCGCGGGGATAAGCCTAAGGGTGGGAGATGACTGACATTTCAGGCTAAATTCAACTTTGTTACTCTTTCAATCTTCAATGAAACATTTTTCCTTCTTTTTAGTCTGAGCTTAGCGATGTGATACTTCCTTTGAGACAAGCTGGTGGCCCTTACCTCCCTTGTGCAGAGATTTTGGAAGATCTTATTCAGAATCTTGTGGTGAGCCAATAGGTCGACGGTTTATTCATTTGTCACTTTCTTTTACCACGATTTGCAGTTGAGTATTAAAGGCGCGATGAAAGTTTGGGGACCAGGTTTTAATATTCAACTTGTGTTGTTTTCAAGGGCAACTGGCTCCGTTTCCAATGGCAACTTGTCGGCCTTTGACGTCATCGGCAGCAAAACGCGCGAAATTGCAGACGACGATGTTGTTACCATTGGAAACGAGGAAAGTTCTCGGTGACAATGCCGTTATTTTAAGTCCAAAACCTCGTCACCGAAGCTCTGTCGCGCCTTACGCAGTTGATACAGATAATCATAGTACTTGAACTTAAAGTAATTATTTTTTTCTAAAGTCCAGTTTTGATTTAAAGGTCATTACAGAGACAAAAGGGGACACGATGCAGAGGACATGTTGCAGCGACATCTTTTTGTGAAATTCAGCTGGTTTGAATTTGCTGGTCATGAAGCAAGGATAAAATGACCTCAGTTTTCAATGACGCATGGTGTGCACTGCTCTTGCTAACTGTTCCCGCTACCACATAGAAGTGAACCAATATCCGCTCCGTGTGCCCATACACGAAGGCGCTTGTCCCCGCTTCACGTCTCCGCAACATGTCCGCTAGTGTGTGCCGACCTTAAAGATGTGGCTTTTGATTATTTATGAGATTCGCAGTTCAAGCTTCTGTTGTTACATCCAACTATTATTTTTGTTTTCAGGAAAGGGCTTCAAAGAGGCACCATTTGGATAGATTTCAGGCAAATCATTGTCACCATGCAATTCTTTACGAACAGGTGAGGAATAGAATGTAACGTGTATGGCTGTAAAATGACTGATTCATCAAGTTGAATTTGAAACAAAGGAAGTCATAACCATCACCGTGTTTGGATACCTGATCTGTATTGGCGTAGATTTTTGCGATCTTGTCTCCCATATTCTTTTTTGGTCAAACACTCTAGACGGTTTTTAACATATTGGCAAACACGTCGAAGTTCGTCAAAACTGCTCTGGTATGCGTCATATTTTCAGCTATCTTTTCGGTATTTGGAGATGTGGTAAAACACGGCTTCTCTTGTTTGATATATTGCTTACAACATTTCCTGGCCAAATGCCAGATGGTAACCCACAATGAATTAGTACCACAACCAGTAGTAGTACTCCAAGTTGTTTTATACAACAGATTGCAGAGTTGCGTGACTCTTTAGTTTTCTCCGGTCCCTCAGTCACCTTTGCGGCCGTCATTTGGGTTGTCACGTATGCCTCTCCTCGAAAGCATTGCGTGATTACTCAATTGATAACAGAAGACTAGAAATTCCTGGTTTCTGGCTGTGTAAAACTCTGATGTCCTTTTTTGCTTGTAGTGTCAAAAAGCAGTTGTGAGTGGAAGCCTGCCTTGTTCTGTTGAGGATTCTATTTACCTGAGCGCACTACAACTATATATTGAGGTTGGTGGACTCGATTGATCGTCATCTATTCTCGTTTCCTGAGGCCGCGATCGTTTTAGTTAGCACCAAGAATAGCGACCTTTGGGCGGGTCCTATTAGAAGACCTTGATTCTCGGACTTCCCGTCAAATCTGACCAACCTGATTGGCTGAGAATACGAAACGAATGCTGTGTGCATGCTCAGAAAATCGGGTCGGTGCTGACCAAAAGGGTCATGGCCTCTGGGAATGAAAGAATGTATCATCATCCAGTGCTCGAATAAAGTGCCGACCCATTGTCCTGGACAAGTAGATTTTCATTCGGGGCAAGTTAGTTTTCATTCTCACTTGTCCAATGGGCGAGGGATCAGGCAAGTCGTCTGCCAACTAAATCATTAAAAGAGCAAACTAAGACCTGCTCAAAGCAGGCAAAATTTGAGAGCTGCCTTTTTTTTTCGAGCCCTGGTCATCAATGTCATCAACATTTACGAGCAGAGGGGCCCCTCGGCTGTAGCATGTTTTTAACTCAGTGAATTGAGGTTTTCTGTCTGTATGGAATGATCTATTTGCTTATTTGCTGTCATTTTATTTTTGCACAGGATCTGCTGTCAGCGGAAGTGCGAGGGAAGCAACGTTTCTTTCCATCATCCAGTAGAGAGAAGTATGGTTTGGCGTTTTATCGATTTTTGTAGCGCACCGTGACCGAGAGTACTTTTTCTAAAAGTAAATTAGTGAACTGGAGCAAGACTATCCGTCGAGTTAAGTTTTAGCACGTTAGTCCTTTGCAATGCATGAAGTGATGCAAGTGGTTCTTTTTTCTTTCCTCTCTTTTTTTTCTTATGAAGTTGCCCTGGCGTATTTTTGCTCTTCCAAATTGATCCCTTACAATTAAAAAGTGTTTGATCAAATCTTTTGCTAATGGTCTGCTAATCTGTTGTTTTTCGTTTACAGGTTGTCTGTTTCTCGTATCAAGTTAAGTTTACATCCATCCATGTACAAGGTGAAGAATATGGCAAAGAGGTGAGACATAAGATTGTTTCATAGTAAATGGACGACTAATAGGCCGACTTAGTTTGACTGACAATTAAAGGATCGAAACTTACCAGAACCGACCAATGACTGCTGACAGGCTTTACACGAGTCTTAAAGCCAAAACCATCATGCGAAACTGAGCGATCACTTTCAACGGACCAGGCTTATAACACTATCGACTGAGAGACACTATTTACTTGACTCTGAAGATGTCCGCTCAGGTTGTCAAAACGTCAGTCACCGACAACAGTTCTTTTCAGAGCTACACGATCATAATATACAGACTACCAAAAATTGTTTGTTCATTAAAGCGTCGTCGTCATGTTTTACTGTAGGTTATGATTTATTGTTGTTTTCTTTGTCTACTTCACCTGCACAGAATCAAAGCCCAGTATGAACAGTTTGTGAGCAGTGAAATGTCGGAGAGAAATGCCAAACACAACTTTATTGACTACTGTCAGGCAATGCCAGGTTATGGATGCCGCTTCTACAAACTGAAGGCAAGAACCATTCAAAGTGTGTCCGCATTTGTAATATACGATTAAGATATCTATTGATTATTCTTTAAAATTTGAAATGAAGGGCGCTCTCCATTCGACCGAAAAATCCGGAACGGTAGAAATGGATGCAAATTGTGCGGACATTCGTGGGAAAGTTTTCGGAAAATCCCAGAGTTGTCGAATTTTCGGATACGAACCATTCTAACGAACATATTCGGAACCAAAATCAAATGGAAAGAAAATTTCATGAGAGAAATTTTCGGTATACCTGGTGAGGTTGTTCTGTTTTCCAGAACTGAAAATGCTGTTTCCGGCATTCACCATTGGAAAATGTCTTAGAAGTTCGAACCGGAATTTTTGGTCAAATGGAAAACGCCCGAAGATAACTGACTCGTTGATTTTTCCCTGTCCTAGGAGTGTATGGGTACAATTAATCCCAAGGGGGGTGCGGTCAGGTGCTATTTTGGTGTCAGTCCCAGGAAGATCACCATTATGGATGAGAAAACAAAGGTTAGTCTTGGAGTGTTACATATTCAAACTGTTCTAACATTCCTCCAGTGTATCTCTTACTAAATAATGTAAGTTACGGACCTAGTCTTTTTCCCTTCGTTTTATGGCCGAGCGCGGGTCGTAAATCGAAGGGGGAAAAAACGTGGATCCGTAACATACAGTATGGACCAAGAAGACGAGGTTAGTGAGATATTTATTGTATCTCTATTGTGTGTCTGTTGAGGCCTTATATGCCACTTGGCACGAAGTGGACAGGTAACAGGTAACAGTGTGTCTGACGGGTTCGGGAACGACTTCTAATCACGCGGAACGGCTTCAAGTTTCTGACGCACCTCGAAAGCAAAACGACTTGATTTGAAATCGTTGTTAAGTTGTTGACAAGTTTTAATACACAGTTTAAACACGAAACATTCTGGCAACAAAAGCAGCTTTAAATTTTAGCGGGTCGCACATTAGAATACGTCCCACTAAATTGACCAATCACAGCGTGCGTAGTAACTGAGAGATATAATAATAATAATATCCAATACTGGCCAATATTTGCACTTTGCTGTGTGAAAAGTATTGATAATGTTGTTCCAATATTATAGCAGAGTTTTGCAGTTTTTATGTCCTTTTGCCCTTTCATTAGGCTGTTATTGGTAGTTGGCCGTCAAAGGAATTAAAGAGATGGAGGTCTTTAGCTGACGACACCAAACTGCGTTTGGAATTCATTAACAAGACGTTTGAATTTATGCTGGAAAACAAAGGGTAAGTCTCATTTTATTGCGTTTTATTCAGCATGGTACAGTAGTACAAAACAATGACAGGACAAAGACATAAGCGCTGCTTTATGGAATGATGAAGACGATTAAGCAAGTCGAGTAATAGAGTCAGTTTGGTGTGTAATGACCAGCTGACACTGTTGCATGTTTAACTGACTGGTTGACATTTCCTTTCAGTGTTTTCAAGGAGATCAACGATGCTCTTCTGCTGTGTACCAAAGTTGAGCTGCAGGTGAGAGTCTAGGCCCCGTCCACATTGCGCCGGACGAATTGGAAAACGCAGCTCTGTTTCTACGGTCAGGGCTACCGTCCACACTAATCCGTCACGGAAACAGAGCTTTTCGAAAACCCTCTTCATGCCGGAAGAATTTGAAAGCGCCGACTTTGCATGTGTTTTAGTCTGGACGGAAAACATTTTCAAAACGGAGCTTTTTGGAAACGATGATGTCACGATAATCACGTGATTTCCCTGACCGAGTTTTCTTCAAACACGAATGCAAAATGATCGGTGATTGTTGCGTTTTCAAATTTTTCCTGCCTGAAGGGCCTCTGTAGGCAGACTTCACCTTGTCAGTTGATAGCACACCTTTTTAATAGAGTTTTTTTTTTATTGATCGGTTAGTGAACCTCGCCCATTAACCAAATGGTCACATTTCAGATTTTAGCAAGGCAAGATTTCTCTCCATGGAGCAAATACGCTGAGGACAACGAAGTTTGGGGCGCACAGGCCCTGGCCGCTATGGCAAACAAACCTGCTTTGTACTCTGACAAGTATGACAGCGACCCAGGAGTAGTGTCCAGACTAAGAGCCATTTCCTTAGCTTCCTCTGTCCCAGATCAGTATGCAGCCAGAGTCAGACGACAGCTGTCCATTTCAGCTAAGCTTTCATCCTCGGCGCCTTATCAGCAGGGTGCGCTTCAACAGAAGGATGACCGAGGCAATGCCATGGCTCTGCAGACTGGTGTCGAGGCTGCCTCGTCCGCTACAGGTTTGTTCGGGTTTCTAGTTCTTTCTTGTTCCCAGTACTTGCCAAGGACCCATTGCAAAGAGGTAAAGAGACTAAATACAAAACAAACAAACCAAAAAGAAACAAACCTTTTTGCACAAGTCACTCTCACGTATAAGACTGGGACATGTTTTGTTCATGATTTTTATGAGTCTTATCTGAGAACAGCCTTAAACGTGGCAGGTCCTTAATTTCCACCCCTTCCAACAATAAATGAATTAATGGGATAGAACGCGTCCTGCGTCCTGTTAGAATATTTATGTCATCCTTGCGACGAAAATGACGATATCTCCTGTTGTCCTTCCTGTACAAAGACATTCAATTTAAAATAGAAATTTTTTGAAGTATGAAAACAGACTTTTGTCAGGCTTGTATCGTTTGCCTTGCTCTTGAATATTTTCCCCACTTATAAAGTCGTTATACATTTGCTGATGAAATCTGAGTGCTGTGGATACGCTAGGAACCTTGCAGTATGTTACGCTTTAGACTGCTGCCAGTCTGTTTCTCGCAAAATCAAGAGGGAGGATTAGGCGAAACATTCGGACTTAAAGGTTTTGGAACGGGACATGGGCATGGCACTCACGAGAGGAAGAACCATATCTGGAAAAGCAAACTCGATATTTATTATCGTGTTTGGTTTGTTTTGGCCCACATTTTAGGAGCAGTATCATCAGCAATATCTTCCGGAAGTCCAGTTCACTTGTCGGTAGAGTCCCACACTTCAGAGGACCTACTTTTGGGCTCCTTACAGAGCACTTTAGACCCTTCAAAGTCCTCCTGGGAACCGAGCTCTCTTTCAACAACCCAGCAAGGAAGAACATCGAGTAAGAAATACTTAGTAAAGTCTTCTTGACCTGTACGGGAGTGTTTTGATTCCGTCGGGAAAATGAATGCCTCTCGCAGAAAAACTCATTAAAAATGCAAGTTTTTGATCTCAAATCAAAAGCATGTTTCATCTCAGATGAAAACCCTTAGGATCTTGATCTTGTTTTTCATTGGGTATCAAGATCCATCCAAATATCCAAATATCCCGCATTGACTGGCTGATGACTGTATAAATAATTAATGAGTTTGAGAACCCTTCCTATTCCACCTTATCCTTTGCTAATCAGATGTTCAAAGTCTCTGAAATGTGTTTCAGAAAAACTTCGCCTGATTCGAAAATTGCATAGCGCCTCCCAAAACAAGCAGCACAGTTTGTTTGTTAGTCTGTCGCAAACGGACCTAAATACCTTTCTAGAGGGCAACTTTGGTACAAAGACTTCAAAATAAACCTCTTGTGTGGGTGCAGGTTATGGGGTATGGTCCAAGTGTTTTAATCGTACACAAACTCTTTCATGTACTGTACGATTACAATTATCTTGCAGGGGGCAGTGAAACAAGTGTTGACGAATCTAGTTCACCTACCGAGCGCCACCTTCTCGACCCATCTGGCTCCTTCACTGTTGGGCAGGAGCTGAAGCTTTCTGCATCTTCCGGTCGCAGTCGTAAGTACACACCTGAGAGTAACACCTCCTCTCTGGGGAGTGATTCCGCCAGTTCAGGACGGACCACACCCACCCACAAAGGACCGTTTAACTCAATACTTCGCGATGATGACGATTTTGAGAGTGTGAATCGCTCGTTTGGTCAGAGCACCAATGGACAGTTGCTAATTTGTCAATGCCCTCCGGATGCCGAGCTGCCTGGGTTTAATCGTCGAGATTTCTCGTGAGTTATAACTCTTATAACTTAGCCTGTGAACACGCTTCCTGTTGGGTTTAGTGCGAGCAAGCCTAATCTGGACTAGGGCGAGCGGAGCTAACGGAGAGCGGTCTGGTGACGAAGGGACGACTCACTTTGCTCGCCGGATTTTTTTCCCGCCCTCGCTGGGAGCCTGTTTGCAGGCTACTTACAACTTTGAGTATTGAACAGGGTGTGGAAAGGTTAATAGAGACGTGTAGGATTAGAGGTTGGGACGAGTGTTTCACGTGTCGTATAGTAGGGTGAAGGGGCGTGAGAAGATCCACAGATTCAGATTCGGCGAGATTTCTCGTAAGTTAGGGAGCATTGAGAAGGGCGTGGAAAGGGAAATAGAGAGATAGGAATCGGGGTGAAGAGGAGTGTTACACGTATTGTGTAGAGGAGTGTGGCAAGAGTAGGGAGAAGAGGCGTGGAAAGGGAAATGGAGAGACATGTAGGAATACAGGTGGGGAGGTGTGTTGTACGTGTTGTGTAGAGGGGTTGGCACGATTAGTAGAAAGGAGTGTGGGAAGGGTTGTCGCATAAGCTTTTTAAAGGGGGGTGTGGCAATAGACGTGGAGATGGTGATGGTGTGGCAAGATGAGAAAGGAGATGGTGAGAAGGGGTTTGGCAAACAAATTTGAGAGGCGTGGCAAGAGTAGTGCTAAGAGCATTGGGACTTAGCATCACTGGCATTTGATCTCGATTGTTTTTGCAATTATTTCATCCATTGCAGGCCATTTGATTTGTTGCAACATCCCAAAGAACTGGCTCGGCAGATAACACTGATTGACCATGGTATGAATTTTTACTACCTTCCTGTATTTCAATTTGATTGAATTCAAAGGTGCGAGTGCTTCGTCTTTCAGTTGAGTCTTTGTGTGATAAGGTATTTGGGATCTGTTGGACTGCATCGGCGGGAAAGTGAAACACAGCCATTTATCAACCTGTCGTTGATAAAGGTAAATTAACCTCCTTACGGAGTTCGTGAAACAAACAGAACTAGAAGAAGCAAGCAGACGAACTACTGAAGCAAATGTGTCTGTTTAGTTTCTTTGTTAATAATTTTGCTGAATTCCGATTGAAAATAATTGTCTCTATGGACCTCGCCAGGAGAGGAGGCCGATGGTTGGGGATTTCATTGACAATATTTTGTTATATGGCTTGCTTTCTTCAGAGTGTTTCTGTGCAGTGACTTCAGCTGATATCCAGAAGAAGGTTGCTATGGGAACAGGAAAGAAACGAAAAGTGCCCCCTGAAGAAAGACTCTCTGTAGAGAAAGTAGCCGACAGATTTAATCAGGTACCTATAGTTTCTTTTAGGGACGTTTCTTCGCTTTTTGGTCGGCGTGTTAGTGGCTCTTAGCTATCTTCTAAATTAAGTGCGTATGCTATCCCCAATTAGTACAGGGTTTCACCCTCGGCTATATTACCTAGACACGTTAAGGAAGTTGTTATTGTTGTAAAATAACATCTCCGCTACGCAAAATTGGTATGTGCATACATGTAATCATCACTCATATATATACAACCCGACAGACGGTGCCTGTTAGATCTTGCTGTTTTTCTTGCCTTGCCTACCTGTGCTCCTGAAGCTTTCTGTCGTTTCGCCAGCGTTTTCCGACGCGTTCATTCTATTTCATTGGAAAAGCTCGTGTACGGTAGAATAGCTCGTGTTTGTTAGAATAGTCTCAATAGACCAATGTCGATATATTAAAATTCAGCCTAAAACAATAGACCTCAGTACGAGGCTCTGGGGAATAAATACAAAGTTTGTGGGGTTTATTCCCCAGAGCCTCGTGCTGAAGTCTATTGTGTTAGGCTGAATTTTAATATATCGAAATTGGTCTATTGGCATGACCTGGCGGTGCCTCTAAAAGAGCAACTAGCTAGCTAGTGACCGTTGTTCGCCTGTTGATGCATAAAAAACTGATAATGCCAGCCCAGATTTGCGTGGTCACAGAAATAATTCGTATTCACTCGTTGACCGGCTTTGAAACTCTTAATAGACCAATTTCGATATCTTAAAATTCAGCCTAAAACAATAGACCTCAGTACGAGGCTCTGGGGAATAACTACAGGTCTCTTGTGTTAGGCTGAATTTTAATATATCAAAATTGGTATATTATTTAAACGACTTCTTTGTCGTTACAATTTGTATTAATTATTAAGGAATTGTTCGCTTTTCATGACGCGAACATTTCATGACGCCAAGTGGAAGAAATTTATTACAA
>Ga0126339_10003910_pt1 | contig 10919 bp, 6 predicted proteins | sample OrbTmetagenome_2_FD_92532 | JGI IMG/M metagenome (GOLD analysis project Ga0126339, IMG submission 92532) | Coral microbial communities from Petempiche,Puerto Morelos, Mexico - Orbicella T R C metagenome | ecosystem: Host-associated > Invertebrates > Cnidaria > Coral | place: Petempiche,Puerto...
AAGATGACTTCCGCTCAGGTTGTCGAAACGTCAGTCACCAACAACAGTTCTTTTCAGAACTACACTCACCCGGACGATCACACTATACGAACTACTGATACCCCTGGGTTCAAACCATTTACTGTGTATAATAAATTTTATAAACGTTATTAAGGTAATTCCATCGAAATAGAACTCACAGTAGATTTTCTTTCAAACTTTACCTGTTGGCTGCTCATATCAAGAGAACTTAAAATTTGAAATAGAAAAGGGGGCCACGGAATTTGTTTAGGAGCAGGATGACTTTCAATAAACCCCGTAACTCCTGAAATTATTTGCTTTCAGAAACGTTTATATTTGAACCATTCACCTTACGCTTTGTGGGAGCAGAAAAATAGGGAGAAAGTTAAGCGAGAAATATATGGCTCTGTCTCACAAGGACTGGGAACTATCAAATTCACGAATTTGATTGGTCGAACTCGATATTGAAAGCTGTCTAGATTTTCCCATCTAAAACGGCATCTAGAAGAGTAATGTTTTGCAGCGAAAAAGTTGCAAACTAAAATGCAAAATCATTGACTATTTTCATCTTTCAATATTTATTTATGGAAGTGCCAAGAGCCTGATAAGAAAAAAAAAGTAAAGAGCACGAACAAACTTTGACAGAAAAAAATTCAGCTCATCGCTGTTCGCAAGCAAAATGTCAGTTAGTACAAACCAGTTACATCAAACGAATTAAATTGTTCTTGTTAGCGCCATGTAATAAACATCTTATTAACCGAGCTTAGTCGGTCTGTATGGGAGAATCTTGACCTCGGTCGTGTGTACTCACGACCTCGGTCAAGATTCTCCCATACAGAACCTCCTGCTCGGTTAATAATACCTAAATAATAGTCAATAATTGCATCAATGTTAAGGAGCAATTTGATGTACGTTTCATGATAAAGGAACCCATATTTAGTCGACAGGGATCCAATATGTTTCAAGCACGCAGTGTTCTTGAGGCCAGATATTGTTTTTTACGAGTGCTAGCTATGCTCTAAATTTCAGTGATAATTGTTTGTCCTGCAATAGCAAATGGTCTATATTCACTGTATAGAAAGGTGATCTCTGCATTCAACGAAACAAAAAAATTGTTAGGCCCAAGTACTCGTTTCCGCGTAAAAACGATGATTTGTCTCTTGCAAGCCAAACCGTTTAGAGAAAGCAATCATTTTGTATATGTTTTGTATGTGCACGCGTTCGTGAGCGCGCGCTAATGACGCGAAAATCGTGCGTAGTGCAATTCTAAGGAATAACCTTAAATTGTCTGTAGCGAAAGACGATAGCGGAGCTCCGGTGGCCCGAAGGACCGCCAGGCGGAGTCCCATACTCATGGAAACCCGTGAATCACTTTTCTCATGGTAAAATTGGCTAGCGGTATTGCTCGTGGGCGCGTGCGTACGGCGACGGAGATGTCGCACAACATGGTGGCCATACTCCAGCTAATAGGACATGCAGCCTTAGTAAACAGCGTACATCTTTGCTATCGGACATCCATTTTATGGTCGATTGACACCTGTCAAAACAAGGTATCCGCTGACCAGTGTCACGTGGTCATGTTACGGGCTCAAGTTTTGAGCTCATCCAGGTCAATTTTTTTTTTGAAGTTACTCGCTGACCAAGTACCGGCTTTTCGATTCGATCGCGGGCTCAAACCAGGTTATTTTTACTGTAATCAGGACCGGGTTGTTCGGAACTGAGCCATTTAACGCTAACCCAGGATTTAAAGTTAACCGAAGTATAAATTTTCTTGTATATGCTTATGTTTTGTGTAGTTTGAGATTATTGAAACTCAGAAGGCCAAACAATATAAACAGAAAACCTCACCACCGGGTTAAAAAAAAAATCAAATCAGAATTCTCGCTTATCCTGAGTTAGCTTAATCAGGCTTTGAACAACCCGGCCCAGGACCTCCTCTTTTAGGCTCGGCTAAATCTGTATATTATTCTAACTGATTTATTAGCATTGTTCTGAGCTGTAAGTTTATCTATTGGGATTGACATTTTAAAGAATTTTTCATTGAGTTTAGAAAATCTGTTAAGGAGACAGCATAGCATTCCACTTTTATTTTTATCATACTAAAAGATTGGTTCAAGCCAAGCCCTCGATCGAATCCTCTTTTACAGCACTTTGAGGATGATTTCGGTTGTCTCTGCTGTTGTTTTGGACAATTTTTTTTGTCTAATTTGCATCACTTTTCTTTCGCTTTTCAAGAGAGAAAAAAACATACTCAATTTGCTTGGCCTGTACTTTGTTTCTGCTTTATCTTGTCCATGTTCACCATGTTTGTCGACATTTCATGCTAACAACTGGTATGCATACAGTGTTATGCTGAATGTGACATTGCAATTTTCAAGCCAAGTGGCGTCCTTTTCTCAGCAGTTCAAGTAATGCGGGCCACCTTGCCTTACCTTGGGAGAACACTGGACTCAGAATATTGTTTGGAGCTAGATTGCCCTGAAAAGGGCTGAAACGCCAGGAATGTTTTTGCCAAATCTGGTGTAGTACATTTGTGCTATACTGTATTGTGAGATTTACATGATTGTGGCGTTAAATTGAAAGAAGATTTGTTTGTCACAGCCTGACTGTTCCAAGCTTCTTTACTTTATCTAATTTGTGCCGTTGTATATAAAGTATGTTTTCCCTAAAAAATGCAATGTATTTTATTTAGTTATTACACTGTATTAATTGAATCGAGTGGAGTATGGGTGTGTAATTTTAAAATTAGATGAGCGCGCAACCTAAGACCGATTTGAAGTTTTGAGCACGACTTCTCCCTAAATTGTATGACACAAGGTCTTACTAATTAATCGTATCAATAATAAAAGCCGAAATTAAAAAGTCTTTTCAGAGCTTCTTTTGAGTGGAACAGGTCAGTAGTGTTTTCCAAAAGTTGTAAAAGCTGTAGGAAATATTACAAAGGAAGCCATTAAAACTCAAGTAATTGACGTGCAAATGGCGTACTGAGTTATCCTGTAACTGGACAGCCACATGATGATTACGTGATAAAAAGGCAAGCAGAGAACCAATCACGAACGAGAATTTTGTTATAGATACGATGAATTATGAAATTGATATTTGTATAAGCTTATCTGGAAGTTTTTCAGTGTTAGAAGATAAGCAATAGCACGATAAGTCGCTGTAAAGAAATGAATTAATAAACAGTCATCAATACACTGATTCAGAAAAACATTCGGAAGCTGTATGTGGCTTAGGTTTTGCGGTTCTCCCACACCTTAAAGTTACAAAGTTCTAGCAGCTTGTGGGGTATTTCATGTTATTTCCTTTACAAAGCAGTAAAAAATCTTGACCTTCAAGCTTTCACAGTATAAAATGAAATAATTTACATGTTAGCTTTAACATTTACAATTACATGCAAGTCTTATAATATAGTTATGGTAAGTTTTTCTTTTCTTCTCATTTAGATGGTGTCCCCAATTAGCTTGTCTGATTCTGCACAGCTTAATACATTCGACACCAAAATATTATCTTATTTATTACATTACAGATTGGTCCATGATGAAAAAGAGAATTCTGATTGGTTCCCTGAGTGGTCGGAATTTTGCAATACCGACCGCTAAGATGAACCATTCAGAAATAGTTTTGGTAAATTGCTTTTCTAAAACATTACACACAGAGAAAAAACAGTTTCTTCTTAAGTAGAAATATTATCTCCTTTATGTTTTGGAGGATAAACTCAGTGAAACTAAACGGGAAAGCCAAATTTTTGAACGTATTAAGCAAATCTTTCAAACGGACAGGTCAAAGCGTTTAACGTTTAAAGCAAGGTTTTCAAACAGATCGCCCAAAGCATTTAAGGACGGTGCCTACTAAATACAAAGGTTTTTGCGCCAGGTAAGGACTACGTGGAAGACGTAGACCTTTGCAAGGGCTATTGGAATCCACAAAGAAAAATTGGGGTAGCCACGCATTTTTTCGAGATAATTAGCCTTGAATCTCAACAAAAATGCTGACAGCATTTTCTGAAAAAAGAAGGAAAGGATATTTCTTCACAGATTTCCTTCGAATTCGCCTTTACTAACAGAAAGGCAAACACATTTATAAAGATTTTAAAACTGCATAGTAAATGGTAGCATAAAAACCATTTTTCGTATGTTTTTAATGACAAAATCGTTGCAACAGCGCTTTTACCGTGTCTGACAGCCTTCCTCTGGTTCAGCTAAAATATAGTCTAAATACCTTTTGCTCACAACCAGAAACTAATCACGTGTTGAATAGGCTTGCCACTTGCGTTTCATAACATAAAATGCGTTTTTTGAAGTTATTGATCTTTTTTGAAGACTCTTACGGTGCCCGTTACATTTTTTCCTGTCATCTCCCCGGTAAGTAAAACATTTGCGTATTTCGCACTTGTTTTGCGCGCGCACAACGCCATCTTCAGGTACATGTTTACAGTTGGATTTCAGTATAAATTTCCACAAAAACAGCTAGTTTTTCAGCTGGATGACGTTAACAGTTTGTGAGCGATATGCTGCTAGTTTGGTGTTCCTGGTTTAAGTACGGGTTCATTAAACTTGATTTGGTCACAGTAGGAAAATTCTGCTTTCTTTTAGGCCCGGTTCATACGTCGCATTTCTGCCGTGTCGAATTCAATTCAACAAATTAAATTCGACAGAAATTCGACGTCTGAATCGGCTGCCGCATTTCTGCCGCACGAAATGCGACACCGATTCAGACGTCGAATTTCTGCCGTGTCGAATCTAATGCATGCATTATGTTAATGTATTAGCATGCGTAAATGTTTTCTCGCCAAAGACAATCTCGTTCCCAGAGTCTTCGTTCCCCTTGACCAACGGTCGGAAAACGAGGGCTCTGGGAGCAACCATTTCAGGCATGCGCCGTAGATGCAGACTACGCAGTGAAACCGGATAGGCAGAATCACCAGAATTCGGTTGTTTCAAAATGGTTGCTCCCAGAGCTCTCGTTTTCCGACCGCTGGTCGAGGGGAACAAAGACTCTGGGAACGAGATTGCGCCAAAGAAAAAGAAGAAACTTGGCCATTCTCGATCCAATGCAACCTGAACATATTGCAACACACCTGCTCCGTTGTCAGCCTTCTCCTTTTCGTTCCATTGGCGGTCAATTTTTCGCAAAATTAAAGTCCTTCGTCGCTCAGTATTTTCGTCCGCCATATTGAATACCCTACATTTAAAACGTTTTCCGCTGGCCGACATACCCGACGGTACAAATTCTGAATTAAGTGCGACGTATGAATCGCCAGTCGCATTTCTGCCGCACTTAATTGAATTGAATTCGACAAAGCAGAAATGCGACGTATGAACTGGACCTTAGGCCCGGTTCATACGTCGCATTTCTGCCGTGTCGAATTCAATTCAACGAATTAAATTCGACAGAAATTCGACGTCTGAATCGGCTGCCGCATTATCCGAAAGAAATGCGACACCGATTCAGACGTCGAATTTCTGCCGTGTCGAATCTAATGCATACATTATGTTAATGTATTGAGCATGCGTAAATGTTCTCCCGCCTAAGAAAGGGGAGAAACTTGGCCATTCTCGACCCAGTGCAACCTGAACATATTGCAACACATACTGCTCCATTGTCAGCCTTCTCCTTCTTGTTCCATTGGCGGAGAATTTTTCGCAAAATCAAAGTCCTTCGTCGCTCAGTATTTTCGTCCGCCATATTGAATACTCTACGTTTAAAACATTTTCCGCTGGCCGACATACCCGACAGTATAAATTCTATACATTTTATACATTTCGCCGATAAAAGTAAAATATAAAACTTTAAGGTAAAAAGCTGTTAAAATTGAGTCTTAACGTTTTCGATCTGTTGGATCATCATCTGATGATGATCAAACAGACCGGAAACGTTAAGACTCAATTTTAACAGCTTTTTGCCTGTTATATTTCATTTGCTTTTTTGTTTCTATTTGTTTGGTTCATGTCTAGTCCCAGGTTTCGACCACACGTGGATTCTGTCTCACCTGGTAGTGAATATTTTAGCTTTCAGACGGCTAAAGTGCGGTGAACAAAAAAAGCAATATCAAATTTATTTTTTCGATTTCCATATCATGACCTCAAGTTGATTCAATTAAGTGAAAAGAAAAATCTGCCATATACGTTTTAAACACATGGTGTGCTTCACTTTATGCAATTTCCAGTTTTCCTGAATCAGTGCATTGATTTAGCCACTTTATTTTGCAACAATGATCTGAATGGTTATATAACTGTCTTTGCTAGAATGATGCTGTGCGAAAGGCCTTCATGTATTATGATTCTTGCACAAACTATGAGCGCATAGAACGTGAAAAAGGATCACCTCTTCTTGAAATAATGGAGAAATATGGTTCATGGAACATAACCAACAAAACCTGGACTTCTGACTCATGGGATTTTATGAAGACCTTGGCTCAAATGCACAAATACCTTAAGCTATCACCTTTATTTACGTTTCAAGTGCAACCGGATCTTATGGAATCTTCACGCTACATTATAATGGTATGACAACTCTTTGTTATTCCAATGTACACGTACATACAAAGGGGTGTAGTTGCAGCGCAAGGCAATCTTGATCCTGAGTGAAGCTCGAGTTTCAAGTTAGCCACTTTTATTTTGCTTCATATTTTTTCTTGCTACATTATAATTTGTAATTTTTATAGTCTGTTTTTCTTTGCATGACCATTATAGTGATATTACCATTATAGTGAATATCAGTGCCAGAAGTGCATTTGCCAGTTCAATTTTCTAGGCTCAGTTGTTTACGAAAAAAATTATTATGTAACTATAAGTTAAATCCCATGCTCACCCTCACAAAACATTTCTGGTTCAGGTTAAAGGAGCCTCGGCTAAAAAACAATTCTGGCCAAAATAGTGAATTTTCCTTAGTGTAAGTCCGTTTTTGTGCTTAAAAGTCGCAGATTTCTTTTTGCATTCGAATGCTTGGCCTTAGATTTGTCAAATTTAGTGCTTTCAAACTCGCTGCTTGGCGCCATGTTTTTCAGCGCAAAGTGTGCTGGGAGATTATGACGTCAGTGGGTTGTCAGACTTTCATCACGGCGGGCTGATGGCGGGTTTTTGAATTTACGGCCGGAGGGCCGTAGATTCTATGTCATCCAGCGTGTTCGTTAACCAAAAACGTGCAAAAACAAAAGAAAATTCGTACTTAATCAAACTTCCGGTGTGCGAAGATCGCTTCGCGATTAATGCCCGAATGACCGACTGTACGATTGAGAGGAACAAAATGTGAAGATTAGTCATGATTGATTTGTCGGTAGACTTTCGGTTAGTCAAACCTGTCAATGTTCGTAAGAGGGAGTTGCTTGTCAAAACGGAGAAAAAAAAATGCGAATTTACTAGCAGAAGCACAGCGTTACGGAGCATTACCAATGATTACGATCTCTAACCGCTGACCGTACGTATGACATTACAGACCCGTTTTCCCACGTTCTTCGAAGTGACGCGAATTGGTGAGTAGTCAAAGTTTTCTTTTTTTTTTTTCTGATATTACCAGGTACAGCTATCAGCGAATGTGCCAAAACATTGTTTTCGAATGATCTTGCATGATTTTGAGTGGTTTCCGAAAGGTTTTGATTGGAAATACGAATGTTACGTGCCTCAGTTCAAAGCAGCTTTCGAGCAAATAAAATGCACATTTGCAAATGGGTGTCTGGAAAACCTGAATAGCGAATAGCGAATAGTCCCGAATAGTGCGAATAGTCTCGAATAGTGCGAATAGTGGTGAACAATCGCCAAAGGTGGCGAATAGTGACGAATAGTCATCAATAGTCACCGCTTTAGATCTAATATCATGCGTTAATTAATTATCCAAATAAGCAACAGAATTTCAGTGAATTTATTACCTTTTCTTCTCCGAACTCAGGCTAGGGCTGTCCATCGCCGACATTAAGAAAACAGAAAACACAAGGATATCCTAATAAAGTCGTATTTACGCTTTTGCAGCGGTTACAACAGAAGAAATTACGTTTAGAAACACCTTTTGTCCTGATAAGCGTGTGTGCTCTTTAGCGGGAAAATCCCATCCTACGTTGACTGCGAGATACTGGGTACCCTATTTGCTACGATTTGCCACTATTTGCCACTATTCGCCACTATTCGAGACTGCTCGCCACTATTCGAACTATTCGAGACTATTCGCACTATTCGTACTTTTCGCTATTCGTTATTCGGGACTATTCGCTGTTCGCTATTTGCGACTATTCGCTATTCGCTGTTCGGATTTTCCAGACACCCTTTGCAAATTGATGTTCCTTTCATGTTTTTATACAACCCGGAACTCAACGTAATGTTTGTTTTGTAATAAATATTTGTTTCAGCTACAGGCAGGATCGATTTTAAAACGCTCTGCTGACAAAAAGCTATTTGAACCAGGTCAATACAAAGATCGTTCACATAAATTCTTCATACGGAAATTCTGGATCCTTTCAATCGTAAATACCGACGGATCAGGAAGGTTTGCTTTGCATATATAAACAGAGTAAGTTCCGTGTCGTCTGTTCACCATCGTTAAGCTTAACTGGATAATATTTCTATACTATCTCAAAGGGATGTCATTGGTTTTATGAAAAGCTTTTACGAAGCTAGAGTTACTGACGTCGCCGTCCTATACGAAAATTAGGGACCTTTAGCAACTCGTATTTTTCGAGCGACGGCAACGGTGGTGTACGAGAGGGTCTGGATCGAGAACGACGTTGTTCCCGCCAAATACAAACCTTTAGCAGCTTCCTTCACGTCGCGACGGCACTAGACGACCATCCCTAAGCACAGTCTTTCCAGAGTTTTTTTTTAAGTGTTTAATTAAAAATGAACAAGTTTAAAAATATCCGAGATTTGCTATTGCTATCTCACAATGGGAACACTATTTCTGATGAAGAATTCGTTTTACTTTACGATTGTTTTCAGTCGAAAAATCCAGATTTCAGTTACGAGTCGTATGATAAGTTCGACTTAGATGATATGGGCAAAGCTGACTGCAAGGCGGAATTTCGAATAGAGAAGGCTGATCTCCCCCGACTTGCAGATGTGTCACAAATTCCTCCTGTGATCAAATGCAGACAAAGGAGCCTATGTGATGGCCTCAAAGGGCTGTGCCTGCTACTGAGGTAGACAAGCTATCCTTGTCGATACAGCGATATAATTTCTCGATTTCCACGTCCAGTATCTGTCCTAAGTTTGATCTCAAATGAGGTCTTAGATTACATTTATGAAACCCACTCACACCTGGTCACAGATTGGAACAGAGACGTCCTGGCCTCCGCTGCTCTTCAGACGTATGCTGAAGCAGTATCAAGGAAAGGTGCACCATTGGACAACTGCTTTGGTTTTATAGATGGGACTGTTCGGCCAATTTCAAGACCTGGTACTGGGCAAAGAGTTGTGTAGAATGGACACAAGAGAGTGCATGGACTGAAATTTCAGTCTGTTACCTTGCCCAATGGATTAATTGGCAATATCTTTGGACCAGTAGGTGGGTACTTCATTTGCATCGTTCTACATCCTTTATAGTACAAGTCTTACACACAAAAAAAGCTAAGGATTGTCACTAACTTTGCCAAAAGATAATCAATTTAAAGGTCGCTTTTAAGGCCTGTACTAATGATAAATAAAAAATATATATGCCCTATTTTAGAATCCAGAACTCACAAACTTTACCCTTTCAGGCCCCACAAGTATGTCAGTACTTTCAGGTGAGAAATACCACGTGGGGCTCTCTGTTGATTAGTCCAAATTTAACTGGAGAAATGGAATGAAAACCATTATTTCCTATGTATCGGGTTCTTGTGAGACAATACTTGCTTTGATGAACTATTGCTTTTGTCTTTTAAGGTAACCTTTTTAAAACCTTTTTCTTTGCATTTCAGAGGGTCGTAAACATGATGCTGGGATGCTTGCCGATTCTGGATTGTTGAATGACCTAGGGAGATTTGCCTTTTCACCAGCTGGACCACCTATGTGTGTTTACGGTGATCCCGCATATCCCCTCCACATTCACCTCCAGGCTCTGTTTCGACAAGCCCATCTTACACCACTAATGGAAGAAGATAATACAGCAATGAGCACAGTACGGACCTCTGTAGAGTGGATCTTTGGTGACATCATAACTTCTTTAAGTTTTTAGATTACAAAAAGAACCTGAAGATAGGACTTAGCACTGTGGGCAAAATGTATCTTGTCTGTGCAGTGTTACGCAATGCCATAACTTGTTTATATGGCAATCAGACATCTGAATATTTTGAACTTGAGCCTCCAACACTAAAAGAATATTTCCAGTAAGTTTTGAGCAGTCCATGTGGAAATTAGTATTATTGTTAAGAGAAGCAAGGTTTAAGTTTAGCTAAGTTCATGTGCTCTGAAACATGGCAATTCTCCACAGCAAAAACCACGAAAAAAATATGAGCTTGCCCTTGTACCCTTGTCCTTTTTCGTGGATACGCGAAGCGTAGGAACGTGTTTGTTGTGGGGAGTCCGATATGCAAATGTGTCACTCACTCACTCACTCACTCACTCACTCACTCACTCAGGTGTAGACACTGTTCGTAATTAGTCGGCCCGAACGAGAGCGCCCGAGCCCGACGCCATGTTGGAACAGTAACCGAGCCCGACGCCATATTGGAATAATAACCGAGCAGCTGCGCGGTTACTATTTAAAGCGTGCATCTCGCCAGCCCGAATTTGATGATTTTGTAGCTTTTACACGACAATAATAATTGAAAGTGAAGAATGATCATCGCAGTTAATTTTCCAATTTAAGCAATTGGAAAGAAGAAGCCTGAAAAAAAAAAATCAGGGCTAGCCCTGATTTTTTTTTTTTTTTTTTTTCAGGCTTCTTCTTTCCAATTGCTTAAATTGGAAAATTAACTGCGATGATCATTCTTCACTTTCATCTACTACCGC
>Ga0126339_10003911_pt1 | contig 10918 bp, 4 predicted proteins | sample OrbTmetagenome_2_FD_92532 | JGI IMG/M metagenome (GOLD analysis project Ga0126339, IMG submission 92532) | Coral microbial communities from Petempiche,Puerto Morelos, Mexico - Orbicella T R C metagenome | ecosystem: Host-associated > Invertebrates > Cnidaria > Coral | place: Petempiche,Puerto...
ATCGAGTTATAGAAACACTCGTGAAAGTTTGGGAGAACTCGAAAAAGCTGTGGAAACACTCGCCTGCGGCTCGTGTTCCCACAGCATTTCTCGTTCTCCCAAACTTCCACTCGTGTTTCTATAGCTCGATAGAAACACAGTACATGTTTTCTATTTCTTAACTAGAGCTCAATGTAAAAGTCACAGAACTCAGTTTACTGTTTCTTGAAATTTTGATGCTAATTTAACAGATGATAACTTAAACTGACCTCTGCTCTATAAGAAAGCAGTCTGTGTTGGGTTACATGTACATGCTATGATTATCACAACTTGTAGCCTACTTAATAACTCTTGATAATGTAATTAATTTTTAATTTTTGAAGGTAAAAAATGAATATACTTTATAATGCATTCTCAATGTTATTATCAAAATATTTCTCTATCTTGTGCAAATTATTATTATAATTTCTAGCTCAAGAAATTTGGAAAAAAATTAACTATAACTGACTCCAGCTCTACTTCTAAGATGAATGTCACTGAGAAAGTGAAAAAGAGAGAAAAAACTATGATAATCATTTTTGGGATGTAATGGGTGCTCATACAAAAAGCTATGTTTCAAAGTAACCACAAAATAATAAATTCTTGCACTGCCAGTGACATAGACAAATAGCAGCAGACTGTAGGTCATATACGTGTTTCTCTTGCATGATAATACTTGTACACCAACATTATGTGGCCCATACCGGTATCACTGCCGTACGTGCAATTTACCTCTTTAGTGTTTGTTGCTTCTTAAAGCATCGACTATTTAGTGAAAAGAAATGTACTAATCGGATGGGTGGGAGGGGGGGGGAAGGGGGTGGGGAGAAAGGGATGGGAACTTCTCATATAAAAAGGCCAGGGGTGCTTGTCAAACCTTTTAGGGTTAAAAAATCGATTGTGGTACCTCTTAGGGTGTTCAACCTCTAATGATCTACAGCGGGAGCTTTTGCGGTACCTGTTTGCGTGTTGAGCTGAAAAAAGTATGACAAAAGATAATGTGTTGTTTTAGAATTGGTACCTCTGAGAGGTGAAAAAAATTTCAAGCCACGCCCACAAAACAGGATCTTGGTACCTCTTTATATGGGATTCCTCCCCTCAGGACACTAATTTTCTCCCGCAAACTCACCTTCAAGGCGCCTTACAAGTACCTCCTTGTTTCCTTTAGTAGTCAGTCCTCTGCTACGCAAAGCCTCCTTCAGTTGAGTCACTGACATTGTAGCTAGCCTGATGGCAGAGTTTCTCACCTCAGTAATGCAACAGGCTTTCAAGTGAGATGATAATATCACGTTATCAGCAAAGCGAGCATTACAGTTTTTACAAACAACTGGTTTTAATGCTAACAATATTGAATCTGTCAGTCCCCTGTTGCTTGCACAGGTTACAACCTCAATGCTAAACAAGCATATTTCACAAGTAAGCTCAGCCTCATCTTTATCTCTGCCACATTTGCAAACATTTGACTGATTGCAGTGTGGAGGAGAGCGTGACTGATAGTGTGAAGTGTAAAAAGAGGGCATGGGCTGATGTTCTGGTAGATAAAAGGAACGCACATAGTTACTTCGCATGACCTGCCACCACTTACCAACGCCACTACTTACATTTGACCTGTTTGTTAAGGTCAAGTCTTCTTTAACACCAGAATGTTTGGCTTCCTTGGCCTGCAGAGAGACTATGCCATAACCAACCTTATACTGGTTAAACAGCAAATTTGCATGATAAGGAATAGCATATCCTACTGTCCACGTTGTAACATTGATGCTGCTTGGAAAGAAAAGTGCAATCAAATTAAAATACATTTCACACACTTCTTTTAACTCTGCAACTTGAGCTGAATTGGTGTCAATTCTATTGAAAAGACCACCAGCATCCCTCAAATACTCACCTATTTTGCCAAGAGCTAATCTTTTAATTTTTTGGGCCTCACTTTCATCATCACACATTAAAGTATCAACAAGACGATAGGAATACCTGGCCAAGGCTATGGCCTCATTTCCTATAAGTCTCACGGGTAACTTGTTATATCTGTTGGATTCATCAGTGAAATGTTCTCTGACTCTTGCAGCCAAATACTCCAGCCCACATCCCTGCTTACCTGAGTCTTGCCTCAGTTGTTGAATACATGCCTGTTCTAAGTGTTGTTTAAAGCTTTCTTCAAATTGTTGTAAAATATGTTGGTGTCTAGCTCGTTCCCCAGCACTGTCAATGCCAGAACTCTTCACACTGGTCTTTTGATGATGTCTTTCTTTAATTGTTTCTGTATCTCCCTCACCTAAAGGTGCTCCCAAAACAGAAACAAAAGTGTCAAACTTTTTGCGGTTTACAGCCTCTAAGTAAAGAAGATCAATGTAATGCTGCCATGCATTGATCTCACAGTGCATTGGTTCTGGCCTAAGTCTATCAGCAAAATGGCCAATCCTAGGGGGGCCTAGCTGCCGGATACCATTCTCAGCCATGAACTGTAACTTCTTGGCATGTCTGTTTTTATTTGACATTTCCTGGGGAAGAGAAACCAAAAACTGGTTTACCTTTTCAATGTGAGATGTTCGTAATTCCATGTTATATGGCCTCCACGTGTCACCTTCCTTTGACCCAATGGTTCCCCCCATAGTGGCCATGTTGCCCTTATGTACATTTGCATATGGGGAGGGATATGTGGCTGCCTGATTAAGTTCATTAGCAGCCCAACTCTGCCATGACATGTCAGCACCTGGCTGAAATTCAACAGTGCATGCTTTACCACAAACAGTTAAAACATTACCTTCCAACATTTTCATTTCTTCAGTATGCTGTTTCCACAACTCACTCATAATGTAGTCATTTTGTTTAACACTGACACAGTGAAGTAAATATTGGAAGTCCCTGCTCCTCACTTGATCTCCAAAATTCCAGCAAACGATGCTTCCAATGGACATTGTCAATTCGCTTGTCTCTGGTGCACCATCATCCGAAAACTGACAAATAAAATGGTTTTCATTTTCATTGAACCATACTAATTTGCGTGCAAGGTGAGGCACCCGAAGGTGCAAATCAATTATCATGAAAACCAATCCAGTCACTGTACGAGAAACACCTGATATCCCTGGGATCTGGGTTACGTGACCAATGTCTAAACTTTTTACAAACCTGTTGACACTTTCATCTGATGAAATGAGCTTGGGTAACCTAAGGTCAACTCCAAGAAACTTGATGTTACGTGGCAACCAGACTTCTTTCTCTGCATTAAAAAATGAACTTTGTGTCTTACACACAAGATTATATTTTCTCCGAGACAAAAAACACTGATATTTTAATGCTATTGATTGTTTCAATGCCTCCTCTGACTTCTGGTATTCACTAATAGCCTTTCCAAAAATTCCCTTTATAAATCTTCCCCTCTTGTCACTGCTCAATAACTTAGTCATAATTTCCTCGCTGGCATTAGAAGCTAAAAAATCCCATGCACCATACAAAGATGGCTCAGATCCCCCATGAATAAATTCTAGAATTCTCTTTGTTTCTTCCCTTCTTCTATACCTGGTGCTGGACTTATAATCATTAATCATCTCATAAGTAGTGCTTGTATTGGTCCTTCTTCTACGAGAATAGTCCTTCTGTTCTAGTAACTTTCTGAGCTTCTCATATGCTTCTGTCAGCTCTTTTAGTCTTTCCTCCTGTTCTGCAATCTCCTTATCTAAAGCTTCTCTGACATGCCTTGACTCTTGCAGTGCAGTTTCTGAAAATAGACATTTAGTTGACAGGATCTGAGCAAATAAGAATTTCTTTTGATAGTCGACCGAGATGTGGATGGAATGTCGATAGCATGTCAACCGAGGTGTCGATGGAGTGTCAATGGAGTATCGATCGAGTTTTGATCGAGAGTATCAATCCCGACAATCGACCACGAATGCCTTTAGCACACATAATCTGAATGCTTTAGGAAGACTCGGCTAATATCAGGCTCACGCCTTCTTTTTGTCTTCTTTTAACCTCATCATAAGTTGATTGAAAAGGCCGTCGATAAAACCAGGAACATGGAACATCCCGGAACATTCCGCAACATTCAGCAACATCGAATAATTATAATAATTATGAGAAAAATATGTAAATTTAAATTTTCGAAAATAAAATAAGCAAAAATAAACTGGAATCAGCTCGAAATATGAAAATATATCTTTAGGGGTAGGGGAGTTGGTAGGGTAGGGAGCATTGGGTATTCCTTCAAAAAGAGAGCAGGCTCCTCTTCTTTCCTGCCAATTGCATCACTTGGTTTTACAGCACTCTGTTTTTCAACACAAACATGGACGATTCGGACGATGAATGCCAGGTAATTCACTGCGTTTCCTTTGTTGCTCCCTGATTTCTTCTGAGCTTCATACAGTTGCTTGTTAAGTCAGTAGCTATAGTTTTGTCACTGTTCCGTCTTCATGTTGCAACTATCATTCCCAGTTTTGCGCTCTTCGCTGGGAATGCCTGGCACTATGACCCACCAAGTGCAGACTCGGCCTTTCCGGAAACCCGAGTAATCAAAGATTAGAGTAGTGCATCCACGCGCCTACTACGCATGTCTGGTCTACTTTGGTGGCATGTGAATGGTTGAATAGAAAACTAAGTTTAATTGAATGTCAGATAACAATCTGCACGCGAAGTTGAACTAGCAGTGAATAGATTATAGCTTGCGGTAAAAGTGTTTTTAATTAAATAAGTTTTAACTTGTACGCAAGAAAACATTTTCCAGGAAAGGCATTTGAATTTTTGGCGACACTTAGAATTCAATTTAAGATCACCAATGCTTCTAACAAATATTTCTTGAGACAATAAAGTTTTGACCAGCGACCCTGCAAGACTGCACGTCACCAAAAGTTTTTAAATTTTGTGCTTGTAGTTGTTTACACTGTCATCCAAGCTCGAGTAATCCGAACTAGTTTACACACGAAACTCAATGCTGAAGAGTTTCTATTTCTATTTCATGGAGAAACTATTACTTCATCAGAAATCGTGTTGATGCTTATCTTTGTATTGACGTAATGAATTGAATAAAGAAATCACACTCGGGTACCCGTATTTTTCAGTCTGATTAAAGAGTTCAAATGCCATTACCATGGTTTTCTATGAACAACCAAGTCTGGGAATAAGGGACAGTCTTGTGATTAAACTGATGGCGAACGACTGGAAGGAATGGATTAGTCTTCTAAGTTCGGAGCTTTCACTCATTGTAGTCATTTTCATTGTTCTTTCTTTTTTGTTTTGTTTTGGTTTTTTTTATTTTTCAAGCTGATACCAATTTATTTTTGATTGATTTAATTTTTGAAAATTTAATTTTACATATTTTTCTCATAATTATCATAATTATTCAATGTTCCGGGATGTTCCGGAATGTTCCATGTTCGAGGTTTTATCGACGGCCGATAGGAAAGATAAATTGAAGTGACAAGAACACACCGCATACCTGATCTTTTCATAAGCTCTTCCGTGTTGCTTTGTAAAGCAAGTACATCTTCCTCTTTCTTGCACAGGTCATCTTCCTTGACCTGTAGCCGATCAAAGCCCTCTTGAAGGCTCTGCCTCTGCTTGTGTATGTTGTACACCGGTGATGTTTTCCAAAACGGGTTTATTTGCAATTTTGAGTCACATTTTCCGCTATGGCCTTCTTCTTTGCTACATTTTCGGCTCCTTCTACACTTTGTAATCTCTCTTTCAGGGCTACAGATTACCAACAACACTTGCTGATCAGTCAAAGGAATTCAAGATGACGCTCGAAATATACGTCGACAGAAAACCGGGTTTACAGAACCTTCACTTACCAAGATTCCTCTGGGGAACTCGGTGAAAACGACGCCATTAACACTGAACTTCATGTTTGACTTTGAGTATTGGGGCATTCTGGGTAAAACAGTCCGAAAAATGGACAAAATTGAACCTTAGAGGGAGGAATTGGGGACATTTTCCTCCATATGTTTGTGGGCTTTATCTTTACAGTAGAGTACCCTAAGTAAAAAATTGTTCCCATTGTCCAAGAACAACGACAATGGCAACATGAGCATATTTGTGCCACTGTGAAAGCCTAGGTAAGCCCTTGCTGGGCAAAAATGCACCAACGTATAGCGAGCTCTCAGCTCGCCGTTTTTATACGGCAGAAAGGTAGCTCGTATTTATTAGGACACTTAAAATACGTCTAACTTCCTTGCTTTATGTCAAAAACAGGCTTCAGAAGATGTTGTTTCGTTCACAGCGAGCATTCGCAAAATCCCACTCTGACAGAGACATTGCTGATAACCTCCGTGATCAAAATGGCGTCGTCACGTGACCTCAAGGGTAGCAACGGGAGGATTCCTCATGGCAACTGACCATCGTGTCAGTTTCGTAACATGTAACCACGCGATCAAATACTACTGCAGCTTTATTTCTTCGGCTTCGTTTGACCCTATTAGTTCTACATTGCTGCGGCAAGTAAAGCGTAGTAAACGAATTCTGCGAATTCACCAGTGTTATTTATTGTTAACCGGAAACCAGCTGTCTGCCATTTTGAGATAACATCTACTGAGATAACATCTATTGAGAAGGGTAGACAATGTGGTATATCCAATGCGGAAACTCATTTATAGCTAACCCCAGGGCGTGGTTTGCGCACTAAGACCGCAATGCATTTTTTGTCAGATTTCCAACATGGCGGAAAGATTGTTGTGATGGGAGCGGTTTTTTGCGGCAGATCTGTTCATCGTTTTCCCGACTTTCGCTCACCTTTTCTATGCCAAAATGTTATGTTTAGAAAGTTTGAGAGTAGCCAAGCCAGATTTTGGTATTGAAGTTCGTACATTTAGAGCTTGTCAAGGTAACTTATGGCATTTCTCGAACAAGGTAAAATTCTCTTATTTTTTTCTTTGTGTAGCAAGTCGAAACTTTTGGTCGCTCACGGCTTTCAGATATTGGTGCTTGGCCTAAAAGTACAATAAATCAAAAGCTTAGATGTTTTCCTACACGGCGAACATAATGCACCAACAGATTTTTGCCGTTTCCACTGAACGAAAATTTCCTTTTTTACTGTTTACCGGCTGTGCTAGCTATTGAGGTCACACATGTCAGATTGAGCACTTAACACATTTCACATTTTTCAACTTTCTTTGAAAATTTTATTTCTTGCTCACGAGAGATAAGATTCCGCGTTCTTCTAGAACTAGGTAAACCCGATTTAAGACAATACGTTCCCGTAAGTTATCAATTGAATGTCAAAACTGGTTCAGTTTTACCGCATCGAAGGTGTAATTTGTTTGTACTGCAGTACTGATTTTGATATCACAGTAAGCGGTAGTTCTTTAAGTACCCTATGGCCTTCCAAATAATTTCCTTGCCTTTTTAATCCGTTTATTTGACTGTAGTGACGAGATATAAGGAACTGCTATTTTTGGTCTGTAAATTACTTAGGACCAGTTCTACCCCAGTGGAAGCTCACGAGGCAATAATGGTTTTCTGCCATGTTGTCAAGTTTGGTTGTTTTATACCATTTCCATGATTGTACACCGTAAGTCATATTGAAATCTTTTATTCTAAAGCTGTATCTGTAGGCACACAGCTAGCTTATCATATATAATTTTTTGGAAGGATTGGGATGTTGGTGCAAAACTTCAATGAAGTTCAAATGAGTTTTATTCATTATGTGCAAGTGTTTTTGTAGAAGTATTTTTTTAATCTGCCCAGCATTGGTGGTTGCTCCTGGCTACTGGCCATTAATGTCAAATTGTAAATGAAGATGCATTAGGAAATGATGCAATGTCTGTTTACATCTTTTATTTATATACTTATTCAATAATGTCAAAGAACTGTTGTTGCTTTATGTCAAACTATGTCACTACTGCATTATCTAGACAGTTCATCTTTAAAACTCTTCATATCCTGGCTGATCAAGCTTCTGTGGGTAAGAGTAAATTCTTTGGCTGACGATATCCTCCCAACACACCTTGGCATGTTGCTTTCAATTTGATTATAACCAGTTCTGCTATCAGCAAGGTAGCGATAATGAAGAGCAGTTAACTAACATGGTCTGTGTATATGTTGTAGGTCGAAATGAAATTCAGGTAAAAATGATTTTAAACACGAAGAAGCACTATAATTATTATTATCAACGCATTAGTTTTCAGTGAACTTTTTTATTGCTCTTCAGTCTGGAGCAATACTTCACAATCTAACATTGCCAAACTCCAAGCTGTTCAGAATTTTGCCAGTAGAATCGTTAGTGGGTCAAAGAAATACGATCATGTGACTCCCATTCTCAGACAACTCAACTGGCTCCCCGTGAAACAACATATGTATTATCGCGATTCAATCATGGCATTTAAATGCATGAGTGGCCTTGCTCCGGGGTATCTATCTGATCAGTTTATTAAGCGTTCATCAATATCAACATGCAAAACTAGAAACTCACAGCTGTTAAATATTCCGTTATTTAAAACCACAACTGGCCAAAGAACTTTTTACTATTGTATGGTATCTCTCTGGAATGCTAATAAATAAAACATATGTATGTATGTATAAAGAAGTCTTCCCTGGGAAGACCAAGCCTCATTTGTCATCCACTGTTGACATGCACTGGTCAAATTCAAAATGGCGGGCGATTTGAATACAGGAAATGTAAGCTGTGAGTGAATTAAAGTGTCTTTGCTGTCTCTACTTGTCTCTATTTCAAGGAATCATGTTTACAAGAGGATTATAAACTGATATTGTCCCACTGTTCGCAATGTCTATGAGAATAATTGTTCTACAGTTGGACCCGGCTAATTCGAACTCGGTACCGAATTCACCGTTATTTCGAACTCAAAACCATTTTCCTTGGATCTGCTCTTCGTTATTTGCTATCGGCTATTTCAAACTCCCACTATTTCGAACAATTTTTCGTTTCCGTTGCGAGTTCGAAATAGCGGGGTTCAACTGTATTTGTAATGTCAAGTCCGATCCCAGTGGGTATTGTAGAATACTGTCAGAGCGTGAAGCGAGCATTTTTTGGGTGAATTCAAAATTAGGAGGAGGAGCTTATGCCCTTTTATAGCGCGCCTTCGTGGTTAACCTAGTTTGATTCTCAATTTCCTTTGTCTTCTAACCCTAATTATTCATGATCCATGAATACTTAGGGCTAAGAGACAAAGGAATTTAATTTCAACCTGAATTTCATTTTGACTTACAACATATACATCACAGCAACACATTTGCTCTCATAAATAAGAGTGGGAATCAGTGAGGACTTTTCATGGTAGTTGATAAATCAAGCTGTTTTTGTAAATTATAAACAAAACTATACTCACTAGAGTCTGGGAGAAATGTGGCTGACATAGCAAGGCAAATAAATGTCAGTTTTAGCATCCATTAGACATTTGAAATTATTTGACAAACAGTCTGCACTTGGCTAAATTGGCCCACAACACTGGAGAATAACCACTTGACACAATGCTAGTCTGTCACAGGTTACTCACCAACATTTTATTAAGGTCCCCAAACAGTTCCCTGGTGGGGGGGCGGGGGGGGGGGAGAGGGTAGGGGACTCCAATATAAAAAGGATGGGGGTGCTCATTGTGCCTTTTAGGGGTTAAAAAAGCGGTTTTGGCACTTCTTTAGGTGTTCGGTGTCAAATGGTCCACAGCAGGAGCTTCTACAGTACCTTTTAGAGTATTGAACCAACAAAAAAATGACAGGAGATAATGTTTTAGAATTGGTACCTCTTAGGGGAAAACAATTTCAAGCCACACCCACAAAGCAGGATCTTGGTACCTCTTAGGGGTTCTTTTCAAAATTTTCAACGAGCGTTCTTTTTAGGTGGGATTCCCTCCCGCTGGGACAGTTCACTTATACAACTGGGTGGAGAGATGAATTGAGAGAGTATAGTGCCTTCTAAATAACACGCACTCAACCATAAAGTTCTTTTACAAAGAGGAGTCAAGGATGCCAACTGAACAGGATACCAAAATGTTTTATTTTCTCGGTCACTGCAAGGGGTGTGGTCAATATCATGAAAGCCGGACACAATCATTGGCTTGAATCAAACCAGCAAAAAATTTTATCTATAGTTTCCCCAAAGCTGTATGAATCAAACCTCAAGAATAACAGACTAACTTTGAAGAGCATAATAATTTTGGATTCAACGTAATAATAACTGCCATTAACCATTCATCGTTTCAAACAGCATCTTTGAACATTTGACCTATTGTGATTCTCGATGGTGTGATTCCAGCTTACCTGCAAGTGCAAGTCCGTGTCGATCCTTTGAGACATCAAAACACAGTTTTCTACTCCAAACACTAATTTATGTGGAAAATGTTAATTTTATGAGGCCAAAAACATGTTGAAAGTAGGATTTCCATCGAAAGACTGAAAAAGAAGCGATACTTTGATTGCTGGCCACCTAATAGAGGTAGCCGGTTAATAGGTGCATGGCCGCGTAATAGGGGTTTGACTATTTTTGTTTAATTTTTATATTTTTCAGACACGACCAAATCAGAGTTGTTGTTATAGTTTTATCGTGTATGAGCAAATGCTTAACCTTACCTTTACCTATTGGGAGCATTATTATGATACCTTTACACTGTAAGTATTATTTCAAGTCTCGTGGTTCACTTAAGAATACCCTGCGAGCAGAGGTCCCTTCGATCTAACTAGAAAAGTCGGGAAGGGACCTCTGTTCGCAGGGAACTTAAGGCGATTTTTCGTAATATTTGTGAAAAGGCCTGGCCTGCAGGCAGACGTTCAGCATTTCCTTTTAGAAAACACGCGCACTGATTGGTTTAAAATCGTGTTTCTATTTCACAATTAGATTAGGAGCTCGACATTTCTAGAGTGTTTCCGTCGAGGAACTACCGGCTGATAGTTGCCCCGCAGAAATTTGATGTTCTTTAAACAAATATTTGCTCCAGAAGCGAAGCTTCGAGGGCAAATATGC
>Ga0126339_10003913_pt1 | contig 10917 bp, 8 predicted proteins | sample OrbTmetagenome_2_FD_92532 | JGI IMG/M metagenome (GOLD analysis project Ga0126339, IMG submission 92532) | Coral microbial communities from Petempiche,Puerto Morelos, Mexico - Orbicella T R C metagenome | ecosystem: Host-associated > Invertebrates > Cnidaria > Coral | place: Petempiche,Puerto...
GTAAACAAAAAAAAAAAAAAAAAAAAGATGATAATGGAACAAAAAAAAAAAAAAAAAAAAAAAAAAGGGAAAAAAAAAAAAAAAAAAAAAAAAAAAAAAAAATTAAAAATCACAGCCTGGAAATGGGTTAAGGGCTAACAAAAGTGAGTAATACACTATGACTAAAGGTGCCCGGGACTAACCCCACAAAGTCAACATGCAATTTCTCTTCCAGTCAGAAGTGATGTGGATCACGAATAAAGAAAAACTGGTCAAAAAGTTGAATTTATCGTGAGGTTTAATTAATTTTCCATTAAATGTTTGGGGACCACAACCTGTGACAGAAAAGGGTTAGGACAGGATACTTTTGTCTTCCTCTCCTGCCTTATTCAGAGTCAGGGTCTACCAACAGACTACAAACACTTTTAAGATCGTTGAGCAAAACGTCAACATTGATTTGGAGCACACGGGGGAACTGCTAAACTTCCCAACTATTTCTGTCATCGGTTCTAGGTAGAAGTGAGATGCAAAACAAGAAATATAAATCACACGCTCTTCAGAATAAGGCCGATCCTCAGTCACTGCACGATTTTCCGCTCTTACCCCAAGTTTAGAATACTAATAAATTAAGATCCCAAGGGCAATTTTCAAAAACCCGCTCTATTAAAGCATTTATAATCCTTACTTTTAAGAAAAAGCAGACATAGCATGGGACACGTGAAATCAGTTGCCTTGGCCTTGTAAGTCGTGAATGAGTTGGTGCGAGCGCGAAAAACGAGCGCGAAGCGCTTGAGCGTAGCGTGAGTCCGCGCGCGCTCTTGCGCGCCCTTAGTCTAGCTCTTCTATCACTCCCAGGTTCACTTTTTAACCTTAGCTTGAAAAGACTAATCTCGCTACACAATACCTTCAACAGCTCGGGAAAAATAAACACCACACATAACCGAATTAAAATTTCTTTTGACTTTATTAAAAACCAGTAACAGAGTTGGAAGCCGCTAATTGGGTCTTTATATGTCAAGAAAAAAGAACTACCCAGTGAGATATTTCGAACTCTTTTAGTGAAGCAGTCTGATTTCAACAGTCAACACTGTAGATGTATTTATTGTTGGTAGAATGAGCTTCATCCCTAACTTAGTCAAAGAAAGAACGAGATCAAACAGAAGAGAAAAGAAGAGAATAGAAGTGAGAACCTGACTGAGAATAAAACGGGAATCCCATTTAGACCGCCATCCAAATATGGAATTCGACGCCATATTAGGAAGCGAGGTTTCTTGTGCATGTTCCGGGAAGCGTGGTAACCTCGAGGAGTGTGATTTATTTTCTCCGCTTTTCTGTTGTTTTCTTTGCGTTTTAAAAGTCGGGCGACGTTCAGCAGTTACGAAAACCAAGCATCAACGTAACTCGTCCGACTTTAAAGTCTCTCACGGCGAAAACTTCGACGTTTCGAGTGGTAAACGTGGCGTGTACCTCCATTGAAACCGGACGATCATGGAAACCGCAGATAGTGACCTAACCGGAGAAAAACAAAGCGAAGGACGGTAAGTTGTTCCCTGTTACGAGCCATTTTGTCCCGCTAATGAATGATAAAATTCTAAAAATGGACTTAATCGTTGACAGTGAATTGCTACTTTTGAAATTTTGTTGTAAATGGTAGCTTATATCGGATCATGTCTCATTTAATACGAACGGACAGTCGGTCTCATTACTATTTCATAGCCAGTAACAAAATCCTACCGCGCAAAACTGGAATGAAATATTAATCTTTTTAATTTTATAGTCTACAGACTTTTCAGCACTGCAGTTCTTTAAGGGGCTCATGCTTCCTGGGTTTATAGGAAAAAAAATTATATTGTGATGTTTAGTCAAAAAATCAAATATTCGCGTATCGGAATTCGTTTAATTTTTGAACATTTTGTTAACTTACTGTACGTAGTGAACTTCTGACTCATGAGAATTACTGTAATACTGCAAAGAAATTTATTCTTTTAACTTCAAAAGATGATTCCATATTTTTACTATTTTTAAACCAGGTGTAATCAAATGATAGACATCTATACGATCAGCAAAATCGATATTAATCGATATCTTCACCCCAAACATAAATCAAACTATGCCCTAATGTTAAAATCACTTTCAAATAGTCATGTATCACTATTTGCAGGTGGAATTCCTGTTTTATGACAACAAAAAACACCGAAAACTTCTTCTTTTGCATGCATTTTCCCTTGTCGCAATTTTATAGGTAGCCAAAGTGATTACTACTTGACAGTAGTAATTTTAAAACTACAGTGGAAGCTCTCTAACAGAAACTCCTGTAAGCGGACAGCTCCATGTACGGCCGCTTTCACAAAATTCTGTTTTAACTCCCACTCCTATACAAACTCTGTATTTATTCATTCCCGTAAATGGCCGCGGATACTTTGAGGGCTTATGATTTGGACTTTTCCTTTGTTTGCTCAGGTAAGCAGACACCAGATAAAAAATCCCATGTAAATAGCATACTATTGATGTTACTACTGCAATTAGAATCTGTTTATGGCATATTACAGCAGTTATCTGTGTGCAGTTTTCGTCATTATCAAAAACAAAAAAAAATATTTGAAACAGTGGTATTTTTTCACCCCCAATGTAAATTGCTAGCTGGAAAGCTCCCGTAAGTAGCCATATACATGCACACCTTACAACTCTAGTGGCTGCTTACCAGAACCATTCTCGCAAGTGGCCAGCTCCAGTTACGGACACCTTTTTCATGTCCCGAAGGCGTCCGCTTACGAGAGCTTCTGCTTTATTGTAAAATAACGAATTGTTTCCGATACCAGTTGATAACAACCGCTAACAATCGATAACACTGCAGTTGTGCAGAATGTTCTGTTCTTTTTGCTGATGATGATCTACTAGTTTGAGCTTGTAGTCAAACCTACACTGACAGCCATCTCTTTACAATAACTAGGATTTCTTTACTTAGTTGGGTTGATCCATAGTTGAAGGGGTACATTTAAAGAGACCCTAAGTGACATCTGATAGACTTCAAGATTCTCCCAGCAAATTGTTTTTCAATTCCCTCCATGGAAAAAAAGGAGAATTTGACATGAGATCAAGTGTAACTGAAGGTTCCACACTCCCATACTTTTTATTGAAATCTCTTTAGAGATGCCACTTCTCTACAACAGCCAGCTAATTCTGCCCCTCAGCAGCTTGCAAAGAAAGTCTTTCCCAATAACCAGAGGCTGATGGATTTTAGAAGTCAGACTAGTGGAATCTGTTCTCAGGAAACTGTTTAACGAAATTCAAATTATAGAAATACTGATAAGAGATGAAATTTCTTGAGGCTAGTGAGAATGATTGTTGAGCTAGTATGTCATAGTTACAGTTTGCCCAAAGGGTAAGCAGGAAAATTGCTTTGTTTTGCACCCTGCTTAGTGGTCATTGTATAGTCGGACTAAGCTTTATTTTGTTTGCAGAAAACATGCTTCCAGTAGACAGTTAGTTTTAAAAAGGCTTAGATTTGGATCCTCTGTGGTCCTGTTTTAATTTAATTTTTTTTGTCACTTTTTTGGTTTGAATACAGACTAAGGTCTTGTTTACCAGAACTGATAAGTTCAAGTATTGTTCGTTGTATGTGTTATTGTTACGTAACTAATATGCTGACCATTTCTATGGCAGGTCATCAGTTCAAGAGAGATCATCAGGTAATTATTCCTTCCACTTTATCAGTGTTTAATGACACAATTTATAATAAGAACTAAATACATGTATATCTTGTGGGAGGTGTGGTGGCCTCATGGTTAGTGCGCTTGTCTCCGGATCGAGCGGTCTGGGTTCGAGCCCTGGCTGGGGACATTGTGTTGTGTTCTTGGGAAAGACACTTTACTCTCACAGTGCCTCTCTCCACCCAGGTGTATAAATGGGTACCGGCGAACTTAATGCTGGGGGGTAACCCTGCGATGGAGTAGCATCCCATCCAGGGGGGAGTAGAAATACTCCTAGTCGCTTCATGCTACAGAAACCAGGATAAGCTCCGGCCTGATGGGCCACTTGGCTCGCATGCCAGACTTTACCTTTACCTTACTTGTACATCTTAGCAAATTGTTTTGCCTACCTGTATGAACATGATTTTACATAAATGTAGCCTCTTGTTACCAATTTGAATAAAACAACTTCTTATTTATTATAAAGGTCAGTTGTACTACTTTTGTTTCTTCTGTATTGTGAATTGGAATGGTTGAGAAAAAGGTGTTTAGAGTTTACCCTAGAAGTGGGTTGCAAACTAAGGTGAACTAGCTTCTAGCAGGCAGTAAAATTAGTCAGTCTCTTATCTCTTATTGAAAACCACAGAGTGAAATTTCTTTGGTTGCTCATAGCGGTACAAGAACAGGCATAAATCTCCCCACAGTTCAGATAATTGATAAGGGCATGGATGTACATACAGTGATTAAAGGGATAGATGATTAAATGATTATCTCTTGCAGCTGAGAACAGTCCATCTGCTAGTCCAAATAAACCTGACCCGAGGCCTGAGCAGAGAAAGGTAAAAGAGAATCACATAAGTTGAGTACAATCAATCAATTGAGCCTCTTGTAAGCATAGGTGTGGTACAGCCATGAGCACTGCTCAGCCGGATGAAGGCATACATCCATGAGGCCAGAAAAGGTGTCCTGTTCAGAGTTTTCTGCTAATTGGAGGTTAAAATTTTATGTAATGTTGAGGAGGACATGTATGTGGCTGGGACCATAACAAGACATGATGCTGAAAATGACCTCTTATGAGAAGTGCCCCTCTGTATGGAGCCCTCAAGTATCCTTTCTTATTTATTAGACTAAAGATGCAAAATTCTATGAGCTGATAAATGTAGTTTGCAAGGGACAAAACACTTGTTGTTAGCATGTTGATTTTTTATTTCTTTGATTGCTTTTCTTTTGAAGATGTTATTTACAAAAGGAAAGAAACGGAAAAAGCCTGACAAGGATTTGAATGCACCTAAAGCCCCTCTCACAGGATATGTGAGATTTCTGAATGAACACCGCGAAAAAGTGCGAGCTGAAAATCAAGATCTTCCATTTCATGAGGTCACCAAAATCCTCGGAAATATGTGGAGCCAGCTACCATCTCAGCAAAAGCAGGTACTGATAGCAGCTATAGCCAGCAGTTTTTGATAATTTTTAATATTATCAAAAGGACTCTACTACATTATACTTGCTAACTTGTTCTGACACTGTAAAATAGGGTCAATTTTTGTCTTCATAGTACCCAAATTTCCAAGTACAGTCTATGTACAGTATTAATTCAAAATTGTCTCTAAGATTGATAGAAGTCAGAATTTTGATCCTGACTATGCTTGTTATAAATGTACACAATGTACACTGTATGTATTTTTTTTTATTGCAAAATGAGTTCAGGTATGGATAGCCCATTCAAAGCTGTATTATTGAATTGAAGTACATGGTAACAGATTATTATTAATATCTATATTGCTTTGAGGTCCTTTTATCTTATAAACAAAAACTCTCCTACTTTTTATCGATGCAGGGTTATCTTGAAGAAGCAGAAAAAGATAAAGAACGATACATGAAAGAGCTGGAACAGTATCAACAGACTGATGCTTACAAGAACTTTGTGGCCAGACAAAAGGCAATGAAAAAAGGTGAAGCTAATAATACAGTGGTGAGTTGTTCTATCATAATAGACTGCAGCGGTAGATCAGAGGGTGTCCTAGCTCTGTTATAAGTAAGTTTGTTTTAGCAAGAAACTGATTTTTTTGTTATGTGTTTGAGGACCTACACCCTGAATAGCCGTCTCTGGTGGCTTTGCATCAGTGTAAAATGTGAATTGATTTTCTGTTGAACCATAGATTTTACCATACGCTTTAAAATTTAATTTGTGTATTTGAATTTTAGCGATTGCATTTTGGATTGTTGGTCGCTGACATTGTTTTGGTTTGTTCTAGGTGATGGAGAGGGTGTCAATGGTACAGAGGTAAATACATGTAAATATATTTTACACAGCAACGACAACAACATTAATTTATTTTATTTGTTCCTCTTGACAAAAAGGATAAGAAAAATTGCAGTATCTGTTGACACTATTATTATGCACTTATTATAGGATTAAGATGAAAAGTTCATTGCTGTTATTTTAATTGGTTAATCAGCCTTGCTTTAATCAAACTGAGAAGAATTCACTTGGAGTCCATGACAAGCAATAATATTGTCTACATGTACATGTAGGCCTGAGTCAACTTGGTGTCATTGTATTGTTTTCCATTAGGGTGGAAATGATGACTTGTTTTGCAGTGCATGTAACTTGTACTTTAACTCGCCTCACAACAAACGTGAACACATGTCTGGGAAGAAGCACTTCGCAGTCATTTCCTCACAGATGGACAGATCGGAGAAACACATTGAAAAAACAAATGGTAAAGATGTACCAGAACCGAAAAAAGTGGAAGAGTCTTCTGAGTCACAATCACTCCAGGTTCCTTTGGATGGTGATATTCCAATTTTTACAGAAGAGTTCTTAAACTACAATAAAGGTAATTATGTCGTGACTTGCTTAACAAACATGAACTAGAAGAGACTGCAAAACTTTCACTCACGTGATGTTTCTTTTGGCTATTAATTATTTGGGAAAACTGCATGGTTGTTTGTTAATGGCAGGACAATCTGTTGGTAATCAGCTGAAATTTCATAAGCGATCATTGGACCCAACCAAATGTGAACAAAACAAGACCCTTGCAAACTAATTGAGAGAATAAGCACAGCATTGTACTGTGTTTTAGAACACAACAAAAACATACACAGTGTATCAGAAAAGGTTCATCAACATCACCATCTTTATTCACTTGTTAATGGATTATAGTTTTTTTTTTGCAATTCAATTTTATTTACAGGATTTACACTCACACTACTTACAGCACCTCTGTTTATACTTACAAATATACTTGCACTATACTTACTTAAAACTTACACTACTTATACTTACACTACTTCCAATACATTTATTACAATACAATAACACTAATTAATATATAGCATGTTTACTTACAATGCTTTTTTTTTGTTTCTACATTAATTGTTCGAACCCTTACTAAAAAACAAGGAAAATTACTTTTTTTGTCCCTTACACTGCTTACAACACTATATATTCTACTTACATAGGTACTTACACTATACTTACTTTAATGGATTATAGTTGCATCATGAGTCCAGTAGTGTTATTACTTTTATTTGTCAATTGTTTGAACATTTTCCATAATCGATTATTGCATTGCTTAAGGTTTTCGATCAGTAATCTATTATAATTGATGATTGGCACACCACTATTGTTAACTGTGGTCTAAGGTTAGCCAGGTTTAAAGCTCGAAACACCACTCAAGCAATTTTGTTGAAAAGTGTTGGCTCAGTTAAATAATTTGCAATAATTGCGTGTTGTTCAAAGTGAACCAATCATCAGTGTCATAAAGCAGGGCTGTCATTAAGGGCCGTAACCCATAACACTTGTTACAGCTTAGTATGCTTGATTTTCCCTTTATTCTACGAGTGAAATTGCCTGTTGTGAAAAGAATTCATCCACAAAGTAACAAGTTTGCTACAGGTATGGAGAACAAGGGTACAGGCGACTCAAAACTTAATGACAGCCCTGATAAAGTACATGTAGAAAATGATTTCAGATCCACTTGAGGCAAAGCTAGAGGCTAGAAAATAACAATCAGTGTACCATTGCCACAGTTTGTGTCTTACATTCATGACTATTGAATCAGTATCTTCTTAAACCTTCTTCAGGGTCTTTAACTCTGTATTCCAATTTTATTTCAGCTCGTGAAAATGAACTGAGGAAGCTGAGGAAAGTGAACACAGAGTTTGAGGAACAGAATGCCATTCTTAGCAAGCACATAGAAAATATGAAGAAAGGTATTGACAAACTGGAAGGAGAAAGGAAAGAACAACAGAGTGAAATTAATGCTCTACAAAGACACCTGGCCAAGTTGCGGCAAGTCATCTCCCGTAGCTTTATTGATATTCAAATTCCAGGAGAAGCAGATCCAATAACCTTGGAATCAGTAGATTCATTTGTAGCAAAACTGCAGCAATACATTCAAGAAAATAGTAAAGAAAACTTGGAGTTAACATCTAAAATAAAAGACATCATCGCCTCCCTGGACTACCCGAAGTAAGTGAAAAGTTGTTATTATTAGAGAGCATTAGTATGAAGCTTTCTGAGATAGGAAACAGAAGCTGGTAGAGTGTAACCACAGCTTTTAGTGAACCTATTATATCATTGAATGATCCTTGTAGATTTAGAGATATTGACAGAAGTTTCTAAAGTGCATAATAAAACCAACATTCATGTACATTGTACCTGGTTTTAAAGGAGACAATTTTTTCTCTGTCAGTTGTTTTGAACATCCTCTCAGATACCATGCCTGTGACTGGTTATTAAGGATTGATTATTTCCTCTTCTACCACAGCGTCCATTGTCAATTGCAGCAATGGAATTGGATCTGAAAGGGTTAAACTTGTAATGGACATGTGGGGAAAAGTCCCTGCACTCCCAGAATAACTTTCACAACTTCTTTTAGTAATTTTTGTAAGGTGAAAAAAAATCAGAGTGATCAAAATGTTTGTTCTCCATACTGATTGCATTACTTTTCTATAGAATGATGTTAGCTGTGAGAATTAGTTGCTTTATCAGGATTACCTCAAGAGTAATCAATATTGACACCCTCGAGGTCGAAAGGCTTTGAATAAAGCTAGCAAGTGTATAATGCCTGCTTGCTTTTGTGTTTTTGTCATTCATGAGTAAAAGGTCTATAAGAAGCAGTATGACCAATGCCAATATTTTGTTTATTTTCAGTTGCTTAAAAGAGCTGAACAGCTGATGGTGCTGTGCTGTGTACATACCACACTTACATTATCTGCAGTTACTTGCTTGGTTCACTTTTTTCCAATAATATTGTTGTGCAAGTGAAGAGTAGCTTCAGTATGCTAAGAAATGTTATACATATCGTCTTGCGATGTGGGATGGGAGTTCTACTATTTACAAATCGTCTCACTCGTGAAACTTGTGAAACAGAAACCAAGAGCCAGTTACAAAGCTTACTTCTCAGTTGTTTTTTGTGTAGGAAGTTTTGTTTGGAGAGTTTTTTCCCGGGAGATGAATTTAGCTGGAGAGAATGAACATTGTCAACTATTTTTATCATTAGTGTACATGTTCTAGGTCACACAGTTTTATTTTGTTGAACAATACACAAGTGACGAGAAGTCAACTGAATGGAAGCCATCATCACCACTCAGATAATGTGCAGTAAAGGCATCCACGGCTGAATCTCAATTGATACACTTGATTGACCCTCAATTAAGACTCGATTGACATCGTGATCAACATTTGATCAAAATCTCGATCTCGGTAGTGGTTGAGGGTGTTGATCGACACTCGACCATGGATGCCTTTAGTACACCTGATTCTAGTGTCCTTACAAAAAAGTGGTTATTGTTCTAGTTAGAGTTGGTAACGATTTATTATGTCGTTTACTCAAAGGATAATCTCCTGTGCATGTTGACAGAGCTCTTTAGAAACTGAATTAGTTTTTCACTGCAAATGTACATTTTCACAAATAAAAATGTTAGGAAAAATTTGTATGAGAATTTATTGCAAGTGAAAAAGAAATGCTTGTAAAAATGTCAAAGCTAATTGGTTTTGTATGATGAAAGTTCTTGTCAAAATATTTGCATTGTATTGAGTTTGTAAATACTTAGTTATTGAGGAATTACCTGTACTATCTTTAGAGACATTCTATTAATTTTCATAATGGTAACAATAATTGTGCTATTTGAAACATTGTATCTATTTATTGGTTGTGGTCTCCAGTTTTCTAGAAAAGAATGCAGAATTTGTAGTATTGATAGTTGCAGAGTTTCATATATTTTTTTCTCCTTGCTCTTTATCTAGTAAAAAAGCAGTTGAGACACTTGAAAAATTATACTTAGCGATATTTTATCCCCATATTCTATTTCAAATGCCTCTCATGGTAAATCTCTACTACCCTCAGCCTCCCAATTCAATGGTGTTCGGGGGAGAGGAAAAATGATTTTTTCTAAGACGCATGAAAAAATAATTTTACGTTGAAGTGTCTCAACATCTCTGCCGCCCATGGTAGGACCGAAATCTCTGGCTCAGATCGAGATCGCTCGCTGTCACTCCTTGAAAATCCGGCATTCTGGAGTTATATTTTGTAATTGGTTTGTTGCCATGACTGGCACCCAGCCACTGTCTGTCCCAGCAGTCGTTTCCCTGTCCAAGAACGAGGCTTGTCTCGAGCCCCAAACTTTACGTACACGGGCATTCTTTGAAAATCAATCGCTCTATTGCTATTGGCTCCATTTTGAGACACTGAGTACATTTTGTTGTCACTTCCAAGTCATATTGAAGCAGTCCCTTTTTATGGCGCTAAGATGTCCATTCTATGTAAATGTTTTGAATGTCACTTTCCCTATGGTTGCAATATTTGGAAGGGGGCGCTTTCTGAAATAAAGGCACTTCTTAAATGAAATTGCACTCATTGGAAGGAGTGTATTAAAACGAATCATTGCAATAATACTCAGTACGGTCGCGGCTCAAACTTAAGGTCGGCACACACGAAGAGACTAATCCCTTCGATGCGATTACTCCCTGCAACTAGTCCCCTGAAGAGTTTACACGAAGGGTCCGAAGGGACTGGACGCGGGAACTTGTCCCACGAACAGTTCACACGAAGCGTTTTGAGGAACAAGTCGCAGGGACTTGTCCCAAAAATTCAAACTAGTTTGAATTCGTGGGGTCGTCCGGGTTCGAGCCCTGGCCGGGGACATTGTGTTGTGTTCTTGGGCAAGACACTTTACTCTCACAGTGCCTCTCTCCACCCAGGTGTATAAATGGGTACCGGCGAACTTAATGCTGGGGGTA
>Ga0126339_10003915_pt1 | contig 10917 bp, 4 predicted proteins | sample OrbTmetagenome_2_FD_92532 | JGI IMG/M metagenome (GOLD analysis project Ga0126339, IMG submission 92532) | Coral microbial communities from Petempiche,Puerto Morelos, Mexico - Orbicella T R C metagenome | ecosystem: Host-associated > Invertebrates > Cnidaria > Coral | place: Petempiche,Puerto...
AGCACGTTTATTTGAAAGAAAAAATAATTTTCCTGACCTTCAAGGGAGCAGTGTTGATATATACAGATATGATGCTTGACTTGGGGATTACAACTCCTTAGCACAAAACAACAGAAGCACTAACTGTCCTAACTTGACCAGGTTGATGCATCGATATTTGCTTTGCTTTCTGCCTTTGATCTGTAGGGAATTTTGCTTTTTTGTTTGCAGTCGTAGTAGTTATGTTTCCTGAGTTCGTGTTGACGGCAGGGTTTCCGCAAGCCTAGGCGTTGCTGTTTTACAGTGGTTTTATTTCTTGTTAATTTGACGTGCATTTTATTGTCTTCTGATTATATTCAGGACTTCCGAATCACGGTTCTGACGAGCCGTGACAAATTCCATTCCCGCAAATTAGCGGTGAGTATAATTGTGTCATTGACTGGCTAGTGTTCCAGAAAAAATTGAATTCCTACCTTACAAAATCTAAATGGAACTGCCAGTTCTTGCTTTTCGGATTCCGCTTTTTGGAAACTACGTATTTTAATACCACTCATGCGTTGCCACGAAATGCTATCGCTCTCACGCGAACTATTACTTAACTCAGAGCAGTAACTAGTAGCTTTGCCTGCTATAAAATTCTAAGTTTTATCCAAGCCGTCCCTGAAGACATCTGTTACTTGTGATCAAACTTGGGATGATCTTGCCTCTTTGTTAAATAAAGATCAGATTGAAATAAACAAATCATGTAGTGTTTTGAAAATTGCCTCGCTATGTCACTGGCAAATAAACACACACCACCTTTAAAATATCAACACGTACAGTAAAAGAAAATTTGAATGTTTAGTGGCATTGAAGAAAATTTCAGTTAGAACTCTACTTAAAAAATTGGATTATTCGATTTCAATTTCTATGAGGTGACAGAATTCAATTTAACTACCTCGTCATAGAAATCTAGACCTCCAAATTGAATTGTCAAATGGGAACACGAGAACCAGTTTGAAAGACATAAACTTGAAAAAGCTGTGTGAAACATTCGCCTCAGTGGCTTGAGTTCGATTTCTTTTAGAAAACACAAGAAGAAAAAATAAAAATAACTAGTTTATCAGAGTTCACTATTCAAAATGTAATTTTTTTTGCTCGTGCCATCATTACATCAACAGCCCGCACTAGAATTGTTTTCTATTTAAAACACACTGCATTTTATGAACACGAAAATGACTGAACACTCGCTGCTGAATCAATTCAGTCCTTGGAATGATTTTCTCTCACTTAGTATTTCTTTTCTCTTCTTGTTCGCTGACTAGGTCGATCATTGTCAGGGCAGTTCCACGTTTTCGGGATATGTTTGAAACAATAGCGCGACGTTACAACTTGGCTGCTTTCGAATATTCCACTTAGATTTTAAATATGGATTTGGAAATGACTATCAAGTAATCAGGAAGCCTCTTGAAAACAGCTGGTGTTCCTTTGTTCGACCGGCTTGAAAATTCGTCCTGTAACGGGTCTGTAACTGAATTTATGTTGCTAATCAAAGCTATCGACATGGCCAGAGTGAGTGTTGAAAGCTGTACTGATTAGAATACTGTACTGTCTTCATCGAGTGTTAGTTGTGGGCCAGCCAGAAATTCAACGCAAAATTCAATATATATTGCCTGATAAAGGGGGTATTCCCGAAGCAATGATATTGAAAAAAAAAAAAAAATAAATAAAAAATAAACACCAACAACGAAAGAACGAAGCGAAGAACTTTGAATCGCCGCAGTTGGGGGAGTATCATTTGAAAGAGATTAATGTTATTTGCATTTGAAAAGACCTCCCGCATTTGAGTCAGTTGCAAGCTGATTTAGTTTTTTGGTCGGGTTATGTGAGGAAGCTTTTGTAGTACCTGCAACGCGCGCTAAATTTGGTTGTGTAGTACATAAAAAAACTTCTCGGTATCGATTTACTGTCATTTTTTGAAAATATTTACAGAGACACATTGGCTGAACATTGAGCTTCCATTGGAAGCTAGTTCCAGACAAATACTGGGAATACGAAAATGGCCTTCGATAATAGAACGCTCTTCACAAGAAAAGTTCTTCATATCGTTTGTTTTTTTTGTATTTCCCAAAAAAAGACGTAAAAATAGCAAATTTAAGACATCCAAGTTTGGATTTGTTAATTGAAATCCATCTCAGAGTTAGATTTCGGTGCAGAAACCGTTTTCGAATTTCATGTCTGACTGCATGGAAAACCCAAATTCAGGATTTCAAAGCACCTTACGACAAAACGGTATATTAGGTGCAAAAACGGCCACATCAAAAACATTCTGATTGGTTGAACAGCCGCGAGATAATTAAGCTGTTTTCTTCTCTTACCAAACAGCGCGTAAGATCTGTCGAATGAGTGAAGAGCATAGATCGGTCGCCGAATCTCTTTAAAGTTGCCGAATTTTAAAAACTGTTTTTCCTTTTCCCAACCGGACGTGAAAAGCGAATAGAATTTTTCATTAGACCAGAAAAAGAAATTCAACTGAGTTATTTGAATATTTCGTGACTACAGTTGTTCATCGATAGGACAGTTTTAAACACTTCATTGATTTCTTTATTTGTTTTCTCTAACCGATGATTTGTGATGAATTGATCGATATCATAAGCTGTAGGTTAATAGATCTCATTCAGTATGTCACAAAACTTATGTTTTCAATTTTGTTCGACAGCTAATTCTCAACTTTTTCTATGGCTGTTATTGATTCCCAATCAAAAGAAACTAAAATGGCTTGTCTGGATCAATGGAGCGCATTCATATAATAGCGAACAATTTCAGTCTTTTGTAGTATTTCTTTTGTGGTACTGATTCATCTTCAAACTAAATTTTTTGAAAATTCCAAGGCCGTATAGTACCGCGTGGAAAAGAAAAATCGTGTTAAAAATTAAGCCCAAACGAACTAGTAAAGGCTACAAATTTTGTTGTAACTCGCCAATCAAAAGCGCATGTCGGAAGAAATTAAAGGGAATCGGTAGTGAATTGGCATCGCGTTCACAAAGGGCTATAACACATCGTTACCTAATTCGAACCGTTAATTGCTGAGGCAGTTTGCCACAGGTATTGATTAATCGCGGGGTGTTAGCGTCTCGGCAAAGTTCGCGTGGGTTAAACGAACAAAGGACGCGTAGAGTCGTTTAGGAGGCTGAACACCTTGCCATTCCAGGCGGAAGTTTTGACGCTGTTGAGCAGGGCACTTTTACTTGCGATGCTTGATTGAAATATGGTTAAACTGCTACCAACTGTTCCCAGTTTAGAAACCATTTTTAACAGGATAAGCCGAAGGCGAGCTCATCTCATCTGCTACCAAACCTTCTGGTAAGAGAACCAGGTTGTGGTTGAAATTATTTATAACCCTAAACTTTAAATAGTGTTTAGTTTCGTTTTTTATTTTTATTTAAACAACAGGAAGTACAAACAAACAAAGTACACTCGATTCTTTAGTGACATCGTTACTCGTAAAGTTTCGTTTTCGGAACAACTCTGAGTCCATGGTAACACACTAAGTCATATTGTTACTTTGGTAATGTAATATATTAAATTCAATACACTTTACTATACATATCTGCAAGCAACGTGAATATATTTTTTCAAACTCCTAACCGCATATAACTATAAGTCACTGAAACGATATCAGATTGGAACTGAATCTATTTCCCTTTTTTGGCTCTGATCAAAACTTCGAACAACTTTCTTGTAACCTCATCATCTTTGAAGCTCAGGGCCGTAGCAAGTCTAAGGCAAACCGCGGAACTTGCCTCAATCAGTTTTTCGCTTTTATTGTGTTTCTTTTTGAAAGGGGAAAGTTAAACACTGCCAGATACTTACGAAAAGAATTTAACCGTGGACATTGCCTCAGTCAATTTTTTTATCTGCCTACGGCCCTGAAGCTATTAGTTAGTCTCCGGTGCCATATCCTGTACTCAACTGACATTTTACATCTTTACAAGCAATGAAGTCGACACTTTATGACTTTATTATTATTTACGGGTTCGTCAAAGCCGTAAAAATCTGGCGATAACCGGTACTTCCTAACTAGCATGGCCGGAGAACATATACTCTACCACCGCCACGTAAGAGTTCTATAGTTGAAAGCAAGGTCAGTTGGTATTAAAAACAAATGTCAGGGTATTGGTTTCAGGTACGCGGGAATCAAATTATAAAGATGAATGTTTTCAATTTGCCATATTATGAAATTCTCAACAGAACTTTTTCTGAGCCTCTTTCCTGTGAATAGCTAAATTTGAACTTTGTCTTCTTTTTAATTGTGTCAGTTTTCTTTTATATGCGGTTATACCAGTATTATCATATGGTAACCTAATACGCCATAAATGAAAAGTATATGAAATATATGAAATTCTGATTGGTTCCTCATCCGTGGTCTGTATTTTACAAGACGGTCGACCGTGCTAAGAGAGACAGTGCTCACGAGTTACTTTCAGCTGTCGCTTTTTAAAATCATCTTACCTTAATTACAAAGGAAGCGAGTTAGTTTGCGCCTAAATCTCAGTTTTTACTGTCAGGTCCAGTGGCATACAGTTTTGGTTAAACTTCAAGGAAAGCAGGTTGATTAATTCATCAGCAGAGATTTAAAAGAGTTACTATACAATGTAGACTTTTTCAGTGACAGTTTCTTTCGGTCCGTATTGGAGAGTGCTGGTGTCGTTAATTCTTGTTTGGCAAGCGTATGGACGAAGCCAGTACAAAGAACAGCAAAATCGTTTTGTAAAATGTTCTCCTTTCGGACCACATGTCAGTTCTGTAACATCTATATATCTTGAGGTAGTAACTAGAAATTAGCATTGTTCTTTTACAAACATGTGACTTCTTTTGGTTTTTTTTTCAAGTCCGAAACGTTTAGTTTACAAGCAACTATTTGACACTTTTAAGAGCCTTTTGAGCGGCCTCGTATTTAATAGAATGTATTACACTTGACTAAATTTTCCTCGAAAATAGTGCCATACGAGGTGCAAGGCAGTGAAAGTCGAAAAGTGTGGAACTGGTGCGAAAGATGGCATACGAATTTCCATTCGGAACTGCCCATCAACGGAAAACTAAAACGGGACTTCCTTTTCAAGTTCCGTTTCTACAGGGTATTTTTCAGTAGAAGGCACCGAAAAGTCGTATTTCGTTCTCAACAAGTCATTCCCAGCCAAAATTTCCGGGCCTTTTGTTGGTCGTTTTGGTAAATATAAAACAACTCACAATTCGGCGAACAGACCAAAAACAGATTTGATCAGTTACAGAAAACGAAGAGAATACAATGGACCAATCAGAGCCGGAAGCAGAACACCCCCGCGACTAATGTCGAGCGCGAGAAAACACGAGGACATCAGCTGATTCATTTCGAACACGCACGTGCAGCTGGAAACTCAAATCCAAGGAATTTCTGTTAACTTCTTGTTCTTCACTTAAGTTTTGTTTTAATTTGATAATTTATTTCTTTTTTTTTTTTAGAAAAGTCACTGTTCCATCGTCCGTCATACGTCGTGCTCTTGTCATCAGTGAATTATTATATACTTCAGAAAGATTTCAAATTTAATTGATTCTCTTTTCTATGTTCCTCATTTGGTTTTACCCAGTGGGAAAACATAAATCTTTTCTAAGTGACCTGAAATGGAAAGTGTAATATTTTACGAGTATGACCTGAATCGGTCGCGAACCTTACAGCTTTTGTCTCGGTCCTCTTTGTTCTTCATTTGTCTTTTTTTTCTTTTTTTCTTTTTTACCGTTACTTCAATTATACTGCGGTGGGAAAATATTGTTGGAGAGGTCCTTTGTAAATATTTTATCAATTCTAACTGATAATGCTTTATACATATTAGAGTTTCCCATGTACGACATCTTTTTTAATGTGCCGTCAGACAGATATCGGAGCGAAAATGTAAACGTTGTCTGTTCCGCTTAGGAATCCATTTTGTCTTGTTTCTGAGAGAGAGAAAAGAAAATCATTTCTATATACGGTGTAGTTGAAGTCCATACATTTTAGATATATCCGCCGGAACGGACACCAAATTTAATAAATTTCCGACATCTTCAAGAATTTAAATTGATTTCAAGAGTTCGAGCGGCAACAATACAAGTAAAATATCTCTGTTTAGAATCTCAAACCAACCTCGTGGCGATGTTTAAGTGTCGGCCCAATGAGATACTTATTCGTATCCGTCAAATAGTGTATTGTAACGAATCGTTAATATCTTTCGACTTCCTTTGGGTACGCGTGGGTTATTTTAGGATTGGTTTTTGCCATTTAATTAACCTTTCCTTTTTCTTATAAATTGGAAGTCTCTATACCTGGAGAATTTGTTTCTTCTGAGACACGTCACAGCCTATTTTCAAAAGTAAGTATATAACTTTTGGAGGTTCGTTTTAAGTCTTACGTAAATCAATTTACATTACCATCCGGCTCAGCTGCTCCACGGCTGAACTGTTTTACATCCATAGCATTTTTTTCTCTACATTCATGTTCTCGAACGATCTTCTTCCAGTTTGCTACTTAAATCTTATTTCAATCATGCTAATAAGCTTTTCAAAATGTCCTTTCCAAAACGTACATTGCTGACACATTCAATGAAATTAGAAACAGGTTAGGCCTGATCATGACCATGAGGTCATTGGGGCACGGCGCCAATACAGACGCGGACCCATACCGGTTTCAACCGTTTTATGAAAGTCGGTTATGATTTTCAGTATCACTCAGAAACCTGAGAAAGGGGTTTTAAGGGAATTAAAATCTCAAAAATGTCCTGGGGGGGAAATGGCCCCAGACCCTCCTGGGAGCTTGCGCCTTCGGTGCTCGTTGTATCATTTAGATCCGCGCTTGTAAAAGGATTCCAACATTATTGTTTTGTCTATTTCCGAAACTTAAAGATTGTGCAAAAAAGGCCAGAAAAAAACATTTTGAAAACGGAGCATTCCGAAAACGATGGCGTCGTGATAGTCATGTGATTTCCCTGAACGAGTTTTTTGTTCAAACGCAAATCCAAAATGACCGGTGATTGTTGCGTTTTTAAATTCCTCCGGCGTAGTGTGGACGGAAAACATGTACGTTTTCAGAATGAAGCCTTCGTTTTTAAAGTCCTCCGGCGTAGTGTGGACGTGGCCTTGGTTTCCCTCTTGCCGAACTTCGAATAATTACCTCTTATTCTGTTATTCAAACTTTTTTCTAATACTTTTAACCATGAGGTTTGAGATGTTGCTTTCATTCTCACGGTCAGTATGGGCGTAAAGCCGTAGTCAAATACAATCTCAAGAGCTTATTAAGTTTAACTTGGAATCTGAGGCGCACGACAATATTTACTAAATAATCATTGACGCAAAAAAGTCAATATGCCAGAAATAACCGAATATAGCATGGCGCAAATAACTTGAAAGGAGATAGCGCGATACTGATAACAGATTTGTCCATTAATTTTGCTTCAATTACTTTAATTGATCTTCGGTGAATACGTTCTTATGCCGCACAACTGACTACCCAGTACTACCCAAGAACGTACTTAAGCATAGTATATAATACGAGAAACTAAAAATATTTCGGGCACAATTATAGGCCTGTCATCAGCGGGAATAGTAAAAAAATTCGTCGTATCGTGCAGAATGCAAGTAAAGGCAGGTTTTTTATATTTTTGACCTGCATAGTCAACAACAAGTTGTATCGCACAAAAGTTTACAATGAAAGTGCTTGGTTTATGTTTAGTCTTTCTTCGAGCCAATAGAGTCAGGATACATTGCATATGGCGTATGCAGAATTCATCTTAAAAAAGAACGCAAAAATACATAAAACAGTTTAAAACTAATGGTACCCTAGTCAAACAATGAATAAAAGGAGAATTTTTGTCGACTGATTTTAAGAGCTTTCCAATGTATGCTATTCGTTATGTCTGAGGCTTTTCATCGAGTACGCATATTTGTATCCCTGTACAACGGGTGAAGGTCTAAGTGTACTGAGGTTTTGTAAGTTGAAGTTTTTCAGGAGATTTTAATTAATTTTCTGTAATTTCGCGTTGGGCTCGTCGTTCAGTCGATGATGATATCCTAAATCTTTGCGCCGCTACTTCGTCAAATTTAACATGATTAATTTGTAGGGTTGATATTGTTACTGTTTCTCTTTTTGTACATGGTCCTCCCGCAGAGCATTTGATCAATTTCCGGAACTAAACAACAAATCTAAAAATATAATTTTGAACTATTTTTGAAACACGAAGTTTCTTCTTAATTCCACATAATCAAAATTACCTGTTTATTAATGAACTTAAAAACTATTTCATGAAAATATCCCTTCCTGCACCTTCAACATAAGGCAGCATGCGTTAATTTTTTTGTGCCATATCACTGCTAAATTTAAAAGACCAAAATTAGACCGAGAACTCGTCGCAAGATAACTTGGTAATGCCCTGACAACACCATTGTCTCGCTGTTAAACCGTTTTGTTAACTTTTTGCTGTTAAAGCTGGCGACGACCAGAACGCGCACCTTCTACGTCACGTGGTATCATATAACCTTTAACATGACCATTTAGAACACCCCAAACTAATAGCTGTAACCCACGTGTCATGTCATCATGGTAACGGTCAGCCAATAAAAACTGAAAGGTCGTGAATGAAATCACGCTTCGATCGATCAGTAGGTTGTCGTCTTGAAGCAATATCTACAACTTGTAGCGTGAATAACAGAACCAAATTCATTACAAGTTAAGCCAGGGCGACACTTGCGCTAACACTAATGTTAGCATACTTTACTTGAAAACTTTAAGTTGGTCGATGGAGGATTCTGAAATATATTAAAACGAAAAAACATGATCAGTGTTAGGAGGGGAAGACGTGCATACCATCACGACAGATAAAATAAAGTCTTTGAGACTTGAGACTTTCACAGATAAGAAATTTTAAATTTAGTTGGGCATTCGTGATATTATCACATTTTGTATTATATTCGACAAGGGTACCCTTTTCGTTGCCGCCCAAGTGGATAAAAAGGGTTTTTGGATATATTTTCCGCAACGTTATCTAACAAATTTGTCTTAATTTGTAAAGAAATTTGGTTGTTTTTTAAGGCTTTGGGCTAATTAAGCCAAAACTTAATTACTTACACATTTGTTATATGAAATCCTCTAAAACGACCGACCTTTACGAATATTCCAGCGAAAGGATTACTTTTTGTTGACCTATGGAATATTTATTTTTTCTTTCCAAAGAAGAACACTGGCCTCTTGGTTTGAGCAAGAGAAACTTCTTGAACTGTTTATTTTTCTTTCTTGGAAGCCTTTCGACTTTCCTATGACTGTTTCAAGCAATTTTTTTGTGTATATTTTAAGGCAGGAAATGTTGGGAAAAAAGTATCTCGGAAAATACATTTCTAAGATAGAAATAAAGAAAAAGCAATCAAAATGCTTCCTATAAAGAAGAAAATAATCATCATTTATTAACTTCCCACCGGCGTAAAACCTTAATAAACAGAATACTAGTACAATAAACTCGAGCGTTGAGAAAAGTGTTGCAAATATTGATCCATTTTCCAGTTGACATTTTAATGTCTACATTCGTTGGGTTCATAATATTGTGTTAAATGGTTTAAGTGTTTGTTTCTCGACAGCTGCTTCAAATGTGTAAATATTATTAAACGAAACCGACTTAAACTGCGTCAGCAAACCACCCCAGGGAAGGTTTTTGACGCATAATTGAAAAATTTTTGTTAATTTGCCGGCTCAGGGCTATCTTTTGTTTTAAGCTTTATTTTGTAAATAAAATATAGTTTATTTTTTGTATATATCATGCACGTTTCCGTTTGTCATGGCAAGCGGGATATTAAATAAGAATGCGTTGTTCTTTTTTGCCTCACATTTTTTTACGACTGAAGTGCAAAAGAACCCATTGACTTAAGGCGAGGGGTAACATTCCTTTATGCTTTCGTGAAAAAGACGTCTCGTCTACACAGTGAGTAGATATTGTTTAAACACTTACGAAACTCTGAAGTCTTTAACAAGTTAATTCCATCATTTTTTATACATAAATGTGTTACTGAAATGTCTGTTAGGAATATTCGAAGACAGCCTATATGTTTTTTGTATTGAATCGGCGCTGCCCCTAAAGCTAAGTTTACAAAAAATTCATTTCTCATGAAAGGGTTTTCGCCGTTACAGTTTTTTGATGTGAGTAGAGGGACGCTCGTTTCAGTATTGCCTCTGTTTGAGGTCATATATTGAATGATAACTGCTTTTTCATAAGCGCAATTGTGATTAAATCAGAAACATCTTATTATTCTTTGGTTGACGACTTTTCCATCTAATTCAGGGGAAAATTAATTATTGAATTCTTGGTAATCTTTGTGCATGAAAACAATTATAATTTTGAAGATACTTTAACAGCCATACATGTTTACTAGTACAGAATTGTAGATGAAATATATTATAGACTCAAACGTTTTATCTTTTCATTTTTATTTTAAATATTCAAGGTTCAGTTAGTTTAATTGATACTTAAAAACAAGAGGTAAAAAATCAATCTGGGCAAATTAAATTTCTTCAATTTTGTTAAAGATGATGTATATTTATAACATTATTGCATAAAATGTAAAATAAGACAAATAGCATTAGCAAAATATCTTCATTATTCACAGTAATGTGGAAGTAACTAGCAAACTGGTAGATCATGACGAGAAATCTTCGACTTCATTCCACTTTTGCAGCAGCAGAATAGATACCAAAAAACAGTTGTTTTATCCTCGGAAACCCAATCACAGAACTGTTAATGCAATTTTACATTTAGTCACATTCAATATAGGAAGTCGGTCACAAAAAAAATAAAATAGGAAATGTAATAAACATTTATGTTCTTTAATGGATTTGCTTGATTGGAAAATATTTTCCGGATATATCTTTGACGCGGCGTGGTTTCCTCTCAAAACTGAAAAAAGGAC
>Ga0126339_10003917_pt1 | contig 10915 bp, 7 predicted proteins | sample OrbTmetagenome_2_FD_92532 | JGI IMG/M metagenome (GOLD analysis project Ga0126339, IMG submission 92532) | Coral microbial communities from Petempiche,Puerto Morelos, Mexico - Orbicella T R C metagenome | ecosystem: Host-associated > Invertebrates > Cnidaria > Coral | place: Petempiche,Puerto...
AAATTTCCGTGGAAATCCTGTTGGAAGCCCTTTTGGCTTCCAAAGGAACTCCTTACCTCTACTAATCAAATGACACTGAAATTCTTTACTTTATATTTTTTTTGATTTGTTAATGCAAAATTTTAATAGAAACAAACTCGAAAAAGACTGGATTCAACGGAGTTTGAGTTAATCCTTGTTACAAAAGCTATCCTATTGGTAGCTCAGAGAAGCTTAAAACGTAATGCTTTTCCTATCGTAGAACTTTATGCACACCTAAACTGTATTACATAGCCATATCCTTGCACGTTTTTTAACTACCAGAAGTAGCCATGAACAACGAATAAACTGGCCGAAATAGAACAACGAATAAAGTGGTAGTGCGACTGACTCGCGATTCTACTATAAGTAAACTGATTCACAGGCGATAATAAATAACCAGTGGTGGATAAGCAGATAAAAGTGATTGCAATGGCATAATTGGTAATACAAGCCGGGAAAAAGTGACTCATACGATACACAAAGAGCACACAACAAATATTCCTGTGCTAGATAATTTGTATCGCGACTTTTGTGGAATGATTCATTTGCAGTTTATGGAACATTGGAATGAGTTTTCCATGGAACCTGAATTTTCTTTTGATGAGTTGTCCTCTGTTTTTTCTAGTGGAACTGTTAAGCTATTTTCATATTTGCCTCCTGTTCCAACGGCGGTCAAAGAAGCCAATGGAAGACTGCGAATGGTGGACCCCGTATTAGTGCGAGCGCCCCTGCGAAAGCAGGTCCGAATAGCCAGCTTGAAATCTGGTTTTAGAAAAGCGTACATAAGTGGATTCACCAATGAACTGGTCGCTATGGTGAAGAAGGAAACGATTAACAGAGCATGAGGAATTTCGTCATACTTATTTATAATATCTGCAGTTGTTATGCAGATGATTGGCAGCCAGCAGAGTAGGAAAGCTGAAGCAACTATGGAGAAAACTTTGGCCACTTTGGCGTCCGAGGATATTCGTCTTCGCTCACTCTTGTGCACTCTCAGAGATTCCATGTTCTTTTTCATTGTAAAACTTCGTTGAACTTGCTTGAATATTCGCATGTAGGCAAAAGTAATGAAGATGTAAGGTACAACGACGCCAAAAAATTCCAAGCACACCATGTAAGCTTTATGAATTTTGAGATCTGCATTCGTGTCCCAGAACAAGGGAAGCAAAGCGTAAATGATTGGAAGCAGCCACGAAAGTATGAGAGCTCTTTTGAGAATCTTTGGTGCTCGATAAGGGTATTCCAGCGGCTTAAGTATAGCAATATATCGATCGCAAGTTACAGCGCATAGGTTGGCGACACCCCAGAGCAATATGAGGCACACTAAATAATTTGTGACAACCGTAGTAACGGTGAGGTACACGGGCAATAAAACTCCTCCTGTTAATATGTCCGACACAGCAAGAGATACCATCAACCAATTCGTGTTCGTTCGTAAGGCTTTCTTTAAGTACACCAAGAGACAAACACAGAGGTTTGATAGAACGATAAAAACTGAAAGGATGCTGAGAGAAACAACCACATAGATGTCCACAGAGACATTCTCTTCCGTCCCGGCCATGTTCTAGTCGGCCGCTTTTGATGCGACGCTGTCTTCAATAATTGCTTTTCCCTTGTGTTGAGTTGTTAAATATATCAGCTCTGTGCGCAGCTTTGCGTAAAGAGCTGATTTGCTTCAGAGTTTGTACGCCATTAAACCATTGCTGGACCCTCAGGCACTCGTATTATCCAGGCTGTTCTTCGTTCTGTCGTATTAATCGAATCTTCAGTGTTGTTGGCCTTAAATCTTTGTTAGTTTACTATTCTCTCGCAGAGTGCAAAGCAAAATTAATTTCAATGCAGTTACTTTATCTTCCTTTATGAATATTTTTGTTGCGTCCCAGGAGAGCTCATTAAAAAGCAATAAAAAGACAGCTTTTAAAGTGCACCAAGGATCCACTGAAATATATTTCTGTTTATAGTTCTCGGTTTTTTTTCCACCTCGAGACTCATTCAAATATTGAAATACTCTCACCGATATTTGGTTCTGTACTTGATACTTCGCATCACTTTCCGTGCAGCTTCTCGATCCTGAAAACCAATTATTGAGCAATCTACAATAAACATTGAGATAGGAAATGAATCTTAATTGCACTTTGGAAAAGAAAACCAACCAACCGCTTGTTGGCGCTAGGCAGTCAGATAAACATGGGATAATATTTGCTTTCTTATCCATTGCTTTGAAATATACTAAAGAGCAATTAAGATTGATTAAAGATATACAAAGCCTTGTCCAGTTTGAATGAACCGGTTGTACAGTAAGTAGATCGAATTCATTAACCAGAGGAAGAGGCTTGTTTTGCATAAGTCGTGAAATAATTGACTCGAAACCAGCGGGGGAATAAAGTTCAGTTATATTTTTTTTCCGGTTTTAAAAGGCACTGTAATCATTTCCAAGCAACGCACGAACCCAGAGTGACTCGTCATGTATCCGTACCGATATTTTCTGTTCCCCTCTTGAAAAACATGCTCCGAAGTGATTGGTCAACTCGATAACAAAAGTACACTTTACAGCAGCTGAATCGCTTGCTCTTTAATTTGTAATTAGAGATAGTGCGTTGAAGACAAAAAATAAATGCCGCCAAAGAAAGAGGATCATCTTGAAGATTTCAAGGATATGTGGCAAAATCCTTTCTTGAAATCTATTGGGTACTCGGATTAGTACAAACAAGGGGTATTTGTAAGCGATTAGCAATTTTAACAGCCGTTTGTTAGTGTGTTCATCACGTGTTTCGCAAATTGTAGTTTCTCTCTCACGCGGTCAAATAGACGGATTTAGTGGTCAGGATCATAGAACCAGGGGGATGGAAAAAGCAAAAGTAGCTTACTCACGAGAATTTAAGGTTATTCCTTACTGTTTTTCTTGTCTCGCAGTGCTCTTCGCACTTCCAAAGAAAAGAAGAATCATTTTGTGAAATAAATGTTTTACATCGAAGCCGGCAATACCCTGAAGGGAAAGAAGATTCCGACCCTCCTCGCATGGTAGGCCGGCAAGTGAACAGCACCTCCTTGAAAGAGCAAAAACTGTGCCATGGATTAAATCCAAAATCTTTGCTTCAATAATCAATAGAATATTTTGATACAAAAGCGCCGGTTCCTTTTTGAATTCTTAATATATTTCATTCTTTGTAGAGTAATTAGTCGAAAACCGAAATGTCGCTTTCATTATTGATGCAATAATTTTGTGATTGTTGCTCGGACATAGTAATTTCCTGTCGTGGTTATTGCGTTTGAAAAGTAAATATGATTATTCTGGGAAACCTAAGCTGCTTATAACGCTGAAGAAAAGCGAAGCAAATATTATGGCTGCATTTTTGCACGTAGACTTGGTTGCTGCCTCGCTCATTTCACTATGACCGGAAATAAATTACTCAAATGTCATCGTCAGTTTTTTTTTTTGTTTTTTTTTTTCGTTTGAAATTGTTTGCTTTGCCTTGAAATTATACACTTGGGCTTATATTACCTGAGAGGTATTCTGGTATTTCTTTTTTCAACTTATTTATAATGTTATCTGTCAGTTAAAACATGCGAAAATACATAGAGGCATATCAACATGATGTATGGCGCAGAACTGTCTTGTTCCAAGCAATCGGTTTTGTCATTTGTCAATGAATCAATCAATCCGTCCGTTACGTTTTTGACGACGTTTTCATACGATTAAGTTGCTGAACTGTACAGATGACTACTGTCGTTGATTGACTTCAAATCTACACAAGTATGCTGTTTCGTAAATGAACGTATTTTACGTAGACCAATAAGAACAATAACCGTAACAACAAAATAACATAACATTCCCATCAGTTAACAATCCGGGCCACAGCAAAGAACTGATCTTGGCCTAGCGTGGGTTGCAGCTAGAACGGAAGATGTCGATTTGCTAGATGAAGTGTTGTAGCGTCAAGTCAATCTTAAACCTACTCTAGGGAAAATCTGGTGATCCACTGCGCTCGAAAGAGAATTCTCAGTTATACTTTAAAAACCTTCGAGGCAAAGGTTTGTTACTAATCACTCTACCCTTACAAGAGCCTCCTTGTTGATGTATGAAAGGGTACGTGGGATTTGGATTCGTGACCCATCTCATGCGCGTCCCCCAACCTTGGCTTTGCTTAAAATTCTTATGAAAAATGCCGAGATACTAATGGCATTCCTGTTCAGACGACATAATCGGATAAGCCTTATCACTTGCTCGAAACTCCAGACAAACATATTGCCGAATTATAAGCACAGACCAAAACTGGTGGACATTCCTACCCAGCAGTCATGCCCTTCACTAGGGAATGCACTTATCGTGCTATTTATAAGTGTCCCTCCCTTTACCACCCACATACGATTGGGCCAATGGAAATCTTTTAAGATTTTCAAGATCAAACTGCCTACTGCAGCTGTTTTCCAAGATAAGACAATGAGTTCGATGAACCGAGATTTGCGTATAGCATCTACACTGGGAAAACGTTCCAAACGATTTATGAAAACCTTTGCCATGATTAAACTTAAAGCACTATTTGCTTACAAATATGCTATATGAAACGGAAGTTTCTATGTTTTTGAAAAGATAAGTTTTATCGGCCCCCTTTCCTTAAGGGCCTCTAGTGAGTATCTCTTTTAAATGTAGACATCTCTAAAAACGGAGCGTTCCTATTGCAATAACCCCCCACTAATTTCAATTAGCACTCCTTAATTAAAAATCTTAAAGTAGGGAATCTTCGGTAGAGACACGATGGCATCTCGATCTTAATTTTAGGGCATTCTAGCTTCGTAGCGTTCAGTTGTTCTTGATAGCCTTTCGGAAATCTGCGAACGAGCACGTCGTTCCTTGTAAGCGTTATCCCACCATCAAAAGCTCTATCTCGATCTTTCACAGTAAAATTGCACCGCCTGCCCTAACCGAATCATTCAGTGTAATACTAATTTGTTTAATGCACGTTTTTAAGGGTAATGAATTGACCTGTTGAATGATTAGACTAGCGTTTCCGTATCGCTATTCATCATACGGTCAACAAGTTGAAGTAATCACTTCAGCGGATTCCACTCCAAGTGTTGTTTGTTTACTTTATTGATTGATCGTTTTTTGTGTTTCCTTTATCGACAAAGCTTCTTGTAAAACTCTATGCTAAAAAAGCATCCGTTTGTTTTCGCAGCATATAAAAGGACTGTTACTGTGCGCTCACGCTACGAAACACGGTGTCGGTTCCACCAATAACATTCTCAGGGATATTGATGCTACATAATTGCGAGAAAAACAACGCCTAACTGCAGAAAATGTCAAGGATTCCTCGTCAAAACAAGCTATTTTGGCAACTAATACCAATCTACAAATAGAGAAAGGGATGTATGTCCACTTTAAGTTTGCTCCTTTAGCAAGCACAGCAGTTTGTCGGGCTCTGTCGCGAATCCGCTGGCAATGCAAATATAGAACTGACTGGAAGAGATTAGTGTAAAGTGAAACCAGCGAGTAATAAATACTTTTATGCCGACATTTTGAAGTAATCTCAGAAAATTTCAAACCGATGTATTCAGAACGCAATGTCAACAGTATTCACAGATCGGTCTCCTTGCCTTCTTTTCCACTTTCTAGTCTTTTCAGAATTAAAGGAACGTCGATAACACAGTTTTCACTGTGTTTCAGAGACGACCACTGAGGTCGCTTTCCCAGCATTCGCTTGATGATGCGTCGGAAGTCAGGCTTGAAAAATGAGTAAACCACAGGATTGACCATAGACCCTAAGGCAACGGTAAAGAGCGAGAAATCCAGCAGCCAGGCTGGGGATAGTTTGTCCACTAATTCACGTTTATCGACTGCAGATATAACACTAGTCAGATATAGGACTGGCAACCAACTTAAGATGAAGGAAATGGCAATCAAGGCAAACATTTTGGCAACTTTTGCCTCGGAAGCCATGGTATTTGAGTTTTTTCTTCCCTTGTTTTTGTCTTCATGATTGCGCCAGCTAAGGCTGCTTTCTCTTCGCAATCTCCTGACGATGTGCCTCGCTTCATGAAAGATCAGGTAATATGCTGTGCAGACAAAAATGTATGGCACAACAACACCAAGTCCTTGGATTAAAAACAGGTAGATTGTATGCGCTAATCCAGCATCTGAGCTCCAAATAAGGGGAATAATCGAGATAACCATTGGAAGAACCCACGAGCCTACTATGAACTTGACGAAGTGTCTCGTCATAACAGCATAGTAAATAAATGGTTTCGCTATAGCCAGATATCTGTCAAGAGTCACTGCACACACATTGGCAACTCCAGTTAATAAAATTGCCGACACAATATAACCCGTCCCATTAAATTCTGGTACGCTGATGTACAAAGGCAAGAGGAGCGCACCTGTGAGAATGTCCGACACTGCGAGGGACACAACAAATCCATTTGTGTAACTCCGTAGTTTGGCGTGCAAGTACACTAGCAGACACACACAACTATTGGTGACCACGATAAGAAGAGATAGGCAGCCCAAAGGGATCGCGACAACTGCTTCTGTTGGCATAATTAAGTGTTTGAAATTGTCTCCCTATTGCGAAGTTAAACTCGGTTTTATGGTTTCAGATGCTGTCTCTTCTTGATTGTTGGCTGAATGATGCGTAGTAAATTGATCCGATATTCATTCATCACAGACGCCCTGAGGTACCGAGCAAAGCGGCCGAGCTCAAACCCTCTGTAAATTGACGTTGAACCGACTAGCGAAGTTGTATTTATAGTCGGTTGAGGAAATCATTCTAAGCATTTTTCAGCTGGTCAGCTCGCGTGATACACAGGCCTCAAAGCTGATAAGCCAATACCAAATAAAATGCATTGTGACCGACTAACCAAGTGTTGAGTGAGCCGGAAAGATTTTTATTCCTGCAAGTGCTTTCCGTCACATCTCTATAAATCTATCGGGTTTTATTTCACAGAATCCAATCTCAGTCTTACATGTACCGTTCGTTCCCGCATCTTTAAAATTCATAAGAGAAGTTTCGTTGTCTGCGTTTTTGGACGTTAAGACACTTTGTCTCTTTATTATCAAACCTAACATCCGATTCTCATTTCCCGAAGAAAGGTCAAATGTTTTCGTGTAAATAGAAACGTTCCTCGACTATAGTATTCTTACCGATAATGTCAAAGGTAATGGCGAATGGCATATCGTCAAAGACTACGTAATGTTATATATTGAAGCAATTTAGCAATTGGTTATGACCACGCCTTATATTAACGATAACAATGATTTTCCGTAGTCCATAGGAAGCTGGAACTAGCCTTTCAAGAAACACCAAAAACAACTGACCTCTCATGAGCTTAAATCGGCGAAAGTAAACATGGATTACCGTTTTTAAAATAGAAAATACGTTTTGTGTTTATTATAAACACAGTCCTTAACTGGTCCAGATGCGGTTTCCCATTAGTGGATGTCATAAGTTGTGATTACTGCAAAGATAATTCCGCATATTTCAATTTGTTATACTTCTTAATTGAGAAACCGCTGCTGTAACTCTCTCCAACAAAACGATAATCAGTATTAGCTATTTGTAAATGTGGATAACTTCAAAGTACCGATAAAATCTTTATATACTTCCCTTTAATGATTAATTTATGTGTTGGATGACATTGTAGCGTAGCCTTAGGGCATATAAACCAATACTGTGGCTGAGTGAAAAAATTTTAAAATCCGTCAGATAAGTCATGCAAGATAAGATCGGAAAGTAAATAGCGAACATAATCTTCTCACAAGTCAGCGATCGTTGATACAGCTAGGAGACCTGGAGGCAAAAAGATAATCAGCTTTGCTGACTTACGGATCGGAGTATCCAATTAGCATTCAATTTCTGTTACACGCAGAAACAAATAGACCAATTTCGATATATTAAAATTCAGCCTAAGACAATAGACCTCAGCACGAGGCTCTGGGGAATAAACCCCACAAACTTTGTATTTATTCCCCAGAGCCTCGTACTGAGGTCTATTGTTTTAGGCTGAATTTTAATATATCGAAATTGGTCTATTGGTGTCCGAGAATGGGACAAAAGATAAAAGTATCGCTGTATTGATTTACGCAAAAAATCATTGTCCGGGAGACTGATGAGAGTCTGCGTTGAATTACAACAAAAGAGAAATTGAATCGTTAAATTCATAAAACAGCTTGACGCGCGGCTTAATTCTAACTTAGACAAATCAAATATTTCTTTGAATCCCATGAGACGATCAGATCGGTATTAAACTTACCACAGAGACTGATTGAAATTAAAGTCAAATAGACTATGAAAAGGAGGAAACTTAATAACCCTATTTGCCTAGATGCTTTCCAGGTAAAGATAAAAACCTTCTCTGTGATCGGTAAAGAGTTACAAAGTGGGCTGAGAGTCAAGAGGACGGGAAATGCTTTGGAATCCCTGCCAGCGGCCGAAGCGAATACCTTAAGGCTGCCTCGAACTGTCCAAACACATGCGATTATCTCTATTCCTCAATTTAAAACACATAATAAATTGATCAACTCTTTCAGATAATAACGCATAAAAACCTCTCCGTTGTACTTTAGAAACAGAAAATTTTTTTGAGCTTACTTGTGTTTTTCTGAGCTTAGTTGTGTAACGAATATTGGAGGCGAAGATAGGTAATATATCATCCTCGGCCTTGAAAGATAAGCTAAGAGATTATCACACTAGGATTAGGCAGCTTATGGCAGCACCGAAGGGTCGTGTTATAATGACATTAAATTTCCCAACTGAGATGCTTCCAGCCAACGATGCTACCAACCAACCGCACGTAGTCATCTGTCTGCTTTCCGTGGATAAACCGCGTAAACGAGCCCATGAAGTATTGTATGAAAGGCAAGCAATCAGTTAGAGAAATGATTTGAGAGTACATATAGGATATAGAATGTCACATCAAATGATTCCGTGTTTTCGTGCATGAAGGATCTTTGATACGTGTTAGCGGGTAACACCGCATAGATATCACTAAGAGCGTTAGAGACATCTTGGCTGCGCCTTTCTGAGTTCGCGTTCACTATTTTGACATTCTTCTTTCAAACAATTTGTTAATGCACTCAAATTTAAGGCAAAAAGAAAGAATGTTTCCCACTTCTCAAATAATACTCCTCAGTTTTTGACTTGAAAAACTCTCATGCAGAAAACGAAATAACTGAGGGCAAAACCCGATCAGGTATAATTGTAATTTAAGTTCCTTCTTTCCCCTACTATATATTCTCATGCATAAAATACGTGCTTCCAGTTTAAGTTAATTTTATAGCAAACCACTTGAAAAACTCCGAAACGAGATAACGTAGTGAATATTATGATAAAGGTTTGTTAAGTACTTCAAGTGGCCTGCGTTTTTCATTACTTCTTTGGGGGATTACCGATAGAATTAAAAGAGTACACTCAGTTCAGTCACCAAAAATATAATGTTCCGCCAAATCAAACATTTTCGTAGTGTGGAATCACTGTCAGGACTTACAACAGAATGCTTATAATAACAAGGAATTCATTCCTGTGGTTCACGATCGCTGATTCCTCTAGCTACGGCCAAAATGTATCGAATACGGACGTTTTTGTTGAGGTTGAACATATCAGTTGATATTTTTGGCTAATCCTAACCCATGACCTGCGTGATGCCGTACGGTCTACTACTTCAGAAACTGCGAACCGGTCAGCTTCAATGACATTCTTTATGTTTAATTCAAAGCGCGACGTCGTTATGTCTTCACTTCCTGTATACCAGCATCTCGTTAGTAATCACCCGATACAGCCCAATGAAAAGTCAGGAAAAGCCTATTTATCATGAGAATACATTTTAAACGCTGCATAATTATGGGCAAGGCCTCTAAATTTCAAAACAAACCGCAAGCTCTTACTTATCCTCGTGTTTCTGTTTTTTCCTTGTTTTGTTTAAACTATTCAGGAAAGATGCCAAAAAAAGATATCATATTACAAATTAGGTTTCTACAACGAAAGGTATATAGTAAAATAGATAAAGATATTGTTCTGTTCCAATACATACAACATTACTCTGGAAGGATTCTGGGTAAGAAAAGTGCTCACGAAAACTGTTTTCACGCGTGATTTCAACTTCGATCCCAGGCTCTCCTGGCCTCCGGTAAGGGCGAGGGAGCCTGGGATTGAGGTTGGAGTGATTTTATTTTGTCTACCCGATCTGCATCGGTGCCTTGATCTTGAAATTCTCTTTTTCTTCTGGTATTACCTGAACGAAGATATTAACGTGAACTGATTAATATGACGAGAAACAAGATTTTGTAGCGGCTTCCTCACTGTACGAGAGAATTGATGTTTGAACGCTGGTTAATTCTTTCAAAGATTTATCTCAAGATAGCAAACAATTTGTTTTAGTGTTGTCGTGGCTCATTTTTGATTGAATAAACTGATTAAACAAAGCAGCAAAGTGACGACTATTAATAATGGCATCAGGGGCGCGTAACCCGTTTTAATCACGGTTTTGAGCGGATGTTTTCGTTCCTGCCAGCATTTCTCCTTGAAAATAACATTCATTTTACATTCAATTTTAATTTACTCTCAAGCTAATAGATGACAGATTTTACGTCCATTCCATTTTACTACAAAAGGTTTGGCCAAATTAAATATTATGATTTCTAAGTAGTCGATTCAAATTCTTTTAATGTTCAAATCCTGTTCAAATATAATATTTCCCGAAGAAATGTAAAGGGTATCTTGTTACGGGAGGTTATTTGTAATGAAGGTAAAACTAAGCCGCTTCAATTTTTAATAATCCTTTTTGATCATTTAAACTAAAATTTGTTTGTTAAATATTAACCGGGTAGCATTTCCTCATGAAACCCGGTCACATATCCTTTCGCCTTAAATTTTGAATTCCATTGTCTTTTGATAAGAAAGTT
>Ga0126339_10003921_pt1 | contig 10911 bp, 4 predicted proteins | sample OrbTmetagenome_2_FD_92532 | JGI IMG/M metagenome (GOLD analysis project Ga0126339, IMG submission 92532) | Coral microbial communities from Petempiche,Puerto Morelos, Mexico - Orbicella T R C metagenome | ecosystem: Host-associated > Invertebrates > Cnidaria > Coral | place: Petempiche,Puerto...
CTTAAGCTAAAAGGCGAGGAATTGCTGATTGATTTTTACCTGATTTAAGTTAAAATTTAACCGTGAAGATAGAATCAACGAAATCAGTACCCGTAGCATTCAATACCTTAACTTGCGTCACAATTATTTTTGAAGTCGACGACTGCCTGGCAGAATGTAGTTGGATAGCTACACCTGAAAAGAGCATGTATTAATTAAACAGAAAGCAATCAATGCTCGAATTAAATTTGTTAATAATTAGCTTTTCAATTATTATTCTACCAAGAAAATTCAAGTACTTACCACTTTGACTTCCAATAGCACCGAAAAGATACACTTCCTCATTCAAATTTCTAAAATTTTGAATTGCTGGGGTTTGGTTGATATCCCTCGAGATTCTGAGTTCGTGGAGAAGAAAGAACATTTGTCATTTACCCTGTGTCTACATGTGTAATTGAACTTCATAAGTTAACAACTATTGGAGGATTCATGGTCTGTCAGTGCATGGCGAGCAGATCAATTATTTGATCTGCGAGACACTGACAAGTCACGGTATTTTGTAATAACCGAGTTCAGTAATTTTTTCATTTGATCACCAAGTTTGCTTTCATATTTAAATCACTCTCTGGCATCTCAGGGAAGCGATCTGCCATTTTTCACCCGAGAGCGTGGTTTCAATTACGCATGAGCAGAATATAGTTTGCAGCAAAACACGTTTAGACAATACACGCATGAGTAAACCATTATTTGTAGGCATTTATTTGCAGGTCACATGGTAGGCTCTCGGCCAGTGGAAAGGAAGAGCAAATATAACGACTGATAATAACGATAGATGGAAATAACTTTTCGCTTGTTTATCTCCTGGATCCTACAACTAAACGTACAAATTTCGTTATCCGACGAAACATACGCGAGGCAAAGCTGTCTGAAAATATGACACCCTTATTAAAATCTATTGTTAAGGACTCCTGATGTGATTGGTTAAAAAGCATGTGTGTAATGTAACGCAGGAACAGCACCACCAACAAATAAGGGCGTACGTCATAAATAAAAGGAACTACCTGCACTTCATTACTCCACCCTCGTTTGCTTGCTCAATAATCGTCACTGCTGCTGGAGTCTGAAGTAGTCAATTCCCGAAAACAAAAATTACGTCTCTGTCGCTAGCAAATAATTGTCAGGCAAGTACGTAATTGATAACTATTTAAAAAATATACATATATGTAGCGGTTGAGCCCTTCCATCAAAGTAGTCCATACGATGATTATTTCGTTTTATCATATTGCTGTGTCTCACAAGGACTGGGAACTACGAAATTCACGGATTTAATTGGCTGAAATCGATATCGAGAGCGGTCTAGATTTTCCCATCTAGACCGCCAATGTTTTGCAGTGAAAAAGTCGCAAACTAAAACGCAAAATCATCGACTATTTTCATCTAACAATATTTATTTATGGAAGTGCCAAAAAGCCTGATAAGAAAAAAAAGTAAAGCGGACGAGCAAACTTTGGCAGAATTAAATTCAGTTCATCGCCATTCGCAAGCAAAATGTCAGTTAGTACAAACCAATTACATTAAAGGAATTAAATTGTTCTCGTTTAAGCCATATAATAAACATCTTATTAACCGAGCTTACTAGGTCTGTATGGGAGAATCTTGACCTCGGGTACAGACCTCACTGCGTTCGGTCTGTACTCACGACCTCGGTCAAGATTCTCCCATACAGACCTCCTGCTCGGTTAATAAGAGCTAAATGACACGGCTTTTTTGCTAATTTTCATTCTCTGGTGCCTAGACATAAATTAACCCGCTGAAATTTACTGGTCCATGCAAAAAGCTGTACGTTCTCCACCAAATTAGTGACAAAAGATGTTGCCAGAATAAAAGAGAAACTTACTACTTACCGGAGTGGTCATAGCGGGCGTAGACCTCCTTGGGGCATAATAATGACCACTCAGAGCTGCATTGACGACACACATAAGAATCTCTGTATCGGGCTGTGAGTTCAAAGAGCGCTATATCACATATCAAAATGCATATATGACGATTGCAAACTTCAAAATGCTTTGTCGACTACATATGCGTCTGACAAATACTGTTCGCCAGGAGAACTCTTTCGATACAGTAACGGATTCTCAGCTCAATATTACAAGAAACTTTAATTGCCCCTCGCCCTTTGCAAACGGCAATTAACGTTTTTGCTTTTCTGCTAGAGTCCTCATCAGAAGCCTTTTCAATGACGCAATATTTATTCTAAGATACACGCTTGAAATGTACAGGGTCGTAATGACCTCACCATTTTAAAATTGCTGCACTTTTTATGTCTTTTGATAGTCCAGCTATCCCATCAACCAAGTCTTTTCTTTAGTGTCCAAATCATAGTCATGCATGTGCATACAGATCAACAGGAGTAAACTCCGTGCAAATTAACGCCTAATATAGATAACACCAAACATGATATTTTCTGATAAACTACCCACAAGTAAAATAAAGTAAATTATTACCATAAACTGGTCATCGCTAAATCCTACTGCTACCCAGTCGCCTTTGCCGCTCAACTCGAACTCAACTTTATTTGAGCTTGTCGCATTGTACGTCACCAAGAAATCACAGTTATTGCTGCAGTTGGTTGGAAACATGTAGCATCCTTTTTCTGTTCCGCAGCTGTCTGTGGTAATCTAAGCGTCATATTTGAAACAAAATATTTTAAAGTATCAAGAACAGAGTTTCGTTTTCTGATCTTACTTCAGTTCCATTTTTTCAAGTGAAACGTCCACTCCCTTTGTTTTTCCTTAATATAATATCCTCTCAAAGGAAGTCATATATTGTCAAACAACAAAAATCACAATTAGAAATCAAGATAAAAATTTAGACACTGGGGCTCAGGTCAAACGTCGAACTCAGTCAAATGCGACGAACTTAACTGAGCGACTTAAGCTCATGATCAGTTCGACGTTTGACTCAGCGGGCAAGCTTTACCCGTTTGGAGCGACTCAAATTGCAATTTGGTTCGTCTCATATGTAGTTCGACGTTTGACCTGGGCCTGACTAAGATCTAAAAAGTGAACACCCACCGTGAGACACTTCAGCTTTGTTGACACCAAGATCAGCAAGGCAGTAATCGATGAAAGGCGCTGAAGGTTAATAAACATTGAAAAATATTCACATTAATGGCACTTGAGTAAAATGAGTGGCAAACATTCTTATGCTGTTTAATACCAATCCATAAGAGAGATAAAATCTTGAAAAGCCAAAATATAAAATATAAATACATTACCCAATTATATTGTATACCCGACCTATTTCTGAAGTGATATTGCATCTATAACAAGCACACCCACATAGCGGAAATCGATGACCACACAGTGGTTACAACAGGAGTAAGGCATTTTTTAATACTGGGAACTAACATATTTGAAGTGTACCGTCGATTTCTAATGATCTCTTATCTTCGGTATTTTCACACTTTTGAGTTAGCAGCAATAAAATTGTTACCACCAACTCCCACTTATGCGCTCAGTGGAAGAGGTTTTCTTGTCAACAGCAGACGATATGTAAATGTCGCGGGCGATATTTTTTTTATTACTAGTTATATTGACCAATTGAATACATTTTTTTTTTCTTAACGGCACTATCAGTTCGACAGAACCATAAAACACTGACTCAAAAAGGCAGAAATAGGACAGTGTAAGCTAATACAAAGTCGTTAGTTAATCCTACTGTAGTTTATGTTTTTATTCCGTTTTGGTCGAATTTGACTGGCCATGTGACTAAAAGTGTTATTTGCATTGTTTTTAATCACAATATTCAAATCGTTTCTTAGTCGCGAAACCGTCGAATAGGGACCTCTAGATTGGACTACGAATACGAGATTGAGTACAAGTATGAATTTCGAATTTCAAACCAGTGACGTTTCCAAAGCCCTAGCTCATGGGATGAGATGGGCCAGTATCACATGATGGTGTGAGGCGTGCAAACTAGAATAGAACAGTCGTAATCTTAATTGATCTCGAACTCGAACTCGTATCTAAAGTCCCCTAATAACGTCCCGGTGTATTCCATGCTTTATACAAAGTTTACGATCTGAGTGTAGTCAACCCAAAGCCAGCACGTAAACGAACGGTATTCAATTTGTGTACGGTGTGTTGGCGCATAATATGAAGAATAATGCGCCGGCTATGCTGTCCTTAGTAAACAGCTATATGATGATATCCTATGAATTATGTTTATTGTAAATGCAAGTATGTTAGCTTACCTTTGTCGAGTTCAACATTGCTGAAGTTATTCGGTCATTTCAGGATAGAGCTCACTCACAAATTAAAGCAGATTTTTCTAAAGTTACTTCGGTCGTCTCTGGTAGCGAGATCGGGTCGTCGTATCTCTCTTTCTTCCTCTTTGCGGGTCAGGAATGAGAAGATAGACTACAAAACAATCTGAATTAATATGAATTTTTGGCCTTAAATTTTCCGGCTCTTGTTGTCATGGAAGCGCAAAACAAACGAGTACTTTTAAAAATCATATTGCCACGTCATGGTCAACTAGTTTGCTTTCTTTTTGTTGCTCTCCATTTTAACCTACAGTATTCCCAAAATACATGTAGCCTTGACGATACTTTACGTGATAAATTTAAAATCAGGGTTAAAATCCACTTGGAAAATAGAGAAGTGTAGCTGGTAGCATTAATTAAGAACAGAGGCGAAATTAGTTCGTATAGTGTGATCGTCCGGGTGAGGGTAGTTCTGAAAAGAACTGTTGATGGTGACTGACGTTTCGACAACCTGAGCGGAAGTCATCTTCAGAGTCAAGGGTATAGTGTTTGTCAGTCGATGATGTTATAAGTTTGTTTTTGTGTTTTGTAGTTTGTACTTTATGTTAAGCACTGAGCAGAGTCTCAGTCAATAGTGTGGTTTGTCAGTTGATGATGTACAGCAATGTGATTGTTAGCATCACCATTCCTCGTGGCTCGTTTGTGTTCGGTCAGTCACGTGTTAAGGTTTCTGCCAGTCTCACCAATGTAGGAAGTCTGGCAGTCGGAGCATTTGATCTTGTAAACTGCTCCCTGACTGTTGTTAGGTTCGTCCCTGTCTTAAACGTTGGTAAGTAAGTGTCGTAGCGTAGTTGTAGGTTTGAGGGCTACACGGATGTTGTAGGGCTGTAGGATCCGTGAGATGGTCTCAGAGGTACCCTTAATTAATGTAAGGTATAGTCACTGTAGTAACAGGCGTTAGGTTCCTGTTCGTTGCGTCAGCTTCAGTAGGTCGGTAAATGTGTCGTCTAATGAAGTCAGCGTTGTAGTTGTTTTTGTGAAAAACCATTTAGACACTGACTAAAACTCTAACATATTTACATAGAAACAATACAAGAAAATTACGGCATGAATAATAAAAAACGCTAGGGCGATTATCATAGAAACGATATAAAAAGTGAAATAATTAAGTAAATATTAATAGCTTCGCGCGGATCGAGTCACTCTGTTTGTTCTCGAGAGTGACTCGATCCACGCGAAGCTATTTACTGAATTATTTCAGTTTTTATATCGTTTCTATCGCCTTAGCGGTTTTTATTATTCATGCCTTGATTTTCTTGTATTGTTTCTATGTGAATATTTTAGAGTTTTAGTCAGTGCCTCATTAGCATTTTTGTAATGGATTGTATATATTTGAGCGCATACAAAAATTTTACTTTCAACTTGAAAATGACCGTCGAACGGTCGAAACGTCGTTGTTTCTTCACGTTCTTAGTGCTACCAGCTACACTTCTCTATTTTCCAGTAGTCCCCGGTGTAAAAATGCGTCGACATAAAATCCACCTGAAAAGAAAAACGGCAGAGTTAATGTTAAAGATATAAATGAAACATTTTTTGCCAGAAGCACTGAAGGCTGTATTTTGAGGATTTGTTTTGTTCTTCTCTTTGGTGAGGTAATTTGCAGCATCATGCATCAAATATGTGCGCATTAGGAAAAGGAAGTTATCATTTGTATAACCAATAGAATACACCTGCCAATCGCGAAATGCCTTCGTCACACGAATAATTAATGGTTGGCTTAATGACTCATCAGCCTGCCTTCTGGAAACACGCTAGGTTCATTTTTTCCTCTTCCTCACCCGTACAGGTAGAACATAGAATTAGAACACTGAGCTAACGCCAGGTTGCTTCCATGACATTATAACACTGGTGCTCTTGCTTCGATTCTCCAGGGTAAAAACGTAATTAACCCCACTCTGCAACACTGTATCAGGACCCGCGCAGTAGCTTTTTGAGTAGGGAGGCTTACCCAAGGAAATCTTTTATTTTTAGTCCTTTTCAATGGAAGGAAACGCCAGGCAGAAAACGCCAGGCGTGAGCTTGTTCTAATTCTATATTCTACCCTAAAAAAGTCAGAACCGTGAAATCGCATGCCTTACTAACTTTGTAAACGATTCGACAATCAGATCGAATTTATTCTTTTAGATCAGTTTCAAAACAGTTTTTAATATGTTCAATACTGATCGCCCAAATATATGTAACATATAAGAACTGCGTATATGTAGATATGTAGTTTCATTCTTTTACTTTTTGTTTTACTTCCTATACTTCTAAATGTCAATAAGTGGGAAGGCTTAAGCCCCCTACCACTCCCAACCCCTCCCTCTTCGCAATCCTTGTATACGAGAACATCTTGACGGTATCTCCTAAAACATTAATTATGAAACTACTCTTCTCTAATAAGATATGCGTCTACGATTTTTAAATTCATAACAAGAGATATAATTTTAAATGATAAATTGAACATCTGCCACCGTCTCTTCACACAACCCACCATAGCAATTAAATTCAAGTTGTTTAAAATAATTTAACGAGAAAAGCAATTCTACCCAATAGCATCCCTTATTCTTTTATACATTCATATAGGAGAGGTAAAGTCTGCATACGGACCAAGTGGCCCATCAGGCCGGATTTTATCCTGGTTTCTGCAGCATGAAACGACTAGGCGTATTTCTGATTCCCCCTGCATGGGATGCAGCATTAAGCTCGCCGGTACCCATGTATACACTTGGGTAGAGAGAGGCACTGTGAGAGTGAAGTGTCTTGCCCAAGAACACAACGCAATGTCCCCAGCCAGGCCTCAAACTCGGACCCATAACAACAGCTATATTTATTCCGAACTACAAGTTAAGACTTTTAAACCTTGGTACCGAAAGTGTAGAATGAAAGAGTCACTCTCACTGCCAGGTAAAGTGGCAAGCAAGCTTACAAGAATTTTGATCACGTTGAGAAGTTCATAGTCGAATCGCAATGACATGGAGTGGTCCTTGACGGATAATTACAAATTTATACTCAAGTTCGTAGTAACTTCTGAGAATTTTTCAGCTGTTTTAAATTGGGTCAGTTTGTCAGGGCACTATGTGAAAATTGACTGACTGACTGTGTGACTGACTGACTGTGTGACTGACTGACTGTGTGACTGACTGACTGTGTGACTGACTGACTGTGTGACTGACTGACTGTGTGACTGACTGACTGACTGACCTGACTGAGCTGACTGAATGACAGACAGACAGACTGATAGACTGACATACTGTCAGAAGGACAGACTGACAGACCGACAGAATGACAGACTGACAGACCGACAGACTGCCGAACCGACAGACTGACAGACTGACTGAATGACTAACTGGCCGACTGACAGACTGACGGACCTACATGTACTGACAGACAGATAAACAGACTGACAGACAGACAGACCTACAGGCAGACAAATAAACTAGGCTAACTGACTGACTGGCAGAATGACTGACTAGTGACAGACTGACTGACTGAAAAACAGACAGACAGACTGACTGACTGACTGACTGACTGACTGACTAGCTAACTGCCTGACTGACGGAGTGGCTGTCCGACTGATTGACTGACGGACTGGCTGACAACTGACAGACTGAGTACTGACAAACTGACTACTGACAGACAGACTGACTGACTGACTGACTGACTGACTGACTGACTGACTGACTAACTGACTGATTGACTGGTTGACTACCATGCTGGTTGGCTGGCTGACTGACCGTACGTTTAAATCGTTTTTTAGCAATGAAAGTTTTAAACTCGAATTTGAAATAATCAGTGTCTTGAGCTTAAAGTTTCGTATCAAATCCCATACTGTTATTTCTTTCTTCCTTATCGTTGTTGCCAGTAACATTTTCAAATTCCAGCCCCTCGAATGCAATATTATCTTGAGGAACGACGTTTCCTACTTGAGGACGTCTACCCACCCTTCCTCTAAGAGCTTCTTTAAGGCCTTGCTGAAATTTGTTATTGAATGTGAAATAAATAATGGGATTAACTGCAGCATTTAAATGACAGATCCAATAGAAAAATAGTGGAACGGGGGCTGGGAGAGAACAGTATTTGGACATAAAAAAGACGCTCATTATGGGGTTCACATGGGTAAACAACCGGCAAAAGGCAAACAAAGCCACATTAGCAACCAATAACTTATAGATCTTTTGATTTTGTATGTTTATCATTTCCTGTGTTCGATTGCCACCAAGAGATGGTCTTTTTTGTAAGCGATGACCAATTACGATATTAGTAGTCCCTATTACAATTAAAGGAAGTACGTAGAATACGAGAGCCTTGATAATTTCCTCCAGTCTACTGTAAAATATATGCTGTACGGGATCGTTGCTCCAGATTGAACCACACATGGTAGTTCCATCGCCAATCTTCCTAGTCTCCTTCTTATAAAGATAAGGAGAGCCTGCAATGGCTGAGACTATCCAAGTCACTGCTATGCATCTCTTTGTTGTAGCTGAAGACATTAGCTTTTTCACTGCGTGTACGATTGCTATATATCGATCAACAGACATAATAACGAGCGTGGAGATGGACAGCCCGATGGACATCACTAATATGTAATAGACAAGTTTGCATGAAATGTTTCCAACTAAACCAGGAATCCATTCTCGACCAACAAACACAAAGGAAACAGAGACCGTGGTAGCAAAACAGACATCAATAAGATCTGCAACAGCCATGCTAACGATAAGCAGGTTAAAGATAGACTGTCTTAAATCTTCGTATGTCCTCACCAAATATATAACTGTAGCGTTCTCCACGCAAGCGGCGAACAATAAGGTAACGTAGGCCACAACTAAAATTGTGTTTGTGATGACGCCTGGGCTTAATATCCCGTACAGAATGGTATGAGAAAGGCCTTCTCCTGAGTCATTGGAATGATTCATATCTGCAAGTTGAATATGTTGTACATCAAATCTAACTGAGACATTAAGTACCCATTAAGCTTTAAGTGGACTCCCAGTCCTCCGTAGGAAAAACAATGGCGAGTGGTACATTTACAAATTTTTACAGCACTCGCCCAGTTCGGGCGAGTGACTCTCAAATGGACTCGCCCGGTGTTATTTTCGCTCGCCCAGGATGATGTCTCCCGGGCCCTCTCCTCCAAAAAATCTCCGCGATGATTCACAAACCAAACGGTTTTTTCGGTTCTGTTAATCACGGAGGCCTAGTTTCTCGTTACCTTCAGTTTTGATTGAGATGATGTATCAAACAATCAAGACAGGGTTTGACAACATTTCCAAACACCTCATGGCCAAAGTTCAAAAATTCAAAGTTCGCCTGGAAAAATGATCCGATGCGCGTCATATTTTTAACTCTCTTCTCGGTGTTTGGAATTGTGGTGATACAAACACGCTCTTTCGTGTTTGATATATTACTTCATTACTGAGTCAAAACATTATTCCCCCATTGATATAAAATATCTTGGCGTCGGCTCATCAAAAAGAGTCGACCATTCAACTAAATTAAACTGCTGTTTGTTTGTCAAGGTAATCGAAAGTCGTCATTCGCTCCTTGCGTGTGCATGCGGAGTAAATAGTTCAGTCAATTGTTAAAGAAATATTACCATTGCTCCAGACAAGTTGCTTTCGTGGCGAAAACAGGCAGGGCATTTTGCGGAGAAAATGTATCATATTTAGTTATATCTGTTCAAGCCAAGATTTATGTCCGATATTATTTTTGTCAGTTTCAAGGAAATAGCTATTTCTTGACAGAATGCACTTTACTCTTTAATCTATTTTACGTGGTATACTTCTCTTGGGCAATCACAATTGAAAACCGGATGAAATTTATCTGCATTATAAGAAACACAGTTGTTGTGTTCATGTAGCTTGCAATCACTGTCTTTATTACTAGACAAGTATAGTATAAAGTAAATCCAATGTTAAAAAAAAAAATGCTTGAATACAACTATCTAGAAGGCAAATTTATCTAACTAAGCAAAGCAGCTTTTGCTTTGTTTAAACGCCGAAAACACTTTGACAGTTATTTCACAAGTTTCGAACAAAATTCTCCTTCTACTAGTGGACTGTTATTATTTAGGAAAACTGAAAACCGATCATATCGGAGGTGCTCAGTGAGTCCGACAATAAATGAATAAACTGACTTATGGGTTATCATATCATTTAGTTTCTTTCATTTGAAATTAAAATTCTGCTTAAAAGCTTTTTGAAAGATATCATGTCAAGTGTGAAATGCTTTACTGGTTACCCTTGAATGCATTTTTGTTACAAGAATACTGCAGGACTATGATTTGGAACAGCCCTCAGTTGTTGTGAAATTTGCGTATCCGTATCAGGTCAATGGAGACGAAATTATAAAAACCATGGTGTTGCTGTCTAGCCGATAGCGACGTATTTTCTGTCCTAGTAGATTATTTCTTGTTGTTAGATACAACTATTTCATGGATTGATTAATGTCAGATCCGCAAATATGGTTTCAATCTAGAAATTATGAAAACATTTGTTTCAAAATTAACAATAAAGATTAGCGAAAAAAATGAGCAACGACGTTTCGGTGTCATCCTGGCACCATTTTCAAGTTAAAAAATATTTGTGCGAAAAGTAAACTAATTTATACCAATGGTAGAGGTGCGA
>Ga0126339_10003923_pt1 | contig 10910 bp, 6 predicted proteins | sample OrbTmetagenome_2_FD_92532 | JGI IMG/M metagenome (GOLD analysis project Ga0126339, IMG submission 92532) | Coral microbial communities from Petempiche,Puerto Morelos, Mexico - Orbicella T R C metagenome | ecosystem: Host-associated > Invertebrates > Cnidaria > Coral | place: Petempiche,Puerto...
AAACAATTATTCCATTCGACCTTGTTGGATATGAAGTGATCATAACCAACTCGCGCTACGCGCTCGTTGGTTATTTATCACTTCATATCCAACGCGGTTTCATGGAATAATTGTTAAATATCCAACAGGTGCCATTGGAATAATTGTTTTATTAGAAAAAGCCCCCAAAATATAGTCAACTAGAATAACAGAAAAATATAAACGCCCCAAAAATTACGTATACGCCTACCCTATTTGTAAATGATGGTATAATGGCTCGTATGCCATGAAGGCTAAGCCAATGAAAACTCTTAAATTGTAGGTTTTAATAAAATTTAATTAGCCTGTGAACCACCTTTGTACTGATGGTTTTGTTTGTGACCAGGTATGTACCTCATCTTAGAGGGATTAGCAATATTGTGGAAATAGGTACAATTAATCGATGGTACGAATACAACTGGCACTCACTGGGTAGGTAATGCTTTATGAATGCAGTAATTAAGAAGACAGTAAAACTATATATGTGACTTAGGGAGACCTCTGCTTACAGCTATGTTCCCATCACCTGTTAGTGAAATGGGGAACGAGATTGCTTCTCTTGTTTAATTACTAAACCAGATATAGCTTACAAATGAGTTAATGTTACCTGACAATTCGAATATTAGGAGTTTCAAGTCCAACTTAAATCATCAATACCGTGAAACTGTGTTCATACTAGGCCGATGCATCTTAGTGTAATAGCGCGAATAAGATCTGTTTTATTGTGAAACATGAATTAAGTATATGCTCTATTTATTTATCATATATGAGCGAATCTCGGGGAAAAGTAAATTCCTTTGAGCATTCGTTATATCTATATAGCAACTTGGTCTACTCGAACTGTAAGGCTAAATGTTCATTTGAATGTTTCATTTGAAAAGGAGGCGACATCAAATCATGACGTTATGTCGCGTCTTGGATTTGTCATCTTCGACTAGTGATTTGTTGAGCTTCCTAAAATTCAGAAAACTACAGAAATGACTCAAAAATCAATAAAATAATACCAAAACGTCCACAAGATGCGACAACATCAGTGGGAAATGTAAACGTAATTTTCGAGTACAATGAATTGTCATACCAAATTGTTCACAGATAAAATTCAGGTAAATTTGCAAAGTTTGGCAAATTTTAGGTACATATATTAGGTCTTTTGTCGGGCAAGTTAGAAACAGAGTTTATTTGCGAAAAAAAGTAAAACTGAATTTATTTCAGATAATCTCCTGCGTACAGAGTTTTTCTGCATGCCTCTCCTTCCAAATGAAATACATGGATCTCAAATATATAACTCAAGTTTTCAATCTGTTTTGCCCATCCAACAGATCGAGCTGAAAGAATAACGCGATTTGTATCTAAAAAAATGACCGATTAAAAATTTGAAGAAAGTGACATTTTTGTTTTCCCAACAACTACCAGTCCTTGCTAATTATGGCCTCGTTGACTGAGCAGTTAAACTTTCTTACCGGCGCCTCTCGTGTCCATTGATGCTATCACCTGTTTCACGACAATTCATTTCAAGTAAGAACCAAACCAGTAGTTTGTTGTAGAATACGGCAGCTTGGTACATCGAAAGTTTGGGTTGGTAGAAGCATAAAAACCAAAGTTGTCCTCTGAAGCCACTGCCCCGGAACTTGCGTCCCATCCGCATCCTACAGATGAACTATCATGATGAAGCATCTGGCTATTGTCCTGCCACCATGCCACGTCACAATCAATACAGCTATGCCCTCGAACATTCATGTATTCTACCCTCTTGCATCTATTCAACCCCATAAAATCAATAGGATCGAAATCGGCAATCTTTGCACGGACGTAATCTTTATACACGACCCCATCTGTTTGGAAGCTGCAGGTTACTCTTCAATGTGATGAACGAGAGCGCAATTGCTTTATCTTGGAGAGGGATAGCCTAAACAGATTCCAGTTTGGATTATCTTCATTCGTAGGCCTGTCGACATATAGTGCCGACGATTTAAATACCCCTAATCCTGGTGTTCTCTCGGACATAAAAAGGGTCCATGCTGCTGTGGAGTCGGACGTCAGATCACAATACACTGAAAATGAATGTCCTTCGTTGTCAAAAATTCTGTAATATCCTGAGAATCGTGCACCTGTCCACAAGTGATCAAGGCAACTTCTTGGCTTCTGTGAAGTGAAAGTAACATGCAGATACTTGAAAATGGAAATGACTTTTCAATATAGGATGTCTATTTCCTTTTTCTCATGATGTCGCAAGCACACGGTGACACTGGTAAAGCATGCATTAACCTCTAGCGAACAGTCGACATCTCATTGGTCATTTCATGAAGAAAGTAGGTCCTGTTTGTTAATGGTTATCACTTTAATTTAACACACAACTGGCATTCTCTTTTCATCATATTTGTCGTTGATTTTTGTTTATTCTTTATCAAGCGCGATAATTAAAATTGCAATTGTTCGAACGATAATGTGTGTGATTTGACAGCTGTTCGTGATATTAAATCTTGTATAAACATTTCAGACAAGTCCATGCATTTTTTTTCTTTCAAGCGCTGGCGCTTTTTGTTTTGTAAATTTATTTTATATTTATTCAGTAAAATTATCGCCAGCATGTTTTTTCCTGAGAAGTTAAGAAATATAAATTGCGAAGTTAACTTTATTTTACCACTGCGACTTCTGTAACCGGTTGCCTTGCTTGATTTTCCTTTAAATTAAAAAATGCAAATTGGTAGAAATAAAAAGCGAAAGAAAATGCAAAAATTAGGGAACAGATCGAAAGCTTACCAGATCTTTTCTCATTATTTGTACAAAGACAAAACCATGCATCTTCTTAAGCTTGTCGCGTTCCTCGCTTGAAGTGATGCTCTCATTACTTAGTTCACACAATGCGTTTCGAGCTGCTAAAACTTGGTAATTAAAGGAGGAGCATTTTGGACTCGTTGCGCAAAGATGAGCGCATTGTAGCAAACTCCAACAAGTATGGCGTCCAATCTTTGGGCCTCCCGAGGCATACTGGTTAAGCGTTATGTACGCACCGTTGATGGCGATGTTATTGGGTGGCACCGGATCGACTTCCTGCCCAAAACATCGATTTGACAAGAAAATAATAACAGCAAACGTTTTCACAAGATGTAGGCCGGAGAGCGAAATTGAGAGCATCTTACTTCGGACAGTTGACGTTATTCTTGAATGTAAGGAATGCTCGACTAAATACACAGCAATTATTAAAGCTTGCGCAATTATTGCTTTCTGTTTGCAAATGAAAAAGAAAATCACCATAACACCCTGCGAGCTCCTGATCAAATAAGCGAGATAAATTAAATAAATGTAATACCAAACCCGACGAAGTTCTTTGGTTGTTAGTAACCTCATAGGTTTTGTATTTTTAGTTTGAAAATAAACGCAAAGTCCTGAAACAAAAAGTGTAATTGATAGCAAAGAAATACGGACATTCTGAATGTATATTTTCAATATATACAAAAACGCTTCGTTCTATTTCAATAATGTTAATGTTCGAATTTAATAAACGACTACGCGCCAAACAGAGGGATTCATTATCTGTTTCAAATTTCACATCGCTTGGAAATTGTCAATCAAGTTAATTGCTCACTAAATTGCCTTGCTCTGAGATCATGGATCTAATATCTCACGTGAACCCAGCTTCTATGCGTGGGGGCATAAGTTAACTTATGAAGAAACGCCATTTATTTTAACTTATGAGGTCGAAATTACCATATCTTGACATGCAAAACTCTTGATCAAAACACACTCGAGAATTGTGTGGTACATGTACACGTTCAAGATCCACCTTTTTACTTTTCGTTAATTTTATGTTCGCATGGAAGCGTAAAAATTCCTCTTTTTTTGGCTTGGAACACGCACGCAACAGAAAAGGTCTTGAAATCAGGAGCTTACTAATACAAACGCTACAATTACAACAAAAGAGCGTGAGCGCATGGTTGTGGACCGAGAACTTAATTTATTATTATTATTATTATTATTATTATTATTATTATTATTATTATTATTTTTTATTATTATTATTATCATTATTATTATATTAGTATTTATTTTATTAATTTTTTTTTGCCATGCACTTGACTCACAGGAGTTGCAACACTACTGAATCAATCATCTGCAAATGATCAGTCTGCTCTTGTTCTTGACGCTGTTTACTAATTACAACTGCCATGCAACAGAATAATCCGTGGCTCCACAGAGTATTTTTATTATTATTACTGTTGTTTTTTTAAAAATTAACGCTATAAGCAAACGACGTTTCGACCGTTCGAAGGTCGTTTTCAAGTTCGGTAGAAGAATAAAATTACTTAGCAAATACTTTCGCGCGGAGCGCGCGGTCACATTGTTTGTTGAGTTTCGGCGTTAAAATTCTAATAAAAAGCCTTTCAAAACTCAGACAGTCAAGCTTGCTTTGGAACTTCTTGAGAATTTCAAATTTTTTTTTGTCACGTCCTCTGGACTCTTTCCGTCTTGTACTTTGAGGTGAACGTCCAATTGCTGACCCTTTGTGTTCTTCTATACGCTTGTGCAAGTGCCGGCAATAATAGGCGACATCACTGTATTTAACTTTTTATCGCCCATTGTTCCATACACATATTTTAGCGTTTTAACCATATATTTATGAATGTAATTTTGTTTTTCTACCAAACTTGAAAACGACCTTGGAACGGTCGAAACGTCGTTTGCTTATAGCGTTAATTTTTATCACAAAATCAATTTCAAAGAATTATTATTTTCATTTTATTTATTTGGTTTTATTTGGTTTTTCTTATGGTGTTCATTATGAAGAACTCTCTTTCTCTCCATCGTCTTCGCTTTTCTTTTATCATGATGTCTGTATTGTTTTCATGATATGGGGTAACTTGGGTGGACATTGCTAGAAAGTATGACTAAACCAAAGCGATGTATATTGACTTTTTATTTTCGTTTTATGTCCATTTAAAACGCTAAAAGTTGTCCCAACTGGTTGGTGGCTGACCAGTTCGCTATTTACAAAGCAATAATGAGCTGAATTTGGAATCACCAAACTCAAATCCATTAATTAAGTGATAGACAGGAGGAGTCGAGTTTGCAAGTCCAGCGCTCTTCTTTTTTTAATTTTTTTCTGCAGTCAGATAATCAGTTACTTGTGTTACTTGAAATGCAAAAAATGGTACCGGTCACCGACTTCGTTTCAGAGAGTGTGTGGAAAACTACCCTGATTTGGAAAAATTTGCCCACGTGATTCAGCATAGTCTACAAGGGTTTATAGTTAAAAACATCGAAGGTGAGTCAATGGAGGCAAACGATCTTAGTCATATTTTGTAGAAGTGGGTCTGTTGCGTAAATAATTCCAAATGTTACCGACGTTTTCACAAAACTTAACCCTGTAAGAGGCATTTGAAACCGCCCCACAGACAAACGAAGAGCTAAAAAGAAGGAATTGGAAGGTGCATTTTGCAAAAAATTCAAACATCTAGTCGATAGATTTTCATTTTTTCGCTAAACGTAGAAAATGACCCATCAAAAGAAAAATAGGGGTCACCGAACGTCCAAGATCGTTAAATCCAGGCAAAGCTATAGCAATGGCCATCTGCCCTATCATTGTTCGTTCTATTACTTAGCGCACGCGCTCATGCATGGCGTGTGAATTTGCGTGCGCAGTAAGGATGCGCAGAAACAATTAGCGCGAACGTCCTTAACCTCGGCGCCTCCACTACTTCTTTTGAGCACAGCCAAAAGAAGTAACATAAGCATTTGCCTTCATATTGTTAAGGTAAAAATAACAGAGTGGTCCGTACTACAAGGGAATTCCGAGAAAAACAGAAAAGCGATAAAATGTAGTTTATAGTCATAATTACTTAAGGGTGTAGCCAGTCTCACAGAGGTTAATTGCGTGGCCAGCTGATTAATCAACAAATCTTAATTAAACCATGGATGAGAATCAAGGTTACAAATTGGCTGAAGGGAATTGCTTCTTATATATCATGATAATCAAAGAAAACATCCTAACGGCATCTCTTAAACACTGATTGAAGAGAATTTTAATATCCATCTTATAATTAATATATGATCCTTCGTGAGAACCACTACCAGAGGCGCTGATTAATTTAAAAAAAAAAAAAAACAATCAAGCTGATGTTTTCTAGCGCTGATTAATTTAAAAAAATCATAATGATGTTTTCCGACTTTCAGTTCCAGTCCAAGAGTCATTTTCTAAAATAAGAGTAGAAAATCAGGGCGACCGTACACGAATTGTCACAGCATAAACGATTTGGAGAATGTTTGAATTTCCCAGCAAGCCTTTTTATTTGGAGGCTAGGAATGAATGCCTCTACAGATTCCCTTCATTAAAATAAAGTGTAGCTAGATGCAATCCTTTAAAGGAGGGCACAAATCATATTTCGAGAACACCAGGCGAGAACTCTTCCCAGCCCGAATTTGTTGGCCACATTTTGGCAAAGGGAAACTACAACGGTATCGTTCAATTAATATTCATTAATTTTATATCAGTGTGTAAACATAGTTTCAACGAAACGATGAAAATATTCTTCTAATTTCTGCAAAAAAAATAAGACGTGCCATTATTTCATTTCGTTTGACAGTATTATAAGAGGCGGCTTGGATGTTTAGCTAGGTTTATTAGAACTTTTAATAACCATCGAATGTCGATTGCCTTCTGAAACATCAGACGTATGCAAATGAATTTCAGTGCTTTAAGTAGTCTTCCAGTGATTCCACATGATTGGCTGTTATCAAGTGGATTTTAAAAACGCAAAATAGGGCATTTACAGCTCAATAGCTCAATCATTTTCAAAACATAACTTCCGCGACGAAGAGGTGCCTTGGTAGAATAACTTACATGACATTATAAACACTGCATTTGCTCTTTTTCTCACGTTTTTTGCTTAAAATGCATAATGGAAGTTCATCAGATAGAGAAAGTCTTAAACCTAACGAGTTTTACAGATTGCGTTGTATTTTTCTTCTTGCCCTTCCAAGGGGCAAGTGCCCCTAAGATATGTGATAGCCCTCGGCGAAACTTATCATTGAAAATAAAATAAATGCACGGATTCAGAGAAGCGTTGGAGTAAAATATAAAATGAGCTGTAAAACCGAAGGTTTCAGCGTTGCAAGGTATTTTCCTTTTCCAAGTAAAAAAGAACAAAATGGCATACACATTTATGGGCGCTATGCAGGCTATAAACACGATAAGTATAGCTATCACGTTTTTCACAACCTTGGCATCTTCTTTCAACCTTCGCGCTGTGATGGACCTTGGCAAAGCTTTGCATCGTGCCATTCCTCGCTTGAGATTCACGATAATAAGAGCATAAAGAACGGTGACGACACACATTGGAACAACAATGAAGACTGCAAGTAAGACCACGTATTGAGTTTCGGCTGACCTTCGTTCATCGAACTTGGGAGCCCAGCTTGGTGAGCAGTACATTTTCTTGTCATCCTCTAGTTTAATTCTAAACGTGTAAAAATAAAAACTGTGCAGGACAATGGATACGATCCATATAGATGGGATGATGCATTTAAAGAGTTTAGTCTTCGCAATCTGTTTTCGTAAAGGGAATACTATACCCCTGTGCCTGTCAACGGCAATGGCCAGGAGACTAAGAATTGACACAGCCGTTGAAACGTCCTGCAAAAAGGAGAGGACTTTGCATAGAGCCAGCCCTAAGAATCCGCCAACAAGCCATCGCCGCGGAGCGACAAGTATCTCTGTTATCTGTCGCGGTACAGCCAGGAGTGTTATCAGAATATCTGCGACCGCCATGTTGACGATTAGGTAGTTGGTGATAGTTTGCATTCGCTGGTTCTTAGTGACAATGACAATCAGCGAAGAGTTTCCCAAAATGGAAAACAACATTAGGAAAATGTAAAATGATATCTTGACTCCTTCGATTATCACCGTATCACCACTGTATGGTTTACAGATGAATTCATTGAGCACGGTAGCATTTGAATGATCCATGGTACAAACCGTCTGACCCCGGCTTTTTGTTTCTCGCTGGTAGCAAAAAAAATAAAATAAAATAAAATAAAATACAACAAACCCACAAAGCGCGCGGCTGTAGTCTATCTTATCGTGTATAACCTTGTCACAGCACTTCCTTTATGGAGCTTGTGTTACTTCAGTGGAAACTTCCTATTTACAGGTGTCCGGTCCGGCGTAGAATTAACTTGTGAATGCCGTGTCACGTTGTGTAGCTATTGCCGTTATACACGCACGTTATCTACAGTGTATATGGATTTCGACTGTCCTTCATACTAGCTAGCATAAACAGTATTAATTAATAAAACATAAAAGAGATAACGTTTGAAAAGCTGACATCTTCGCGGAAAGTTGAAACCATGGGCAGCTTCGTTTTCTCTCAGCACGAGACACCTGTCTATACATGTTCCTTCTTGTATTTACGGACGCTAATTTTGTACGCGTATTCATGCCAACCAACGAGACTTAATTATGTTTGCTCTAAGAAAAGTCACGTTGCCAGTATTTTATTGAATCCTGCAGCTCACTTTCAAGCTCTCTTATTAGTGTAGTATTCAATGCTGGCCAAGACTAACATCCAACCTATATGGGCCCTATAAAAACTGTAAACTCCAAATGAATTGTGTCGAAGTTCATGAGGTTTCAGACGCCGCTCTCGACATAAATTGCTCCCCCTGAAATTGATATTTGTTTTCAGAACGAATGACAAAAATATGCCATTTATCGGCCATACGTCTAGATTATACATGTGCTCATGGTTTAGTTAGTTTTTACCAATCATTTTTCTTTTTAATTGCGATTTTTTCCCCTCATGTCTCGACTGCATTGGTTTATGGCCAAATCTGGCATCTACAATACAATCAAAAACGGCCACAAATCTTTCCCGCACTAGACATAATAGGTTAAGCTCAGAACATCTACACAAGTACAAAGTGAAGAAAAGAAACTCTGTTTCGTGAAGGTTAACTCTCATTATATGAAGTTTTCTGATGATATAATCGATGTTACAGCATATGCTGATGTCAGTCAGTGTTTTCTTTTTTCTCATAATTCCTTCATTTACAACGCTTGCTGCACGTAGATTGCAATCGAACAGTGCAGTCTCGACTCGCCTCTCTTGCCCAATTAAGTATCTAACTCGTTTTCCCACGAAAAAAATTGCGTGTTTCGTTCTATTTAGGCGATGTGAGTTTAACAAAATGGGATAGAAGCCAGTAACTCCAGTCAAAAAAATAATATAAGGTTTGACAACTTGACAGGCGGCCGTCCATCAGACAAAATTAAGGAGTGCAGAAAGCCGTCAGACAATTATATCAGTGTGACTAAATCTTTTGAACGTGTATTTCATATAAGTGTGTTTATTAATTTCTTTTTTTTTTTTTTTTTTTTTCACAAAAGGGTTTAAAAAAAAATAAACCAAAATATGATCATTAAAGACGTTTGTCTCTTAACACTGGGAAATGCGAAAAAATATATGACGAGAAACGATGAATCTGTGAAAAATAAAATAAAATGACATAAAAATTAAGGCTTATTAAAACTTGTTTTATTTACATTGTTAAAACACAGTTAAGCCCTGATGACGAATGATAAAAAGAAAAAAATGACCATTTCTGGTTAATGCAGGTTCTTTCAACTTGCTTGCTTGGTTTATTTGCTTTCCATCGAGACACTGTGATGAAGTACCAAGAGCGATGAAAAAAAAAATAGACTTAAAAATGGCTTACTACAGCTTTGAGTGGGTGAAAGAGCCCGACTTTTAACTTTTAAGTGAAATTTACCACGATCTAATGTATTTTTTGTGGTAAATATATTTCCTCTTTGTGATATATATGCGACATACAAACGTCACAAATAACCCAAATAAACGAATGGCCCTGACTATAAATTTTTGAAATTAAAATTGGCTCTGATTAACATTTATTCATTTCGTCATGGTGATTTTTTTCCTATTTGAAAAATAACGCAGAATCTGTCTTGTCGATTTTTATTTTATTCTGCATGAATAATTTTTTAGTTTATATTTCTAATTTTCAGCTCTGTCTTCCTATTTAAACAATAGAGTGTTTCTGTCGAGGAAATATCGGCTGATAGTTGCCCCGCGGAAATTTGATGTTCTTAAAAAATATATTTGCCCGAGAAACGAAGCTTCGAGGGCTAATATGCTAGTTTTAAGAACGTCAAATCTCCAAGGAGCAACTATCAGACCGATAGCTGCGACACATAAGCACTCTATTGTATTTATTGTTCACCACTAAATTTTCTTCTGTGCGCCAGCTCAAAAATCATATTGAGTAGTTTTCGACTTTTTTAGATGAAAGCCGTGAAAGTCAAATGCAAAATTTGAAAAAGAACACAAACAAAAACCCTCTTAATACAAATTCAATTGTTTATTTTCTATAAGCCCGGCCGCCTGTTTACAGAAATATTTTCACGGTGCGTACTATCCATCGGGTATATTCCTCGGACGGGCACTATGGGCTGATAGTGTCTCTCCACGGATAAACACTATCGCGTTGCGTGATCAATTTAAACCAATAAGAATCGGAGAAAATTTAGTGGTGAACTATAACGACATTTAGTCAGAATTCTACTAGTATACTAATGCAAATACTGTAATCTAATTGGCTAAGCGATTGCACAATATCAGCCATTAGTGTGCAGTGGCTGGAGATCGTCTACGAAATGGCGGTGTTTTTTAACGTTTTCCTAAAGGATTGGAGGAAAAGTTTGCTGCAAATGGATAATTGAATTCCTAAGAAGACTAAACGAAGGACATTTACGGTTTCTTGACTTTAAAGTTGAAATTATAGGGGGGGGGGGGGGAAAAATTTGAGGGTCGAAATAAAATTACATTTTAAAATAAAATCACATTCCGGGGAACTTTTTTAAGCGCAAGGGCATATAA
>Ga0126339_10003925_pt1 | contig 10907 bp, 4 predicted proteins | sample OrbTmetagenome_2_FD_92532 | JGI IMG/M metagenome (GOLD analysis project Ga0126339, IMG submission 92532) | Coral microbial communities from Petempiche,Puerto Morelos, Mexico - Orbicella T R C metagenome | ecosystem: Host-associated > Invertebrates > Cnidaria > Coral | place: Petempiche,Puerto...
CCATGAGGCCACCGCGCCTCCCGCATTTGGTTAATAAGATATATATATTGTCTTGATTTGACCTTAACCTCTAAGCAATACTCTACATGTATGTACCTTCATTAGGTCCAGGTTTCCAAGCGCTCTCTGGCGCAGTCCAACATTAAGTCTGTTATGTTTCACTCTTCCCATTTTAAACATAACAGGAACTGAAAATGGATTAAATGACTGGGCTCCTGAGAAAACAGATGGCCAGTCTGCTCCTTCTGTCTTCATTCTCATTGCTCCTGCGATGCTCTGTTAAAAGGTATAAGAACGACCCAGTGATTACCATATAACCCTATTTGTTTTGCCAGATAACTTAGCCCTGTCAAAATGTGCCAGCACTGACTGATTTTGCTACCCTAAAGGGCTACAAGTTGCATCATTGCAAAGATAATCTCACAGTGAAAAAGCACTGCAAAGGTAAAATTTATTTTATTAAAGACATTTAGAGAAGCCAGTTAAAATACTACACAATTCTGGAGAGCTCTTCCTGCTGGTCTAGAAGTACCCCTAATGTATTCAAGTCAATAGTTTTAATTATAAAAATTCAAGTAGGTGATGTGGTACATATTCTCTGTCAGGCCAACGCCTTGTGAAAAGTCATTTACACTCTGGTGGATGGTGAATATTTTTAACCCTGAGTTCAAGTAAGTATATGATCCTCTTAAACCCATGAATACAGCGCCCCACTTCACCCCAGTGGACCCTCCCCTAACACTGGGTTCAGAAGCAGGAAACTAAAAAATCCAGGGGTGAAGAAAACACTAGCTATGAATGTACAGGATCACATTTTGAAACTTGAAATAGAGAAACAGTATCAAGGTGTGGTGCTATTCCCCAACCTTTGCTATCCGTTGTTTTAGTAACTGAGATTTCAGCTGATTATCCCTTGCTTTTCTTCTCTTTCCTTCAACATAACAAGAATAGTCTATAAACATAACAAGTCTGGTCCTGTGTTAATAAAAACTTAAATTCCCAGTTTTTGTCTTAACTAAGGATTATCCACTCCTGACAATCAACTGTGAAGAGTTAAGACAATATGGGCACCAGGCATGTTCTGAGAAGGACCCTCTGTCCCACTTTGAAGAGTTGCAAATGGGGATGTTTGGTTTTTGACAGAAAGAGACTGGAGCCAAGAGTGTTGTCATGGCAATGGCACAATGGGTATCATTTTGTCTTTCTTGTGATGTACATTTCTGTTGTGAAGTTTGAAGGAAACTGCTCTTATATTTCAGTATTTTACTGTTTCAGTGGAACAATTTATGATGGCATTACTTTCCTTATTTGCATAATACGAAAACATAAATACTGTATCTCTAAAACAAAAGCATTTCCAAAAAGGAAAACGCCATTCTTCTTTATTTTGAAAAGCCTTTCAAATAAACAGCAATTATCTTTTTACTTCATTGGCACTTAAAAAGGAATATAGCATTCCTGTAGCAAGGATGCATAGAAGCAGCCTGCAGTCAGCATTTTTTACTGACCAATGCAAAAAGATCATCATCACACTTCCAAAGATTTTCACAGTTTCTGAAGATCACCCAAAGATATAGATTGCTGAAGCTTAGCTGAATATCTTCAAAGAGTTTCCTAAAAAGTTTGCAAATATTTTCAGAAATTTCCAAAGATATTTGGAAGACCAAGGGAACTGCTCAAAGTAATCAATTAATGTATAGTCATAGGCTGTAATTTGGAGTAAATAAGCCCTGAGAAGACTTCCTTATAAAAAGGATGTGGGTGCTCATCGTATCAGGTTTAGGGGTTAAAAAAGCGGTTTTGGTATCTCAGTCTTGGGATTTTCAGCCTCAAAAGGTCCATAGCGGGAGCTTTTGCAGTACCTTTTAGGGTATTGAGCCGAAAAAGATATGGCAGGAGATAATGGACTGTAGTAAAAACAAAGACCCCTGAAAGCAAAGACCTAAGACCTAAGACATGTAAAACTGGTGTTTGATTGCATGCTTTATTGCTATTAGAAAGATTAAAACCAGAGCTGGATATTTCTGGTGAGAAACCATAACAAGATCATGTCAAATAAAGAAAATAAAGTGGTCTTTGTTTTCGGGTCTTCGATTTCGGGTCTTTGGTCTTCCTCCTGACAAGGGGTTGTTTTAGAATTGGTACCTAAAATATTTCAAGCCATACCCACAAACACAAAATCATGGTATCTCTTAGGTGTTCTTTTCAAAATTTCCGACGAGCACCCTCGTCCTTTCTATATGGGGTAAATAAGCACTTGACTATGTACATTTTTCAAAGACAAAAATAAAATATTTGCACTCGTCCTTCAGGCTGCAATTTTGTTAGCCCTTGAAAATTTTCCCTTGCTTATTTAATCCAAATTGACCTTGAAATCATATGGATAGCTATACTAATTGAATGAAACCTTAAACCATTTTAGCTTAATTAAACTGTAAGTGCAAGTCTTCCAGGAAACAACGTAAGCTCACCTTCTTGCTTCATCATAAAAGTAGCTGATTGTACTACACGAGAAACGTATTGACGATGTACGATTTTAGTAAAAGCCGTTATATTCTGGTGTCCATACAATGCACTGCTACCTCTAGGACACAGTGAAATCTTCGACCACAACCGACCGCTCACAGCCGCCATCTTGGATAACTTGCTAGATCCGCTCCTCCGCGCCAAATGACTACCAGTCAGTACTTCAAGTATGCGTTTTAAGGTAATTCCCCTAAAATATGAGTTATTGACCAAGAGTGAGGTCAAGATGGCTGGATATTGGCCAAGTTCATTTTTTTGCGTGTTTATGGACCTCGACTCCGTCTCGGTCCATAAACTCGCAAGAAAAGAACGAGACCAACATCAAGCCATCTTGACTGAACAAGCTTGGTCAATAAAGGATTTATTATGTGGCTTTCGGGGAAATTTTTCTTGCGGGACACGGCGGGTAGTCCCGAGCGGGCAAGATAGCTCCATCTTGCCCGCTCGAGTAGCCAATCACAGCGCAGGATTTGATTCATCTTGCCCGCTCACAGAGCTAGCCATATAATAAAACTGCACATAGATTTTTGGTCAAACTTTGTCCCATGAATATTTATTATATGAGAACTTTAATTATGAAATAAAAAAGGGGTACCCATGCTCGCTAAGGAGCAGTGAAGCATTGAAAATGTCCCATTTTAGCGTTATTTAATGCTTATCTCAAGAAAGCATTCCAAGTTATTGTAAACTCTTTGTGAGCCCAGACTAATGAAAACACACCTCAAACTACAGTCAATACTTGTGTCGGACACAAATAAACTTTTTAAGTTTGATTTTGACAGACAGCTGAATCCTTGTTAAAATATTGGAACCAAACGGCTTGCCACGGCTATCAAACTGCAAAATAGAAAGGACTACAGTACAGCTGCTATTTTCCTTATTTATTCAATTTTCAACATAGAAATCAGATCAGTCTTTTCTCACGCAAAGCTAATGATTAGTTGATTAAAATGACTGGAAAAAAATTTGGGGGTGCCCAAGCCCGTTAGTGAGCTATAGCCATTTTTCAACTGACAGAACTCAATATCAAGGCAAATCCGCAATGTTTCCAATGTGCGCGTGCACAAACACGCGCTAATGACGCCATAAATTATGTGCAGTAACGATGCGTAATGCAATACTGGGGAATGACCTTAATCTGCCCGTTTCTGGCTGTAAGCCTACATCTGAGAAAAGGTACAGCATTTTGGGGGGTGAAGTATAGTTAATTATTGGCTTAGGTTTGTCCAAAAGATTTGTTTTGCCCCATTTTAGAATTTTTTGCAGGTAGGAGGGAGTATGAAATTATGATGTCATCCGCACCAGACTGAGCTCTTGAGCTAGATTTCTCAAACTGAACTTTTCTGTAAATGGAAAGAAAGTCAAAACAGGTAAATGTATGAAGCGAAGCAAAGTGAAGTGAAGTAAAGTAATCTTTACTTTTACAGGGTGGCCCATTCAGCTTGAAGGTTGGTATCCATAGGGACCCTGTGAAGAGTTGTGGCAGGCAGGCAGTATGAGACGAGACCTTTCAGACTAGAAGCCCTATGAGAAAAGACTGGCTCCCAGCAGGCTACACATGATCTATACACTGTAAACCTTCACCCCCACGGGAAGGGGGCGGGGAACTCCCATGTGAAAAGGTCAGAATACTTGCATCTAGCATAGAGATGTAGACAAAGAATGTTGGTCTTACTTTGGGTGTTCAGGACATAATGCCACTACTTTGAGCTGTCAAAGTAGGAATAAGAAAATGCTGTCAGTTTCATTTTAAGTGGTATCTTTTAATTCGTGAGCCACGCCCACATTGGTCTCCTGATAAGGGGTTTTCAAATGTTCCGACGATCTTCCCTGACCTTCTCATGAGGGAGTTCCCCTCAGGGACTAACTCATTACAGGAAACACCAGCCACAGAAACTTAGTATTTGATAACAGCTGAAAGAAATGACTCAGTTGGAAAAGCAAACATTTGCTTTTTTAAAATGCTGGTCACACAAGGCCCACTCTCATTAGCTGCATCATCACTTTGCACGAGACAATGCAAGCAGTTTTGTTCTTTAATATTAAACAAATCCTACAGACAAAGTTTATCCTTCAGCACAGTATCGTACATACACACTGAAATTTAAGTGTTTTGGTGGGTAACGATATTACAAGTGAAATATACATGTTAAGCCACCTCTTTTCTTCCTGTTCCACGATCTCTGTCTCTTGAAAAAATCTAAACTAAATGTAATGTCATTTCCAAAATGGTAAATATACAAGGGAAATATGTGCATTAAATTACAAAACAAAAAACTGACCTTTTAAATCTACTTTATCATTTCTAAAGCAAACCTAGTATAAACTATGTCCTCGATTCCATGTCAAGAAAAGTTACTGTATTTCACACTGAGAAGATGCAAATTAGCATTAATAATTCATCAAGTACAAAAACGAAACTATAATCCTATTGTTGGTTAGGTTATCTGAGCATAATATACTATTACAAAGTTTACATTTTTCAGTTTTCTCCTAGTAAAATAAATTGCTAGTTTTAGTTTTGATTAGGAACCCATACATCAAGCAGCCACGCTAAACACCAAGTTAAAATTTCTTCCCAAAACACCTTGTTGCTTGAACAAAATTGAACTCTCTTCTCACTAGTTGGAACTGTGACAAAATACTGTTTCTTGGGTTTGATATACAGTGCTGTATCACTTTTTAACTCACTTTACGTGCAACTAAAACAGAATTTTAAATATTGGCAATGGTTGTTTGAAGGCTGAATAACTGTATCCACCAAATAAATCGCTCTCCAGTGGACAAGTGTTAACAAAACAAACCACGCTTTCCACTGGGTAGTGATTTATCTGGTGGATAGCTTTATCCACGTTTTGAACAACCCAGGCCTGGTGGACTGTTAAATTATACCAGGCAATGCTGAGTGGATAATTTATATACATTTCATTTCATGGGTGAGAATTTTTGAAATGAAACATCCACGTACCAATCAACTCGACATTGGCGTAATGTTAATGCATCCTGGATCAGGTAAGATTCATCCTGCTTTAAACAAAGGAACCTGAGTAATCATTGTTCAAAATAGTCAACAAATACCAAAACTGTACATGTTAAGATCACCATACATGTAGATCTTTGAGCTGATAAGAAAAACTCAGTTGCTTTTCTAATCTACACTAATGATCAGAGCCTTTAAAACTACTTTGTAAATCTTCAAAATGAACTTTTTGCTAAATGTTCATGTAAAATGTTCTACCGCAGAGAAACATTTCCTAATTACAACAATTTACAAAAAGTAAGGTGTTGTGGTTCGCGGAGGTATCACCCTGTCACAGTCAGGTACAGCTTTGAAAAGCTTGGGTTCTCTTGTATCAGCATCTGAGAATGCCAAAATGGAAGCAATATTTCCACAGCGGTAACAATAGTTTGGAGCTGACCACACAGTGACTAGTGTCTCATCAAACATGTACTTGTATCCTTCATGGACCAACTGGTGGGCTCGGCATATCAGCTTCAAATTGTTGATGTGTACAAACTGGTCAAAGCAAAAAAGAATTTTTTTAATCCACTCTATATTTAAAAATTGCTTAGTAGTTCAATTTATTTTCGTTCATTGTAATGACCAATACATACAACCTGCAGAACACTACACAACTGTTGTATAAACTTCTCACAGTGCAGTCAACCGCCCAGCATTAGCAATTCAGCTATTTTTGAGAGTATATTGACCAAAGACCTATGCGCATGAGAAGTTACATGTAATTGACTTACCTCATTAGTAACTTTTGCTCCAAAGAGCCACCCTGCTCCTCGAGGACTGATGGCCCAAGTGTCAACATCCTCTGGATCAGACCACACCAGATGTACAAAATATTAAGGACTTTTGAACACTCTAAACTGCATTTTAGCTGTACAACCCTCATAAGTAAAGGTATGCAATGTAAATGACTGTTTAGCAGGGGTTTCATTGATGTTTCCAGCAGGAAGGCATCTGATTTTTACAGGCAGCCAAAACTTTATGAAGTTCTTTCTAGGAAAAACTCTCCTCTAGATGGTCAAACCAGGCAGGCAAATCATCCTCACAGCCGGCCGATTTGCTGTGCCTGGCCCTCAGTGAAACCCCCGATTAAGCTTTCATGCTTTTGCGTAGATTTTCATCATCTTCCTTCACACTAATTCTCATTTAGTCTTGTTACTTCAATGAAGGTGTTTGATAATTATTTATGTGGGAGTAAAATGTAACCCACCATTGTGTTAAATTGTAAAGAGCAATGCTGCATTGAAATGCTGTTGGTTTAAGATTACTTTTCGAGAATGGGCAAGCCCCTCCAAAAAAAGAAAATGTAACTTGGCTTATCAAAAAAGTCACTCCATGTTTTAGGAGAACTGCACCATGCTTCTTTGTGAAAAGTTACAATGCAGTACACAATGTTCTGCATTTTGAGCAATAAGGTGGCAGTAGAGGATATCACAAAATGCTCCTTTGTGTGGAATTTCCATGTTGCGATCTATGGTTCGAATCTGCAAGGAACCAAATACTTATTAATATGCAGTAATTTAATAATGGATTAAAAAATGGTGAGTTCCTTTGATAAAAATTAATCTGAGACATAAGTTTAAACTTCATATTACATGTACTTTGTGAACATAACCATGCAAAGAAATTTTAAAATTTCACTACCTGATCTAGGGTTCGGATATCTGGCGATAACCCACCATGAACACACAGAATTTGTCCATCAATAATCTGAAAAGAAGTTAATTCTGTTAATGACTTTGCGCTCTTGATTTGTCTTACACTTTAAAAAATTTCAACTCGTGAAAGGTGCAATAATTTTAGTCCTTATCAATAGTTGTACCAATGATCAATTATCAATATTTATCATTGTAGTGAATGAGAAACTTACAGCAGCAACTGTTAAGAGATCAAACACTTTACAGCAGTATCTCCAAGCATTAGCATTTCCATACTTTGACTGACATTCATCTAAGAAAATACCAAAAACAGCATGTTACAGATTTTCAACACTGCACTATTCAAATCAGTGAAAGTACATTCACTTGAGGATATGCTGGTCACAACACATATCTACTTGAGAACTTATAAAATGGGTAAACCTGTCAGGGAAATGTGAAACAATAGCAGGGGTTATGTGCAATAGACTAGCATCCCATTCAAGGAGGGAGCAATACTACTACATTTATGTAGTTACAGTTATTGTACCTCACACTACAGAATATGAAGACAAATACCTGCACTGCTATCATCATGAGTGACATAGCTCCTCCAATCCAAACTGTATGTAGTTATATTTTTAAGAACAAGTTTTCACTTGTTTACCACACCTGTACAAAATATCATACATGTACATGTACAAAACTTGCAATTACATGTACCACTACACCTGTAGTTAAGACAAAGATGACAGAAACATACCATAAAAGCCATAAACTTGTGTGATCTGTCTACTTTCATGATTTCCTCTCAAAAGTGTAATGCGATCAGGCCATCTGCAATAACACAACGAATCACTTATCAAATAATTATGTGTAGATGTCAGGGAAATAATAACTTGGGATTTGCTTCATACTCAAACATTTAGGCTGCATACTTTTCCAATTAAAATGAATCACAAACAGTGAGTGAGGGTAAACTTATGAATCTACATACACTGTAGCTTGAGGTATGTCATCTACAGTATGTGTCAATCTGTGGCCCTTTTCATTGATGATGTTCAGAGGCACCAAGATGAAGGTCCAAAGTCTTTGGCAACGTTTAGAAGATTTCAATTTTTACTGAAAATCTTTGGGTAATTTTGGGCAATGTTCAGAACTCTTTGAGGGAGCTTCAGTCTAAATCAAAAGTCATAGGATGATTTTCAGTCTTCATAGGACCTTTTAGTAACTGTAGTAGATTTTGGATGAATGTTAACTGCAAATCAACTTTTTCTTTTAATGTTAATTTTGCAAGTAAAAATCTGCAATGCTTGTTTACTGTACATAAACAACCACAAACTTACTCCGGGATAAAAAGAAAAAAAGTGAGCATCTTACTTGGCTTTTAATGTAAGTAATCTGGTGAAGGTTTCAAGGCTGAAATAGCCTCTGTCTACAAAGTCTCCCTGTGGGAAAAAAATATTTACCTCCTGTTAGACTTAATTTATTGTATATTCTGCTCCTGAAGTTATTTTGCATGTACTCTTGTTGTCTGAGGGCAAGTAGTTAATTCTTAAAATCAACATAGGAGACATGAATGTAACCATTCAAAACAAAATAATCTGTTTGCTATACATAGCAACAAAAGTAGCAAATGTGTCAAGTTGTACATATGTGGTCAAATCTTGCAAAAGTGAAAATTGATTTTTCATTTTACTCAGAACTCAATATGTGTATCTACATGTATATCATTATAACAAAACAGTAGTAAATTGACATTACTTTACCCTGAGACCCTGAAACAAAGAGGAATCAAAAAGTATGTAGATGGTGTGCAACCCTTCACAAGAGATTTAAATAGTCCATGAAGAATTAACTATTGAATTTCTGTTACAACTACCCTGTACATAATAAACTCACCATGAAAACATAAGAAGTGTCTGGAACTTGGCCTCCAGTGTTAAACAACTCCTCTAAATCGTAAAACTGTAAAATAGTAACAACATTAAAGACATGAAAACAACATTCTATAACACATCAACAGCATACAGTAGAAAGCTTAAAGTGCATATGACATGAAAAATGTTTTCTGCTTATTTGAAAGGCCTTTCAAAATACAGGAGAATAGCGTTTTTCTTTTTGAAATATCTCTTTTCGTTTTAGAGATATTGACGTTTTTCTACTATGCAAATTAGATCAGTGATGACGTCATCTTGTTTGCAACTAAAAATGGTAAAATACTGAACAAACAATATCTCTAGGAATATTGAAGCACTGTTCTTGAAACTTGGCACCATAAATGTGCATCACAAAAGAAACAAAATGACACCCTTAATGCTGTTGCCATAGCAACTCTTTCAGCTCCAGTCTCTTACTGTCAAAAAACTAAATATCCCCATTTGCAACCTCTAAAGTGAGACAAATTGTCCTACTTGGAACACACATAGTTCCCATATTGTCTTAACTCCCTTCATTAGATTGGGTAGGGCAGATGGTTCTTGGTTTAGGACAAAAACTGGGAATTTCGGTTTTTATTTAGACAGCACCAGCAGCAAAACTGTTGTCATGGCAACAGCACTAAGGGTGTCATTTTGTTTCTTTTGTGATGCACATTTGTGGTGCCAATTTCAAGAACACTGCTTCAATATTCCTAAAGATATTGTTTATTCAGTATTTTACCATTTTCAGTTGCAAACAAGATGACATCATCACTGATCTAATTTGCATAACAGAAAAATGTCAATATCTCTAAAACGAAGAAAGATATTTCAAAAAGAAAAATGTCATTCTTCTGTATTTTGAAAGGCCTTTCAAATAAGCAAAATTATTTTTCATGTCATATGCACTTTAAAATATTATACAAATTCATGTAAAAAAGCTAGTGATTGAAAATTGAACTGAGATTCATGGACATGTAAACCTATGCTTTATCTCTATAAACAAATAGAAAAGGGAAAATGTAAATTCTGACAGCTAAGTGACAACAAATTAGTCAGAATTTAATATATTATAATTTCTGAGGATACAATGCAGGGGCTAACAGAGTGTCATGGGTTGCTTATGGACTATTGAGGTATATTTTGATGAGAGGTTTAAGGTCATTCTAGGTCAGTAAGCAGATTGTACAATGATTGTAAAATGTTATAGATTATTTATTTGCACCCTTTACTTGGGGTTTTGTGCTGCAGCAGTACATGAGACAAACATTTCCACATTGCATCTGGGAAAGAACAGGTTCTAACTCTTAGAACCAATAGTAGTGATGTGTAAGGATACAGATTTTGCTTTCAGGATACATTTGCATCAAGACTGACTGATGATTCATAAATAAACTTTTTACAATGAATCAATGTCTTGTGTTGGATCAAACAGAATCAAGGGTATCTGGTCACCTTGCCACTAGAGAGTCTTGCCACCACCAAACAAACTCACCACCAAGCAAAGTCTCCTCGCCATTAACCATCAACAAAGAGAAAAACTAGCGTTAAGTAGTTGAGAGGAATTCGCCGTAGCATTTGTATTTACACACATCTTTTGACATAAGGCTTTGGCTAAATAATTAATCAGATTCATCCAACATTGTGTTTGCCCAACAATGTTTGTTTTTAAACTGGAAGTTGCACTGGTTTTTTTTTTTTTTTTTTTTTAACGTTTTATTGGGGTTTGAAAAAAAAAGGGTAGTTTCCAGGAAACCACAAAAAAAAAATTAAAACAAAAAAAATTAAAAAAATATTTAAAAAAAA
>Ga0126339_10003926_pt1 | contig 10904 bp, 7 predicted proteins | sample OrbTmetagenome_2_FD_92532 | JGI IMG/M metagenome (GOLD analysis project Ga0126339, IMG submission 92532) | Coral microbial communities from Petempiche,Puerto Morelos, Mexico - Orbicella T R C metagenome | ecosystem: Host-associated > Invertebrates > Cnidaria > Coral | place: Petempiche,Puerto...
AGCAGCTGAAGATCCAAGACTCCGCTTAGTTTGACCTTAAACTGATGCCAAAGCGCGTCGGAATCTTGTCGGCAATCAAACGTCAACTTCTCACGAGATTTGTCTTCAAGAATTTCACCAAGTCCACTGCTGAATACGACTTGTCTTAATTTCAACACATCGAATATGTAGGCTTTCTCCTCAGTTGCTACTGTGATGATGGTAAGCGCTCCCTTCCTGCTCAACGAATCCCCCTCACAATCGACGGCTAAAAGGGTGTTCCGTTCAGCTATTTTCCCTTTGAGCTCAGAGATAGCATCCTTAAGACCAGTTTCATCATCGACTAATCTGTAATCATAATCATTTGCGTTTTCGCAAGCCATTTTTGACCAAAAGTTGAGATCTAAGTCTTCGTGTGCGAAAATTGAAGATTTTAGTCTTCGTTCCACATTTTGTTTACATTTAACATGAAGTTAACGAGTTCTAAGAATCCCACTATCCGCTTCTGCTTTCCACGTAATAACTAAACAGAGGGTATAAATTAAAAGGAGGGTTTCACGGTTCGGCGCATGTCTCTAACTCAAAATACTTTTGTTCGCTTCTCATCAATGTTATCGCATTAAAACCCCACTCAGGTGTGGTTCAGTAATCACGTGCTATAGTTAGTCGAGGCAGAATAACGGATGACCAAAATTCTCAGAAGTTTTCAGTGGATTTTACCGACGCTGTTGACCGTTCAATTTAGTGTTGACCAGTACGATTTATTCTACGGTTGATGATTTTACGCCTATTTGCATGCAAAATTAGGTCACTTGCTTTCGATTGGTTCATAAACAATGAAAAACTGGGCCAGTGCCAAAAAGCGTGCGCAAGCGAATAAATACTACAGACATGCGCCGAACCGTGAAACCCTCCCTTTAAGTTGGACAAAGACCTAAGGGTTTGTTACACAGGGGACTTTAAGTCTTTAAGTCTTTAATAAGTATACTCCTTAATTTAATAATCCTTTAATAAGTATACTCCCCTTGTCATTTGCTACGGCTTCATGAACTGATGGCGGGTAGAATCGATAAGAAGGGTTAAACCTGGTTTTGACTAGCGACGCAAGCACAAGCGCAAGCACAAACGCAAGCAATAGGGATGACCCTAGTGAAAACGAAATCCGACGCAAACACAAGCACAAGCAAAATCATCCGAACCTTCCAAACTGTTTAGGCGCGAGGTAATCTGGACCCAGTATTTTCATCGGCCAAACATAACCAAAATGTGGAAAATATGCTTGCGCTTGTGTTATGCCTGAATGGTTTCACTTGCGCAAACGCAAGCATAAGCGCAAGCACAAGAAAAAGGAAAAATTTTGATCTTTGTGCTTGTGCTTATGCCTGCGTCAAGGCCGTTTTCACAGTGAAATAAGAATTATTGCGTTTGCGCTTGTGCTTGCGTCGCTAGTGAAATCCAGGCTTTAATGTACAGAAAAAAATGCCACCATTCCAACGCTCCATTACCGCTGCAAGAAGAAGGCAACTGTTCATTCTCTCAGCCACATACAAACCGAAACGCTTTAGTTTCAACCTCCTGTAAGCTGATGCCTCATCTGGTGGACAGTTTCTGTGATCTCAAGAGGTTCCGCTTACGGGAAGTTCGACTGTTAGTTAGAGGCGATATTGAGAGAAATGAGCGTGCAGAGATACAACCTACACTAAACGGGGTAAGCACCTAAAATCTCTCAAATTCGTTAAAAGCTTTGCAACAGTTAATTTTTTTTATTTCAGAATACACTTTACAGTAGTTTGACTACTTATGGTTACACCTAACAAGTAAAACGATAAATTTTTAGGAGTTGATTATTTGGGCACGACGGTGTTTGGAATTGGCACAGATTTTTAAGATTTTAGTTCTCCATTTTCTCCTAAGTTTTAGTTTCGATTGAGAAGATATATCTCGAAGATCGTCAAAAATGCTCCGATACGCGTTGTATTCTTAACTCTCTTCACGGCGTTTGGAAATGTGGTCAAACACGGTCTTTCGTGTTTGATATATCAAGAAAAAACCTACTTGAAATTTTAGGAACAACGCCATGGTGTCTCGAACACCTTCAAATCACCTACTACAAAGTTCTGAGAGTAACGACTGTGAATGTTTTGGATTTAGCAGCCTTTTCTAAGGTTATTTCTTTTTTAGGTGTCGTTACTATCACGTAAATAAAACGAGTGCCTTCTGATTAAACCCGTTTTCAATGCAAAAACATACTCAAAACCGGCAGATAAAATGAAATGTTAACACTGTAAGTTCTTCCGCAGTTCAGGTTACTTTTTTCAGAAGTTTGCTTGTCTCTCTCTTTCTTTATGGTGAGCATAACACACAAACCTTACCTTCTATAGCTATTTTTACGATAACTGCAGAAATTCTCGCGCGCTCATTGGCTAATTTTCATTGACAATAGGCGGACAGACACATGAATTTATAATTTATGCGAAGCGTCAACGAACGAGAGCGGACAATTTGACAATTTGTTATCGTAAAAAAACAAATTGACGTCAGTTTTCAATGCGGCTGTCCTGTTATTGACAACGAATGTCGTCAAAACATTGTCAGGGTAGTCTGCGGACCCACATCTACTTTGACAATGTTATGACGAGGTTCGTGATCAATAGCGGGACAGACGCATGAAAAACTGACGTCAATTTGTTAAATAGCCAATGGGGGGCATACTCCTTCCGGTCATCGAAACCGATACGATGGACCTCAAAACGTGCCTGCATACGAACATACTTCAAGAGGTGAAGGAGGTGTTCAGAGCATAAGCTACATCATGGACTGAAATGATATTCCGCTCTTTTAGTAGCAGATGTTTTGTTCTAGTTCTGTGGATACAATGAATTTCCTGTCTTGTTACACTTATTGTAGTTTGCCTTACAGGCGTAAACGGGAAAGGGGTAGGGAGACAAAAAACCCACCTCCTCCTTCTATCCCCGCTCTCCCTCTACCCCCCCCCCCCCCCCCCCCCCCCCCCCCCCCCTCCCCCCCCCCCCCCCCACCCTGCTCTTACCCGTTTGAACGCCCGCTACGTAGGCTATATACTCTTAATGTTACATCATTAAAAATATAACCTCTACTAAGACTACTATGTAGCTGGTTAAAATATGTCTGGATTTATGAAAACGACGCTAATGATTGAAAATTTCACCGTACTGGCCAAGCGTTTATCCGACGTAGACGATAAGACAATTCAAAGGAATGTCAGTCTTTTATCCTCCACGTATTTTCTTAATTAATTTATCTTCCTTTTTGTATTCTTCTTCCTTATGTTTATCGCTTGGAGTGATTTTCAGGCCTTTAAGAGTCGTAAAATCAAACTATGTTGCTTACTTGATGCAAAGGAACAAACTTTTCCTTGACACCGTTTTCAAAACTCCAGTCATAAATACATACATTATTAATAATAAACTTATATGCTCTGATCTAAATGTCCTACAAGGCTTGTATCCTACTCTTTGCACCTAATCCTTGTAGATAACCCCAGGTAACACTGACAGCATTTCAAATAAAAGATTTGCAGCAGTTAGAGCAGTGGTTCCTGTGGTGTCATATGGTGGGGAGACCTGAAGAAAAAAATTGTACCACACAAGTCGTTAATACCAACATGCAATTGAATACACAAATTCCATCAGACATTCTGGTGTGTTAAGTCTTATAGCGAAGTCTGCATTGGGCAAAAATGATACTGCTGCACATAATCTTGGTTTCCAAAGTATTAGGCGACTAAAGGAATGTTTCTATTTCCCCCTGGATGTGAAACTAGTCCATCACAAAGTTACCCCTCCATTAAATTTGCCAGTACTCACCCATTCATACACCTTGCTGTGTCGTACCCAAGAACACCGACCCTGGACAGATCTCAAACCCATAATATTCAAGCTATTACCCAGCACACTAGCCATTGCTCACCATCTGACTCTCTGCACACACTGCAAGCGTGTCATTTTGGAGAAATTGTCTCAATTTATGATGTTACGTTACAGTGGAATCATGATTTTTTTTAACCCTAAACTGTTCAAACCACTTGATTATTTTAAAAGCAACTTTTGCTCCTTCAGCAAAATAGTTAAAATAAATTTAACCTTGATTTTTCACATCAGTTTCTGTTCCCCAAGGTGGTTTTTAAAATCAGGATTCTTTAATAGCCATCTTTTATTAGTTTAATGTTCCCTCACCTCAACCATGTCTCCCCCAACAACGTTCAATCCACGGCATCCTCTCAGAATCTCAATTCCTTGTATAGATGTCAGACCTCCAATCTCAGGGGTTCCTAATGGACACGAACATGAATTGGATTTTATTCTGTTCAGATTTAGTTTACAACATTGACTAGATATTTTGTTTTCATGGCAATTGAGCAGTAACAGAACTGCACAAACAATTCAAGTAGTAAGTGGCAAGTCTGCATGTCATGGGAATCACAGCTGCACATATACCGAAAATCCTTTAATTAACACCTAACCCCTTCAAATAAGCATCCCTCAAATATCAGCCAAATAAATGCCAGCCCTCCCTCAAGCCAACATCCTCCACTGGCCTTACATGGTATCATGATTATTTATTTGCTCAAATAGGCAGCCCCCTCTGAATAATGGCTGCCCTTCCCTGCCCCCCACCTTGACCTATATTTGATATAAGCATCTCGAGTGCTATGAGTGATTGAGTCACAGATCAATGTCTCATTCTATTCTTATGGTGTTTGAAAATGTGATGAAACCCTGTGTCTTGTTTTTTGGATATATTGTATCTCCAAACCCTACTTGCTTTATGACTGGAACAGATTCTTTTTAACTATAAGCCTGTAATGCAATGAGGGGAACAAGTGTTAAAAAGCAGGTTGTAAAGTTTCCAGTTTTATCATCCAATCAACAAATTATCCAGTGCTAGGGATTTCCAAAAGTTATCATGTTATCATGATGGTATTATGAGTTGCTTGGTAACTGAGACAAAAGTTGTGTGGGGGACAAAATGCTCAAATCCTAGGGGGGGGGGGGGAACTCCCATGTGAAAAGGACAGGGATTGAAAGGAGACCAATCTGCATGGGCATGGTTTAAGCTCTTTTCGACCCCTAAAAGATACAACTTAAAGCTAATTGCTATGCCAACTGAATGGAGGCCTGGACATTGTAGACCAACAAAACTTCACGTAATCCTCTTACCAGTTCCTGGAGCAAATGCTGGATCTAACCCATCAATATCAAAAGATATATACACTGGGCCACTCCCCATTTGCTGCCGAACTTCTTCCATCAAAGGCACCAGAGATTTATGCCAACAATCCTGAGCAAGAACCAGTCTAAAGCCCTGCAAAACAATACAGGTCAGTTTATGTCAAAAATGTCTTCGGCCGAGGCAAACAAAAACAAGAGAGTTCCTGGTTACTGTGGTCAGTACTTTACATTACTTAAGCCTGGCATCTTGCTTAGCAAGAAATTAGGAAAATGTTTCACTATAAAGGTGCACCTTTTTTTAATCACATGAAAAAATTAAGGAGAATCAAAACTAGATAGCTACTAGGAACTAGGGCAAGAAGTGAGTAGAAGCTGTAGGCGTTGTGAGAGTCAAAGAGGAGAATGTGCTTGACCCATTTACCATGCAAAAATAAGAAAAAAAGGGAATACAAAAATAGTATAGCGGAGGTAATTTCAAGCCACGCCCACAAAACAAGACCTTGGTACTTCTTAGGGGTTCTTTTCAAAATTTCTGATGAGCACCCCCATCCCTTTTATATGGGAGTCCCCCACAGGGGTAATTCCTCTGTGTCTTTTGAACTCAAATGTTTACTATTGGTAAAAGTGAGTTTTGTTCACTAATGTTGCATACTATAAGTGCTATGCAAGGAGATGAATCTTACAACTTCGGTAACATTAGTAATGACCAAATCTGCACAACTAAATTTCTTTCTCATATTTGCTTGCTCATTTTTTCACCTGCTCTTCTGCCCATTTATAGTCTTTTCCAGTATAACCAGTTCCTCGTAAACCAATCTGTACGACTCGTTTGCAATCCAACAATCCCTCTTCCACTGCTCGACGGAATGGTGTCCCATGGGTCACTTTCTCACCAAACATGGAATCACTTGTGTCTGAATGTGCATCCACATGAACAAGGCCGACTGGACCATATTGATCCTTGTTTGAAAATCAAAACAAGACGAGTTAGAAATGACTCAAAAATGCTTTTCATCTATCCTGAAGCAATTTTATTGAAAGGTCCTAAAAATTTAATATTATATCCTAAATTCTAAATTAATGTAAAAACCTAATCGAATGGTGAAAATATAGGTTGTCTAAAGCAGTTTGCACAGTTGACATTCTTTGGCTTTGTCGTATGCTCTGGAAATCCCCTACCACCATTCCCCCATTAGAATTTTCATTAACTATCCTGGGGTGGGTATGGATATTTCCTAGTACTGCCTAATGTTGGAGTATTGGGTGCAGCATTCTGAGCACTGGAAAACCCCTTCCCTGTAATGGATTCACAGAATGATCAACATCTACCCTATTCAAATCAATTTAAGAAGAACAGGTTGGATTCTAATAGGCTATTCCAGGTGCACATCAAACTTCAAGCCTCTCAGAATATTTTTGGTAGACGTGGCATGGGCTGATCTGTGTTCTGGTGAATTCAGGCCCCATTAAATGGCTTTTTACACTGACAGTACAAACTGTAACTAAGGGCAACCTGAAAAATTACTAGCCAAGTAACAATGACAGACCTTGATTCCCTGAAGGATCGGATAAGTGATGGTATGATCACCGCCTAAAATCAGAGGCTTGCAGCCATGACCAGCAACTGTTGCAATATGATTATGTATGATATCAACAGTGGCTGCCAGATTGTAGGTATTGATGGGAATGTCACCAATATCAGCGATCATCAGAGACTCAAATGGCGCTGCTCCTGTGGCGTTATTATATGGGCGGAGCATACAAGATTCTGCTCTTATTTGTCTTGGACCAAGGCTACAGACAGAAAACAATGATACCTTATTACCCGACATGTTATTGACCAAGTATGTGTGCAACACATAGACATATTGACTGCAGAGCTTGACACTCTTCACTCAATATTTCGACGCTCTCGGAAAACTGCTCACTTCTCGGAACAGATAATGTCTGTGGATGAAAATCCAAACATATTTTCACGCCAAATCGAGGCTATTGTTTATATACATCCCCGTAACAAAAATAACCATTGCAGTTATTAACAAATTGATTATTAATATTAGCTATCTTAACATCATTCATAGTAGCTAATTATTATGTACAGTCTTTCTTAAAAGCAATTGTTATTATGTAGATAACTACTGAAAACCTTCCGTGAGTAAAGGAAATCCCCCCCCACCCGGTATCCCCCCCCCCCGCCCCCCACCACACACCACCATCAAAATCCCCTCACCCCACTTCAACCCCGCGGCTTCCACCCGCTTTTCACCACCCGTTTAAATTGAACATCATGTAGTTCATGTACTACACTCATCGGACGGTAGGCCGTTACACAACATTTGTGAATAAAAACTTTAGCTTATAATATTTCAATTTCGTGCGTTGTAACAGATGTCCTATGAAGATGTTGCGTGACAATTACTACGATGAGACAATTGTCTCCTTATTGTACTTATGAAACGATTCTTCAGATCACATACCGCGTTCCAGATCGGTTTGACGCTCCCGAGTCCAATGGAATTCCCACAAAACAAGCATCTAATCCCTCGGCAGTACTCTGAACTGGAAGTCTCATCATAGACGCGATTCCACCCGAACGAGGCATGTCATTCGGACTCGTTGGAAAGTTGAAGGCTTTATTCAAACGGTTACACACAGAAAACTGACGAGCCTGTAAAGGCGTTTTGAGTCTTATCAGGCTTAGTGGGTTGGAACCTACCAAGAAACGCAAAACACTGCTTTGCCCATTCATGTTTTATGTTCTTAGCCCCGCTTTAGAAGAACAACAGAACAGCGATTGTCCTGGAGAGGGACTGGAAAGGGCCTGGACCAGTGACTACGAACTGGGGTGGGGTGGGGGAACGGATTGGAGGTGCGAACGAGGCCAAATCATTATAAAGGGAAGTCTGACGGCCCAGGGTTTTTCATATAATTTCAGGGTTCCCGATCCCGTCTGGGTTTTTCGTCAACTCTCAACAAAAAATCCATATCGAAATACGGTAAGGCCAGGGAAGCTTTTTCCAGATTCAAAAAGGCAGAACAATTGATCCCGATGGTCTGAACATCCGCGAAGAAACATATTAATTGCTTCCTTTTGTTATGTTATTTCATTATTTTATTTTACCATACGCTTATCTTTAATTTACACGGTAAGTTAGTTTTACGTTTTTTCCGGTATTATGAAAATATGGTACATAAAAACACGTCCCATTGTAAAATTCTCAATGTACCTGAAGAAGGCTGGTTTGGCCAGCTGAAATATAGTACATCTTAAAAAATCATCCTACGTTGTGTCGGTTTCTTCTTTTATATTTTTCATTTTATATGTGAAGCCGATTAGATCACTATTGATTCAACGTACACTAGCAGGATCATCGTTCCGGTTGCCTGCTTAAACATTATATAGTCATTTTCGAAATCTTTCAGCCCCAACTGCCCCCGAACGTTACCACAAAATATCATATGACCCAAATAAAAGCCTTCATATAGTCATATCAGAGATTGTAAACCCAAAAAGGGCTTCACACCTCCTTTTCACTTTTATACCCTGTGCTTTCCCCCAGAACAGCAACCCACATACCAGCTGCTGTTTCGGGAGATGAGCCCGCGCTCACCCCCTCCTCTCCCCCACCAACCCCCCACCAACCCCTCCCCAACCCCCAAGCCCTCTATTCTCGGGAAGGAACGCGGCCGGACCCGAGAGAGTCTACGCTCTATCCTGAAAAAAATATACCCAATTTCCCGGCACCCTGGCTAGTCAGATGCAAATGGCTTTCAACTTCGTCTTCAGGGCGCTTTTCCCGTCGAAAGTGGGAAAGGCATGTGAAGGGAAAAACGCCCTAAAGACGAGGTTGATGGACTTAATGACTCGGAAACACCATTTTGACTTCCGTGCTGAACTCACGCCATAAATGAAAAATGACCATAACAATTCATGATCTCTACGATGGCGATAATGATGATGATGATGCTGAGGAGGAGGAGGAGGAGGAGGAGGAGGAGGAAGAAGAAGAGAACGTAACGATCTTAGGAGGTGGGGAGGGAAGGGGTGATTACAAAGGTCTACAGAGAATGAAGGGCGTCGTTCGAGTTTTTTAGATCTCATGAAATGCAAATCTGAGCTGGGAGAAATTTGTATTTCGCGTTTTTAAAAAAGCTCACTAGTTAGACACTTATCTTGAAAGCGAATTAATAACATAACGATTCGAAAAACATTCTTTTAACTTTTAAGTTAAAAACCAGCCATAATAGCATTTTCTAGTCTCTCACAAGGTCCTAACACGACATTCCTCCTTGCGTGACAGTATAAGTGGCAAGACTTCCGGCTTAGAACTGAAAATCCGATGAAGGCGCATCTTTGTAGATCACTCCGGGCAAAACGCACATCATCTCATACAAAAAATTAGCGGCCAGGATTGAAGTGGCTCCGTGCAGGTCAACTGATGGATTAACCTGTACAAAATACATGAAAAAAAACAAGCTGTAAGTTCGCCTGCCAATACTAAGGAATGGACTTTTAAATTACAATGCTTTAAATGAAAAATACCGACCATACGAAGGAACTCCCATGTGAAAAAGCGGCGGGCACCCTCAACGTTCGTTCAGGGGTGTATATTGCTGATTTTAGTACAGCTTACGGTATCTGGCACAAAATAAGGGAGTTCTTTTTACCCCAAGACAAGAAGTGATGATCATCCTCCCTTGTCTTAAATCAAATGAAGAAAACAACGATGTCATACTTTGACTTGTTGATGGTTAAGAGATATCTGAGACAAATTTTTCACGTATAAAAGCATTCGATCACAACGTCTTTAACGTCATTAACCTTGTTTCGTTTTTAGAATGGTATCTTTTGGGGCCAAATAAGGCGTGAGCCACGCCCGGTTTGGTCTCCTTTAGGGTTTTTATTCCATCTTCATTCTCGCCATCCTTAGTCATTCTAATTCTCACTTCCTGATGAGTTCCTGTCATTTCTAGCCTACTCTACAAAATCAAACCGTTGCTGTCGGGTGTTAAGCTTTTCAAAGCCATGCTACAAATAAATCAGTGTTTTATTCTGCCTGGTTACAAACCTCTACCAAATCTCCACCAATTATATTCATTCCTTTAGATCCTCTGATTATCTCTAGGACTTGAATAACCGTCAAACCTCCAATTTCGTGAGTTCCTAATAAGAAACAACACATCTGGTCAAGCGTGTTTAAAACAAGTCAGATTAAAAAAACAAAGTACGTAGTATTGCAGAGGTAAGGTGCGCACCACTCAAAGAGATATTAGAGAATGAACTATTCGCAGCCACATCTACTACCTATTCGCTAAATAACGTTTATGGCATTTTAAATTGAGAGAACTCTTAAGGGCAGTTTCAACTGAGGGTCGTGGAACCAAAACCAGGGTAATCATCTAGGCCAGTCAAAAAAGACACAGACAATCCAATAAGCCCATCAAACTTGACTTAAAGTGGTTTTCAATGGAATGTCGTAAAACCCAAACCAAAGTAATCGCTCTAGCCAATCACAAGGGACACAGACAATCCATTGAACCAATCAAAACTCGAAGTAAAAACACGTAGATGACGCAAAGCGCGGAAAAACGCGTGCGAACGAGTCACAATTGGTTTTGATTTGACTTCTGATTGGATGAAAAAGTGGCGCGAGATTTTTAAGCCAATCGTGTGTCGCAGCAATGCAAAACCAATTACTTTTCGACTCTCAAATG
>Ga0126339_10003927_pt1 | contig 10904 bp, 9 predicted proteins | sample OrbTmetagenome_2_FD_92532 | JGI IMG/M metagenome (GOLD analysis project Ga0126339, IMG submission 92532) | Coral microbial communities from Petempiche,Puerto Morelos, Mexico - Orbicella T R C metagenome | ecosystem: Host-associated > Invertebrates > Cnidaria > Coral | place: Petempiche,Puerto...
GGGGGGGGGGGGGTCGGGGTATTTTAGAAATTTTTTGGGAAAAAAGTCGTGGCCCTCCCACTTCCCAGAATGGATTAATGCATGACCCGTCACAAAATACCTACACAAAAACATCTGACCCTCCCCCGACCTCCTCCAAAACAAAAATGACCGGAAGTGATAATAACTAACCGGAAGTGTTACTCGCATAACCGTGTCTGCGCACAAAGCAGTTAATTGCGTGGTGTGTGATTGCACGGTGAAAACTTGAAAATGGGCAAGGATGTGCGAGGAATAGAAAGAGGAAAATGCGCTTGTGGTGAATGCGAGGATTTCATGAGGTCAGATGGAGCAACTTGCTCAGATTAAGCGATTGTTTGAGGAAAGTGAACCAGTCAGTGGGGACAGTGAGATGTATTAGGAAGTTTTCAGATAAATACATTGTCCCCGAAAAACTTGTGGCAGAGTATGTCGAGCACCTTGCCCAGATAAAAATGCGCAAGGAAAAGAAGAAAGAGGAGACTGAACGGGAGCGAATGGAATGGCTGAACCAGGAGTACAATGACATTGACTGGGTTGGACTGTACAACTCCGATAAGCTGTCGTCCTTGAGGGTGGACGAGCTATCCTTGTACTTTTCCCATCACAAGATCACCTTCAAAGGGAAGAAAGCTGAAAAGGTCGCAATGATCAAAACGCACATAGGCAGCTTGCTGTACGATTCAATGGAGTGTCAACAACCTCGGCAGCCCCTCGCTAAGAAATGTGCAGCAACAAGCGACCTCATCACCTTCCGAGGTTGAAACTGACTCATAAAGCGATGTAGTAGATCGAGTTGTCGGTTCAAGCCTGAGACGCTTAAATAACGAATCGTCACTGGAGACTGGTTTTACACCTGAACCCTGCGCGGAAACATTACCGCCCTCAAAATATGGACGAAAGCGGGCACAGGTCGAGAGAGACAACTATGTTAGTTGGTACAAGATAATTTTTTGATGTAATATTTCGACACTTGAAAATAATTTAGATTAATCTTGACTGGTAGCTTTGCTTGTATGCACAAAATTGAGGTTTCTATACACTTCGCAAGAGTCAACTAAGCAACATGGAGTAATTTTTTCCTCGCCAAAAAAAAAAAAACTGACCCTCTCCCGGTTGCGAATAAAACAGGTTTGACCCTCCCCAATTTGTACAAAAATTTACTAATGACCCTCCCCTCCGAAGCCCCGGCCCACCCCCCGCCAATTAAAAACGTACCTTCCCTAAGATAAAGAACTAGTTAATATTAAAATATAAGAATCAACAATGTAGTTACAAGTAAAATGTATAAGAAAATACGATCATTAAAAGCAGTAAAAATTGATTAAGGATAGATCCACTTCGCACTTAGAGTCCCTTGAGATCTAATGTTTTTAAGTTGATTTTAAAAGTAGTGTACGTTTGTATCTTTCGAGACTCGTCCGGTATAGCGTTCTATAATTTCGATGCAGCGTATCTCCATGATCTTTAGCCGAAAGTTGTTGATTTTACTTTTGGAAGGTCCAGTATTGTGGTGCCCCTAAGGTTATAAGTGGAGCACCTTACTGTTATAAGAACACGTAAGCTTGATGGTCCTGCATCCCTGGCCAGTACAATATTTTTGCTAATCGCTGTTCACGAAGACTTGAGAGACCGATACGCTTACAAAGCTCCTCACAAGGCGAGGACTTATCCCTAAAAACAAAACAGAGCGCTCGTTTCCTCACCATCTCTAACTTGTCAGCTGAGTTCTTATTACAGAAGTGCCACGTTTCGGAGCAGTAATTTAAGTGTGGTAGGAGTGTAGGAAAGGAAAGTCGGAGATAGTCTACGTGTGTAAGCTCAGACCGCCGCCGATTTTTCTTTTCTTTTTCGCGGAGAGGGAGAAAAATATCTAGCAGTACTTTTGTAACATTGCGCGATGAGCCCAAAGAGTATCTGCGTAGGAGGCTAGTGTAAGTCAAGCTGTAAGTCACGATGTAATCTGTCCATAGACCCGCTGGTTTGTCGCGAATTCGTCGAGGTCACAAGAAAGTATTAAGCAGGGGAATTGAAAAAGCATAAACGCAAGGTGGTGGCCCTAGGGAAAGACACGAATAGAGAGACGTCTGATTTTGATTATTTTTTCACATCGGTCGCACGCTCGAGAAAAATTACTTGTAGCAAAAAAAAAAAAATAATAATAATAATAAAAATAAAAATAAACGTCTGTTGACAGACTACTCATGGTGGAAAACTTGTTTTTGTTTTTTTTTTCCACTTTATAGCTTTTTTCAGCTTAAGGTGAACATCCTCCCGGAATAAAGCTCCAGCGACAAAACTCCCACTGTGCCCCTATACGATATTTATTAGCGTCATGTTTTCAGAAACAGAAACGGAGGAAAAATGACATCTTTCGTGTATATACAGATTTAAACATTTTTCCTTCGAATTTGTAAGTCAAAAATTTAGTGGAAAACCACTGGGGAACATTCTGGACAATCCTCGGTCCGTTACTTGGTAAAAAACTGTACTTTTGTGGTTTTCTGTGAAAGAATTCACTTTCACACAAAATCTTCCTTTTTTCTTTCTTCCAAGACTCTTCCTTTTCTTTTTTTCTTTTTTTTTTTTTTAGACGGACACCAGTAAAGACTAAGTCGGCTCTAGATCATAATAAAGCGTTTACAGGAGAGCGCGCTAGGAGAGTTTTCTTTTCTATTCAACCTTAAATTCCCAAAATTTGGAAATGGGGAGAAAAGGTAAGGAAATTTCCCGGGAAATTAAACTTTCCAAAAAAAAAGCGGAAGGAAAATCAAAATACCGGAAGGAAAATCAAATTTAGGACAAAATTCCGGGTAAGAAATTTTCGAAGATTTGGATACACCTCGCGAGGTTGTTCTTTTGTTCCCAAATTCCAGAAAATGCTCTTCCATTCGTCGATGGAAATTTCCCGAAATTCAAACCGGAATTTTTCACCGAATGGAAATTGCCATTGATTTCAGTGTGGTACGTGCTTTGTTAATTGTTTTTCTAATTACCATTCAGTTATTCTTATTAGCATATAAAAAACGGTTCATACGAATTCACTCTAATGAGTTGCGTGACGAGTTGTGCAATTCACGGTTGTTTGGATAACATGCGCGGGGTCTGGGTATCCAGGACCCGAAATTTGACACTGTTTTTCAGCTGAGTTCACATGGACAACAAGAGCTCGTATGTTGGCAGATTTTGGCGTTCAGGTGAGTCGCTCTCTGTCTCCTTTATACAGTGTTCCAGCACTGTTACATTATACCAAGAGAATTATATCAAACCTTGCTTGTTTGTACCCGACCTGTACTGTTTTAAGTTCCGCTATACACCAGAGGCTACACTTCACTCGTCAAAACGGTAACTGAACGTTGTTCAAGCCGTTCAAGAGCTTGACTTATGCTTTAGCTTGCTACTTATTGCTAACTTAACATTGAAGTTTCTTTCATTCCTAAAGCAATTTGAACCGCGTTATTATACCAATTCTCTTGCTATGCTGTTCGTAGAGAAAACACCCCGCCAGCATCTCTAATTTGTCGTGCTCAGCTGTTACGGCAGTTGTTGTTGTTCTGGTGCGAACATTTGCACGTTTTCATTTCACAAACTTATAAGCTTACACGTGCTTTACTTTTGAACTACCTTAGTCCGGAAAAGTGCAAATGCAGAAGTCGCGTTTTACAATTTACATTCGGAGTAACTTCAGAATACCCGGCCACTTTACATTCATAGCTATTCTCGGACACTTGGGTATCATCGCATAATTCTGCTGAATGTGAAGCGTTCCCATTTCAATTTATCTTCTAGCTAAAGCATGTATGGTCTCTCGCAGGGGTGGGCTGTCCGACATTTGGTTTGCGTGGCGTAGTCACACCCTTTTTTTTTTATACGAGAATATTTATTTTCCGGTCTACTCTAGGCTGAATATTCTTATGTTTCTGTTGATTTTATGGTGAGAATAGTTTCGTGAATAGATTGTAGCACATAACATCTGTGTTTTTATCGACTTTGATCACGGGACTATCACTCTTAGATGGCATTCAAGTAATAAGGCCTGATATGATACACATAGTTTCTTACAGAAGTGTTATTAGCATTGAGCACATGGCTAGTGCTGATTTTGCTGTTTTTTTTTTTTTTGGGCTGGTTTTGCAGTTTAGAGAAAGGAAGAAGTTTATACTGTTTACCTAAAAACATAACTGTATCATGTTCACAAATTCTCAACGCACAAAATTATATTATAAATTTTTCAATAGGTGGGTTCACAGTTACATAGTGAGTAGACCTTGAATAAGTGAAGAACTCAAGTATCATGTATCATTACTTGGGTCAATAAGAGTTCATATTTAAAATTCTAAGTATACTTCAAGTGACAGAGGAATTCATGAGCTGCCCTGGATTTGCTACTCTTTGAAACCATTGAATTGAAGTTACTACTAAACAAAGCAAAAGCATGGTTGTGCCGAATATCCCAGCACTGTATGGCTGTGTTAATTTAATTATAGAAAATGTAACAGGGAGCACACGGACACTAACATTACAATTACTCCATTCATGTTCCAACCCACGGAAAGTAGGGCTTATAAATAGAGGATATTACACAGTGGCGAGAAGATATGAATTTTATGTTTGAGTGGAGTGTGATATCGTTCTTGTCACGAGAACATAAAATTCATGTCTTTGAGCTAACATTTAATGTTCCTTTTATTATAGACATACTGATGACACTGTTTTTGACGATTTTCCGAAGATTTCTGACCACTTTGTGAAGATTTCCGAAAATTCTCCAAAACTTGTCCGAAGGTCACATGAATGTTTCCAAACATTTTTTGAAATATTTGCCAAGATTACTGAAGATTTTCAAAGATTGCCGAACATTGGAGAGGACTTTCAAGGAAGACCCGAAGGTGTTTTGATCTTACACCAATGAATTTAAGTACAATTTAAGAGACAATCTTGATATCAGTGAAATCATCGATATCTTCACTAGCGAGGATGTGGTAAATACATCACCCGAGTCCGGGATGTGGTTTCGAATGAATTTTATGAGTGGTGTATTTTCCAGTGAAACACCTGTGTCTATATAATAATGATTGTTATTAAACTGATTGAAGTTGGGGTTTTCCGTTTTCTATGTCTTTCTTTTGCTTGAAAGCCGGAAGTAGTATAAAAATGATATGCATGTTGTACTTGTGTGTTCTGATGAGCTGAAGAAAAATGCATTTGATTGACATTCAATTTGCTGAAATTGTTTTGATAATGCCTAAGTAGGCTGGTAAGGACGGTTGAGTGTGACTTGAAAGTGTACTTCAGCTCTTTCGAAAAAGTTGCATTGCCACAACTACAAAGTAGCCTACCCTACTTTCTACCCTACCCTACAAAGTAGGGTAGGGTAGGGTAGACATCCTAGACTGATATCGTGAGGTGGACACAGTTGAACCTCAATCATCAAACCTCGGTTAGGTGGACTTGTTGGGATTTGGGAAAATAGTCTGGATAATTGAGAGTCCAGATAAAAAATATAAATATTGATGGGATAGAAATGCAAACAAAAGGAATCAGCTGGATGTATCAGAATGACATTTGACTCTTCACATGCAGTGTTTCAGGCAGAAAATTTTACTTGAGGGCCAAAGTGGCCCCTGAAGATCTTTTTTAGGGGCCAATTTTTTAGGAAATGGGCCACTAAATTGAAAGCTACAGAAGGAAAAATGCATCAGGGTACCAAGGAAAATAAAGCAGTTTATTAGGATCTATGATAAAATTTAATAGTAAGTGCTTTTTGAAGGGTTTCTTCTCAATAAAGTTTCTTTTGAATCAGATACTAGTATGAAGAATCGTGCATTACAAGAGAACAATCCTTAGGCATACATGACACAGTCAATGATCAAGGGTTTGCAATGCATTATAGGGTGATTTCAAACACGGTCAGCCATTATATATAAAGAGGTTTTCCAATGTGAGAAAATCAATACAGCAAAGCAAAAGGACGGATTGACTTCTTTTCTTATGTTGAATGTTTTAGAAGCAAAGATCTTTCAATATGATTTTTCTAGAAGGACATAATGTGTGACAAAATTACCGTTACTGATGGTCAACACAGAGAAATGTAGTCGCCATTATGCCGTAACATGGCGACTAAACCAGAATTTGCGGTTGCCATGTATGAACTGCTTGTTGCATTGGTGAATGTATCGATCACAATTTTGAGCCCTGGGATGGCTTTTAAAATATTATGCCTGTGTTAAGCCTGCAGTCTTGTGAAAGGAAAGGGCCAAATTGGCCGTTTTTTCGTTTTTCTGGAGGCCATCTCTGATTGTAACGCGGAATTCCCGCAATGGCGTGCCCTGGCCTAAACACTGCACGTGCATGAATTTTGAAAGCAAAACAAATAACACACTATTTTTGCAGCCTTCTGAAAGGATTATTGAGCACTTTGCAACTTTACGTTTTCAAGAAAGCAGCTACTTAACATTCCAGTATAGAAATTAGGACCGGTGCAAAAAGTCTGGATAATTGAATAGTCCAGATAATCGAGGTTTGACTATATTTGTTTATTAGAAGCTCTTTGTTGTGTCCATCAGTATATGTTTGCTGTTAGCAAGGTATAGAGGAGACAATTATTTTGCCAAAAAACAATTTGAATAAAGGTGTTACTGTGGTGAAACCTTCACATCCTTTAAAATCATCTGGACAAAAGATAGTATGGTTGAGTGTTACTTGAGACAAATTTATGTGACCCCTTATGAAGGAGGTGTCCTAAATTAAAGTTAAGGTTCCAATGTATATCAAAAGAAGCAAATTTATTTTACATACCTTCTCAGTTTTCTTCTTTGTGTTTTCCATCTGTGCATGGACAATACACGTTGGGAGGCACTCATGGAACCAGGCTAATGATGGAATGTACTCAGCCCACACATTGCCAACCAAAACAATCAACTCTTCAATGAGGGTAGACTGGTCTTTCAGCACTTGGGAGAAAGGTTGAAAATTGCACCTGTTTTGCATCAGCTTTGGGGGATGAATTAGGAAGATGGTTAGATGAAATTCTATTCTTGAAGCACACACACTGAAACGTGATGATCTTTGTTTCTGTTTGTCAAAGTCATCTGTCTAGGTAGGATTCTCATGTCAATGTTGTCACCAGTGAAAGAATAACCTGGGTGCATGGTGGCTCTAAGATTTTGTAATTCTTCATACAACTGTTGCACTAACTCACACTCTTCCCCACCTTCTGCCACTACATTATCCAGTCTTAGCATGGATAGCATTCTCTTTCTGTACATGTTCTTCCACTTGACTTTTCCAATTTTCTAGGTGTTTGTCAAATCCTTTCCCAGCAGTCTAAAAAAGGGTGTTTGTAGCATTGTATCCCATGCAGATGTACAAGGGCGACAATCTGTTGAATGATACTTTCCTCAGCCCCCCTTTCTTTAGGATGAGTGATTTCAACTTCCTTATTGCATTCATGTTTTCATTAAATATTGACACTAGCTGGCACCCAGCATCTAACATAGGAACTGTAACAGTCTCTTTGTCTTCAGAACATTTCTCTTTTGTGAATCATTTGCAACTGCTGCTTTCAGAAATTGTAAATAAATGGAAGCTCTGATTTTCATTTCATCGTGAACAGCTTCCCATGTAAATTTTGTCAGGTCGTCAGGGGATGATTTTCTCAGCACATATGGGTTCGATGTGGAACACAGTCCAGCTATTTCTGAAGTAACCTCTTGGCAGATCAATTTCACTACGTCCTTCTTCACATCAGTCATTGAAACAAATGCTCTTGACATAGATGGAATGTCTCCCAATGCAAGTTGTCTTCCATATGTTTCAAAGGTCACAGTAAGCTTAACAACCCTTGAAGGAGAATTTGGGTATTGAATCACAACCTAGGGATGTGACAAAATATACATGTAGGTTCATTTCTTTTTAGGAATTAAGCTTAATTTAAACAAAGCACGAAGGCAGATTGCTTAGCTTTGCTACATAGTTTGCATTAATTTTTTTTCTCTTAAATTCAACAAATGCACCACTAATTGCCAAGTCCAGTCATTTCCATTTGAACAGTAAGAAGTCCAAAACAATTATTGAATTTTTAAACTATGACTACAAAATTGCATCTAAGGCGATTGCTTCAGGTCTTAAGGCTGTTTTGCAAAATTCGGTAGACAATGACCAAACAAGTTTCTTGAAAGGACGATCTAATGCAGAAAACATTTGCTTGATTAACAATGTCATCTCATGCACAGAATCAAAGAATATTCCCGAGTTACTTCTCTTTGTTGACTTTGAGAAAGACTTCGATACTATTGACTGGGCTTTTGTTGAAAAAACACTCCATCATTTTGGTTTTGGCTCTTCTTTAATTAAGTGGATCAATTTGTTTTACCGTGATATCCAAAGCTGTGTTATAAATAATGGTTGGTCAGCGGGTTTCTTTGAATTAAGTCGAGGTGTAAGGCAGGGGTGTCCGCTATCGCTTTACATTTTTATCTTGTGTGCAGCGGTGTTAGCTACCACCATCCGTAAAGATATGAGGTTAAAGGAATCACAGTAGGCGGCACCGAATGTAAGCTTAGTCAATATGCAGGTGATACCATTCTGATTTTAGATGGCACTCAAAAATAGCTTGAGCGCTCGTTTGCTATACTGGAAAAATTCAGTTAGGTTTCGGGCTTGCAAGTAAATTGTGAAAAAACTGAAGCTCTTTGGATTGGCTCCAGTAAAGGATAAAACCAGATTATATGCTCTGATAAAAATCTTAAATGGGCGGATGGCAAGGTCAAGGCTTTGGGTGTTTGGTACTGCATTCGTAGGTGTAGTAAGTGCTACAGGTGTCACAGTTTGAATGCACAAGTTTAATCATACTGGTCATAAACATGAGAGAAACAAAAGTGACCGTGGGTGTGTGATGTGTGTGTGATTCAACTGAAAAATAAACAAGACAAAATATTTAAGTACAAAATATAACGACACAAAAAACTGACAACGGAACAAAAGTAAGAATTTGTACTCAGGACTCACACAACAGTGAAGCAGCTAAGGAAAAAATACGGTAGAAACCAGCAGATCAAACTTTCAGTGCTAACAAGCACTGGCCAAAAATGAAAAACACAAAACTACGCATAATGAAGAATGCTTAAGTAATATAGAGTGGGTGGCATAATTCCCAGGGGTCACAGAAAAAACGTGATACCCAAAAGCAAAGAAAGTTCTAGTTGTTACAGCATTGATTGTGAAGAAAGTAAGAAGAAGAACTATGAAGAGAAGGTTCATAAGGTAGAGGATATTTTAAATAATTGGAGAAACAAGAGATTAACTTTAATTGGTAAAATTGCAGTTATTAAGGCTCTAGCTACATCACAATTTGTTTGTATTCTGTCATCAACAAAGTTATGTTCAAAATCTCTGAAAGAAACAAACGATCTTCTTTTAAATTCCTTTGGGATAACAAGGGCGACAAAATTAAGCGGTCTGAAGTGATAGCAGATTACCAAGATGGAGGACAAGAGATGCTGGACATAATAGAATTTAATAAAGCCTTGAACTTTTTGAACTGTGGACAGACTTAAACTATAGGCATTTCTTTGCCTCTCAAGCTAATTTCAGTGCTGGACATATTTGGGATAACTCGATGATCAGAGTCGCAGACAAGACCATATTTTATAAACACTGGGCTAATGCAGGGGTGATCTCACGACAAGTGATTCGAGAATAATATGTTGCAGTTGTTTCAAAGATAAATTTTGTTTTCCAGTTTTGTTCCTCGAATTTTGTAGAGTAACCTCGGCTATCAGGAGTGCTACAAGATCTCTGAAATTGACACCGCCAGGTGAAAAAATTCTAGAAAATGTACTGCTTAAGTTAAACTCTTCCAACAAACCAAGTCAAGCAGCTTACAAAATCCTCATCACCAAAGAGTGTACTCGCCCAGAAAAAAGCCAAGAGAAATGGATTAGAGACTGTGAACTAGTCGATGTGGAAAAGTTGGACTGGGAGTCAATTTATCTACTACCTAGGATATGTACATTAAGCACGAAATTAAGTAACTTCCAGTTCAAATTTCTCCACAGGAGAATAGCTACAAACACTTTTCTATTTAAAATTAATTTTTCGGAATCAAATCTTTGTTGGTTTTGTCAAACAGCACAGGAAATGTTGGTTCATCTTTTCTGGAGCATTCAACAATTTTTCGTCTCTGTTGATTTAATACCAGCCTCACAAGTTTTAACTTTATGCCAATTTTTAGGTCTCAAGGGAGAGAAAAGTGCCTTGTTATTCAATCATTGTTTACTACTTCATAGATTTTACAGTTACTCTTGTAAGTACAAAAATGTGTGACCTTTCTCACTAGAATATGTTAATCAGGTTAGATGCAATTAAAAATAGAAAAGCATGTTTCAATTATTACGGGAACACAAAACTCATTCCAACAGAAGTGGCACAAAATACTCCAGTCATTGCAACTCCCTGTTATCTCCTTTGAACGTTTGTTTAAACAGGCAATTTAATTGAATGATAGTTAGGTTCTCCTTTTCATTTCAACAGCCTTAACTTAGTATTTCATGGCCCTATATTTTTTCACTCATCTTTGATCTCGTCAGTTGTTAGAATAGTGTATTAGTACCAGTAGTAGTATTGTATCTGTTAGTTGTATTATTATCTTTTTTTGTCTCTGTTAGTAATATCGTTGTTACTTTGGATTAACTCCTGTTAAAGAGGTTGTTATATTGCTAGTGTTGTAACCAATGTTGATTGGTATTGTAATTTGTAATTTGTAAGTAGTGATAGTGATGTAATTAACTTAAGTTTTTGTAATAAGTAATAAAGTGTAGTATTGCAAAAAAAAAAAAAAAAAAAAAAAAAAAAAAAAAAAAAAAAAAAAAAAATTTATAAAGCAA
>Ga0126339_10003928_pt1 | contig 10904 bp, 3 predicted proteins | sample OrbTmetagenome_2_FD_92532 | JGI IMG/M metagenome (GOLD analysis project Ga0126339, IMG submission 92532) | Coral microbial communities from Petempiche,Puerto Morelos, Mexico - Orbicella T R C metagenome | ecosystem: Host-associated > Invertebrates > Cnidaria > Coral | place: Petempiche,Puerto...
CACGGTAGATTTTGAAAAAAAAAAATGTCCATGTGTGCAATTCATGCCCACAACCACTTCTGAAGAAAAATTCACGCACATTTAGCTAGCCAGAAAAAAGCATGTTACACTGAGAGAAAATTCCATGCACGCACATGTCCCGAGAGAATAACAAATTCCTGCTGCATGACAGGGTTCAAAAAAAAATCATAACTATATCAAATTACCCACCCCAGCCGCCTCAAAAGTCAAATGGTCGACTCCTAAAACGTAGAAACATGTTTTTTTCGTAGATTTATTACAAGTCAGGAAGCTATGGTAACCAAGAATTTGTTCACGCAATCTATTCTCCCAATTGCCAATTATTCAATGCACAACAATGGTGAAAAATTCGGTGTGAGCGAAGAATATTTCTCACAGTTGATGTGAATTTTAATTACCTATATAGCAAAGTCTCAAGGGACACACCCGTCACTCTGGTGTCGGTCATGTTGCATGTGTGCTAACAAAGCGAACCTGTATCTTCCATCGATTGAGTCCCTTCAGGTAAATCCACAGTTTCTAACTGTATCTTTCTTCTCTTGCTTATTCGTGTACTGATTTGCTGCAGTTTTTCGTCTCGTTTAGCTGTCGCTTTAATTTTTGCACGTTTAGCGTTTCGGCTCGGTGTTCATCAGTGACGCCCAAGAGACGCCATAATGAAAGCGCCATGTAATAAGTAAGTTGATGAAATACCGATTTATAAACAATTAACAAGCTTTTTCGTTCGTAAGCAATTCATAAAGATTCAGTCTAGTTAAAATGTTTCTTACCAATATTTAATATTGAGCCCGTTTCAACCGCAAGTTATGCCTTTTCGCTCGTAATCGCAGCTTCCGACTATGTTGTCTGAGCTGTGCTCAACGTTTTGATTTGATTACCGCGTGCTCGGCAGTACTCGGAAGATGGGAGGAGACGCAGAACATTTGATTGACGGTAGCGAACTTTGAATTTTAGAGTCCGCATGTTATTGAAAGGCGCAGTAAGGGTACATTCATCTTCCACAGTTTTGATCTATTAAAGTCGAAAGACAAAATCCCTCCATTTTCACTTTAGCTATTGCTTTAGAAACAGGAGAAGGACACTGCAACTCTTTTCTATTGTTTTCTGAAGATGCTACATCATGACTGACAATTCGGCTGAGTTTCATGATAAAAATAATTTGATGGTTTATTGATGTCTCCTCTTTTTCGTCAGGTTAGATATCCTTCCAAAAGGAAGTACCGCCGTCATCTTGGATTGCAGTGTGTGGCTCTTGGAATCTGGCCCATAAGTTGACTATTGGAAACGTCTCTTTTCAGATAAGTACTTCAAAGATTTCTTATTTCTCTCACAGTTACATTTACAATTCCACGATTTCAGGCAGCTAGTAATCAAAATGTTATCGGTCTTCTTGCAATATCCAAATATTAGGTCTTCTTGCATAGCACGGTGAAAAAAGGGAATGGTTAAGAAGCCCGGCAAACTTCAGTTGCAAAGGAACGAACAAAGATGCCAAGACTCGTGTTGAAAGTTGCACGACTGTATTCAATTTTTAGTTTCGGGCTCACGCACTAATCCTGAATAAGGTCCTCTACATGATACCTAACTTATTACTCGCTAACCTCTCCAAAATTATAAAAGGTTACTAAATTATCAATATTTTGCTTGTTGTTACTCACAAGATAACAAGTTCAACGAAATTGCAGTCTTTCAAAGAGCTGATTGTGTTCAGTATTGGAGCCAATCACCAGTAAGCTAGTGTGGCTGACGTTGTTATACCATCCTAGCAGGCCTCTTCGTGAAGGGACAACTTCAATTTCAGATAGGTTAATCAGAGTGTTTGCAAATTTGTTAATTTGTCGCCGATTTTGGTGCACGATTACTTACGGCTGAACTTTTTGTAAATGCCTGGCTTGCTCAAGCTCAGTTCAGTGGTACTTTGAAAGTGGATCAGGACCAAACCTTTTGGTAAAAATTTGACAAAACGAAGAGAGGCAGCTTAATTTATTGATGTTTCTTATTTTAAGGTTAAACAGAGACATGTTGACAAGAATGCTTACATTTGAGCGGCGTCTTTGGATTGCACTGTGTTGCTCGTGGACGCAAGCACAAGTTGACACTGGAAATATCTCACTTCAGATAAGTCCCCCTCAGTTGATATAATATGGAGTTTGGGTATGAAGTCAAAGCCAAACTGGCAGATATTGTTCAATTATTATCAAAAATATATAAAATTACATTACTGTGCTGCTTCTATCACGTATTGACACAGTATTGAAACCAGAGCTAAAATTGTTCGTAAAAGCTTGCTTTGAGAGATCGATAAATAGTTTAACTAAGCTTTATGAGGTCTCCTCTTTTAATTCTGCAATTTGAACACAGGTATTTTGAAAGAAAATGCATCTATTGTGGATTGCAGTGTGCAGCTCTTGGACCCTGGCGATTGGCCACTTTTGGAAGCACTTCATTTCAGATAAGTCTATCACGTTTTCTTTCCTTTTTTGTCGTTTACACCAACAGGTTTCAGTCCAAGTGATCAAATTATTAAATCTCCTTACCATATACACTGTCAATTAGCGAAATTTAGTGACTTGAAATTAATGGATTAAATTTTTTCATTAATGAAGAAAAATGTTAACAGTAACGATTGAGAATTAATATTTCTAGCAGCAAACATTAGGTCAATTAATTATTATTTCATAGTGTCTATGTAGAAGAGGGCCGGGGGCGGAATCGCTGGAATCTCAGTTATCATTCAAATTTGCGTCGACTTTTTATCTATCATAAATGTTACAGCCAATCTCTCAGCTTTCAGTGAATTTTCCAGATCTCTAATCTCAATTATCACTTTCACAAACGCGTCATTTTGGTGTGAAAGTGATTTCAAGCAATCCTCGGATATCAGTGAAATTTTGTATTAAATCTCATCCTTTCCATCGTAAACCAGATACAGACTTGATCGTAAAACTCGGCAAAATAAGATATTTTTGCAAAAGGAATTTCACAAACAAGAAAAATAGACATGCAAACGATTCAGTTGAGATACTAACTTGTGACAAGACGTCGATGTTAGCAAAGACAAACAAGCCATTACAAACCCAATTTGCATAAAAGAACTGTGAAAACAGTTTTCTAATAATCATTCATTGCAGTTTACTAAACTATTGACAAATAGTATAGAAGTGCCGGTAAAAAATATGGATCGATAACACACAGCCCTAAATAACAGAAGCGGTAAAAAAAAAACTTCCACAGCTAGCGTGAATGGATATTCTGAGTAAAATGAGTGCTTGTGGCTGATAATTTTGCAGTATTGATCGACTTTTAACGAAATTTAGAGAGATTTCACTGACATGATAATATAAACTGTACCTATAACAGTTTGGTTTTCCGCTGACTTAGAATCAAATTGGGACGAAAATTTATGTTCTCTTCACAAGTTAGATGTAACATATTGTTCAAAAACAATATTCAGAAGAATACAGATCGAAAACCATCAATTAGGGGATATTTACCGTTAAATTTCCTGATCTGGCATTTTGCAAATTTTAACGATCTAATAGTTTGAGGTCAAATAACACTGATAGTTGATACTGACAGATGATCTATCGCGGCTAGTTTTTATTCTGTTTTATGGCCACCTGTTATAAACGCAGTTCAACCGAACTGGAACTCTTTTCACTATCATTTTAATCAGTCAGACTTTCACTTAACAACTGATTTGGATCCATCACGATTAGATTTTATCGCAGGCTTTCTATGATCTTTTAATCCTGGATTTTTGACGTATATTGATAAAAAAAATGCAACCAAAAATTTGTAGCAACATGGTAATGATGTCTAAACGGATATTTAAGAAGCAGGTATTCAAAATTCTCCAACCAGCATCTTCAGTGCTTCGATAAATTTTAGTTGGACATAAGAGACCTTCAGAGGGATGGTACATTTCCCTCGTGGGAAGATGTTGACATCTTTTGGAATCAGGTCGTTTTCTGTCGCTGCTCCCACATAGTGGAATGCCTTGCCCTTCTCTTTAAGGAAATCAAACACAGTTCAACAGCTTAAATCCTTACTCAAAACGTACCTTTTTAAACTAGTTTTAAAACTTTGCTATAATTTTCGGAATTAATGATGTAATGCGCCTTTGATCATTGCATGTTAAAAGGCGCAATATAAGTTGTTAATTATTATTAATTATCACATTTTTCCCTAGTTTTTCCTTCATAAAGAATACTTCATTGCAACAAAGCAACCATAAGAACAAAACACAACAATCTTTAGAATTCCGCTAACTTTAGGAAGTGACACTGCAGAATTGTATTCTCTTAAATTGACTTAATATTTGTTAATGAAAGAACAACTCTATTATTTCATTGATTCTTGCTCTTTATTTGCCAGGGTGAAACACTGAGGTATCTGATCGAAAGATACATCAGCCATTTTGATTTGATTGCAGCGTGTAGCTTTTGGATTCTGCTGTAACCTGACACTCGAAACATCTCATTAATTTGAGATAAGTTAATCGTTTTCTCATTTTACCTGAATCTGTTGCTGAGAAAATTTTCAAGTATCCTGTTCAGAAATTTGTTAACAATGAAGAACCGTGAAAGATGAGATGTCTAGCATTACGGGAGTCTGGGACAGAGAAACATCTGAATCCCCGACTTATTTGAACACAGGACCTCCAGGTCGGGCAATCAGGAATTTTTCTGATGTATTATCAAATTTTCAAAAGTAACTAGATTGAAAAAAGATTTTCGCAATTTCAGGCGCAAAACATCTCTGACATGTTTCGTTCGTAAAAATTAAAAAATTTTGCCTTGCCGAACTGATAAAATATGTGATGATCTCAGGATATTTTGTATTTTTCTTGATACCAAGACAGTGGAAAACACATTGACTCCAGATTTTCTTCTGAGACGCGCTGACCATAAGATATGAAAGTACTGAAGCACAATGTATTTGCATGATCAAAGCTCAACTTGAAGGTGAGATTACTACTGATATTGCTGCTGTGCTGTACAGGTATTGTGACGAGGACCTCCAAGAAACCAAGAATCAATCACGTGTCAGACAAAAACATATATGGCAGTTTTGGTTGTAATTCATAACAACATCTTGTATATTTGCATTAAGAAGTTATTTCAAATCACTTCTGATGAAAGTTGTGTTCTAATCCACATTTTAAAGATTGTTTTTTTTGGACCTCTTGGTCTCTAAAAGCAAGGATGTTTAGCGTTGCATCCAAACAAGTTCTTTCCTTCAAACTGAAATGTGGTAAGTTTTTGGTAGTTTAATAAAGGATCTTTTAGTAATCAATGAAAACACTCGCAAGTTTTAAGACCGTCAAGTACCAGCTCAAGGTAGAGCAACCTTACAAGCTATAACTGATACTGTTCCAAGAAGAAACGCAAGGCTAAATAAACAGTTTGAGAACTATGTTACCAATTCCAATATTTAGACGGGCTAAAGAAGACCAAACGCGCGGGGATGCTTAGTAACCTGATTGAAGCTTTTTCTTTTTTGTTTTTTCTGTTCTTCTTTTTTCGTTTACTGCAATCAATACCGGTTTGGGGCATAAATCACTGGCATCATGCCTGAAGTCTGGAACAGGAAAAACGTGAAAAAACTATAACACGAAATTTCGCTTTGTTAATATTAGATACTACCCATGCACCCAAGTATTAACACAGCCGAGTAGGGTTTAAATTTAATATCACAGGACTTCTTTGAAGAGGGACTTGGCGCTACGAACCCAGCCCATGGCTGCGAGGGCGTCCAGCTTAAACATGGTAAAAGAATATGCTCGTTATCTTTATTTGGATTTGTGCTTATAGGTCCATAAAAATATAAACAGAAACTTTAAAAGTAAACTCCTGTCACTTGTTCAGATCAACTAGGGCAGAGCGTGTTTATGATGGTTAATAAAGAAACAAGATCGTGCTAACATTCCAGTTAGATGAAGCAAGGGTCGATTTATTAAAGGTTGTCTTTTTCTTGGTCTAAAAGTAGTTAAGAACAAAACGGGTGAGAAAATCAGTGCAGTCCACCTGATGATTTCAGAGTTCTTACTAATGGCCTTTTGAAGATATCTTTGATTTTGATCACTCTTGGGTATAATGTATAATGTAAAGACTAATAAGGAAACGTTATTATACTTTACAATGATACAGTTACGTGCTTATTATTATTGGAATTCTACTGGTGTATATACTAATGCAAATGCTGCATTGTGATTAGCTGAGGTACTATCGTACACCATCACCTTTGCTGCTTTTCTCTCCTTGTCAGGAAAATCTGAAGCCAGAAGATAGCTGCAGCTTATTAATATATAATCACTTAAGCGAATACCTTAAAGTTCTATTTGAAGACAAAATATAAAAAACAATGAGAGCAGCATCGCATTTGCACAGCCCACCGTATATATGTTGATTCTAGTTGACACATTCTAATTTAATGTTAATATTTGGTTTTATCAACAGGTAGACTGAAGAATAGTAAAGAAAATAAATAGTGGCACGGCACAACTGCAAGAACAGGCTACAAGACAAGTGTAGAAACACTTTGAAATATATGCTTCAAACTTAACAATAAACTTTAAGAAAAAATAACTCATTTTGATGTAGATCGTTCGAGCCTCGTACATGCATGTAGTGGACTGACCATGAGATAGCTAATTAACGAATAAAGTTGTAAATATCATATGTATATGATATCAAAATCACTGCAGAGGAGAAAAAAGAGAAAGGATCGGACGAGATTTTTGAATTAACGAAAGAAAACTTTACTGATGTAAAGAAGGTGCAAAGAGTAAATTAAAGACTAAACTCCAATAAGCTCTTAAACCTTCCTATAATAAAAGATAACTAAGAAACGAACTAAAGAAAAACAAATATGCCGCAGAACCCGAAAGGTGAATGCGGTTTAACGTGTGTCGTTGTCCTTTACTTGACATCTAAATTTAGTTTACTCCTTCGACCATTCCTCATGCCTAAAGCGGAGGGCAATGCCAAGATAAAATCGCCAGAGGGAGTTAAACACCCCTCCACGACCCCTTGTACACAGTGTTTAACTCCCGTTGAAAATCCTCCATATTCCTACGGGCGAAGATTGTTCGAAAACTTTTGATTCCTGTCCCCCAACCCTTAGCTCCCCCGAATGAAAAAACAGTGGGAAGGGTTAAATCTCTTCCATAATCTTTTGCCTTCTTGGGGAGAGAATTTGAAGACTAAGTTTAACTCTCATCCACAATCTTTCTCGAGTCCTTCTACGCTCAAAAAGGGTTGTAATACGAATGAAAACTCCCAAATTAATTTTACTCAAAGAGGGTTAAGGTTTAAGAACTTGCGTTAAGACTAGACTAACTCTAGAAATAAATGTATAGTCTAGTCCTACCGCCAGCTCTTAGCCCTCAACCTAGTGAGAGAAAATTATGGAAGGAAGTTTTAGTAATACAAACCTTTTTGAACGTAAAAGGCCGAATGGAAGATCATGAATGAGATTAAAACTTCCTCTCCAAATCTTCTCCCTAAGAAAATAGAGGTTTATAAATTAGAATTAATCCTCCAGAGAGTCCGCGGTGGAGGACAAGACTTAGGGCTCCTCGAACAATCTTTGCATAATTAAATCTTCCTGGCATTATGCTCTGCTTTAAGTGGAAAAAATTGGAGATAGGAGTTAACTAAATTAAAATGTGCAAGAAACAAAGGATGAAAGTTTAATAAACAAGTAGTTTTTCAAACCATGTTCAATTTCTCATCATTATTTTTTGTTTCTAGTTGTTAATTAATTGAATATATGAATAAATTATCTAAGGGAGGGAGGGTGGAAGAGTAATCTTCCTCCCTACTACCTCCTTCCTACGGAGAGGAGGAGGGAGGGTGGAAGAGTAATCTTCCTCCCTACTACCTCCTTCCTACTACCTCCTTCCTCGCATTTGTATATTGTTATCTAGTTTTTTAAAGGTTTTTTCGCGGTCCCTTCGAAAATTTGGTGTTTTATATACAAATGCAAAAAAGGAGGTATAAGATATATCTTACTTCCTGTACCTAATTGATCTAATGTTATATCAATGGACCAGGACACAGGTTTTGGCTGCACAGAGTCTTGTTGTGCAGTTTGTTTTTTATCTCCTTGTTAAGTAGTTTAGCTATTGAATATTGTAGAAGGTTTTAAGAGCTCGTTGTAATAACTTCTTTAATTAGCTCTGACTCCTTCTTTACAGTAGAAAGGTTTTGCAAAATTTTACTGTGTATTTTATTTTGAGACATAGCTTATGAGAAAACCTTATCGTGTAAAAACAAGCTGGAGATTGTCTTCTTGGTATGATTGCTTGAAGTTTAATAATATGGGTAAAAAGTGTCACTTAATTTATACCAAGGACTTCTTTTAAATCAGGTCGAAATTTAATAGTTTGAAGTACTGTAGCCCATTTCCTTGCCTGATCCCTCTAATCTCTGCATGCCTGTTGACAAGATAAATCATTGATTATTTAAAAGGCAAGAAACTGTTTGGAAGTATTGAAAATTCGAGAACTGCAAAGTTATGTTCTAATTTAACCACCATACTTAAGAAAGAACGAGGGTAATAATTCCAGAACTCCGTCAAATTTTCTTTGTTTTCGGACGTTTCTTAAAGAAATAATCTTGTAAGAATTTCGCAGCAATTTTTTTAGAATGAATATTGACTTTTCTTTGTGCAAGACATTTCAACCAACAATTGAATTTCCATGAATCATTGTTTGCGAGACTCTTAAGCCTAGAATTAAGAAATTCCACCCTGGCATTAATTTGGAAATTTTTCATATCTTTTCATTGAACATCTTAGTCATTATGTAGCATTTGAAAAACATGCTAAGTCGAGCTGTCACAAATCTGAAAATACTTTTAATCTGATTAACAGGGTTTTACTCCAGCACTGAATCGACACGAAATGCACAGGACATGCCACAAGAACCTGTAGGTTATTTAAAATCTGACGGTAAACACCAAAGAGTTCCCTTTTGGACTGAAAAATGTACATTTTTGAACCTACTCTGTAACAATGAATACAGTCAGCTTTGGTCAAATAACATGCAACTGGAAATTGGCAATTCAGTGCTGGTGTTTTGATGCCATTTCCCTAAACAATGCAAGCGAATGTGCAAAAAAACCCTTCATTCGATGTCTTTTTAAAAACTTAAAGGTATCAAATTTCCAAAAGTAATTTCTCTTTTGCTTGTCGTAATTTCTATATGCCAGCCATTACACTTGACAACATTGACAAATTTTTCATCAAGACAATATCCCTTAGTTGATTATTTCCTTTGTTCTCGTCACATACCTGCTTGACAATGTATTGATATAGTAAGGAAAAAGAATTTTATAAGTTGATCAGTTCTTGAGAATTGAACAGTTTATTACTAATTAGCCCTTATTTTGTAAATGAAGAACATTAATATTGTTCATTTTCTCACCAATTGTCAATTTCCGTAAGATGAATTGATTACACTGGCTCAATTACTATTTTATACTGCCTTGATACAGTACAGAAAGGCGAAATCATAAGTTGATTACTAGTTCTCTAGAATGTAAAGGCTTTTTACTAATAAAATTGTTAGCTCCTACTTTGAAAGTGACCAACATATTACTCATTTTTGCATCCCCTGTAGATTTTATAACCTTATTATTCTTAAGACCAAGTGTTTTAATTGACTGTTGCTTATCATTTAAATTTTTCTTGAAAGAAAGGACCATTGCTTTGAACTCTTCAGGAAAAATATTGTTTTTCATCAACTATTTCCAAAAACGTTTGGTTCTGGTTGTTGATCAATTTGTTATTCGCATTACGGAAAAGTAATTTAGTTTTGAAACGAAATTCACAAGAAACTATTCGACAGTTTCAAGTTCACCTCCAAGATAAAGGACCGAGTGGTAACTTAAGGTTCATCCCTGGCATGCCCAAAATGTTAATTCTCAATACTGGTTTCCTCATATTCTTTTTAATGTTGATTCTTAGATTGATAACTGTTAAATCAGGTTAAAGGGAGTAGAGAAATGTACTTATCTTAAATAAGGTTTGTCCAATTGTCAATGTGCACCAGAGTCCAAGAGTACACTGCAATCCAAGATGGCTGTACTTTCTTTCAATAGTGATCTGCTTCCAACCTGGAGAAGGAAAGGAACAACTGTAATAATTAACAATCTTTTAATTCAGTCATTCGACTGATACATTTGTAGTCGTGTTAGATACATTTGATAATTTCATAAATTTTCAGATAACAGTAGTGATTTGGTGTGGTTTCACATTTGCTTAAGAGATCTTGAAGAAAAGCGAATATTCCTTATGGTATCTACCCTCCAAATTATGCCTAAATTATCGACAGAGTAATCGCTCAAGGTTTGGTTTTATGCACTGAAATGAAAACTACTCGATGACTTTATTCTCACAATGTTCTTATTCTTTACAAAAACTGGCTACCAATAGCTTATTTGAACGTTGTCGTCATTTGACTACAACCACCAGAATTCCTTTCGTTTTTTCTTTATTATTTAAATTTTGAATTCCCAGTGGGGTTTAAATAACAATTGCCCTAATTAAAATAAGAAAATGAAAAAGAGAAGGATTCTGGTAGTTGTAGTCAGATGACGCCGTCATGCAAATCTCCTATTGCAATCCAGTGTTGCAACATGTTCTCTTCGGTTTATAATGAAAACCAAACAGTTGTAACTGATTATTTTACAAGTTGTTGCTTTCAAATTGAATTTTTCTCGAAAATTATGGAGAGACCGGAACGTTCGTTTTAAGATTCAAAAGCCCTTGTTTACTTGAAAAAAGAGAAGGAAAGAAAAATTTAATAGAATTTTCCCTTAGTTTTTCTAGCAGATTTAGTTTTAGTTTTATATTGAGACTCATCCACAGTGATA
>Ga0126339_10003930_pt1 | contig 10900 bp, 11 predicted proteins | sample OrbTmetagenome_2_FD_92532 | JGI IMG/M metagenome (GOLD analysis project Ga0126339, IMG submission 92532) | Coral microbial communities from Petempiche,Puerto Morelos, Mexico - Orbicella T R C metagenome | ecosystem: Host-associated > Invertebrates > Cnidaria > Coral | place: Petempiche,Puerto...
GTTTCTATGCTCCGCTGGGTTGCAATAAAAGCAAACTTAAATCGTATTTTCAGAATGCGGCCTCGCTTGCTGAATTGATCATTTTTGATCCTGATTAAAATCCACCTCTTGATCTGAAAATCGCTTATCACTCCGCACGAATATTTCTAGTTAAATTTGGAAAATAAAAAGCAAGGTACTTTAATTTATGTGTTAATCGAGTGCGGTGCAAACAATAATAAAGAGTAATAGGAATTCATCAGTAAATGAGTTCAGGATTTCAAATACCTAATTTATACTCTTACCCTCTCCCTTTGTTCAGAGGACTTCAGAAATGACAAGAATAGCTTAAACCACAGTGTTGGTTGATAGGGATGAGGAGGTATTAAACAGTCTGTGTTCATCTGGCGACCCCCTGTGAAACTGTGCAATATGAATCAACGTTGATTGCAAAAATACCTTCACGGGAGCTCATTTTGGGTTTCTAATTCCCCCATCTTTTGTTTGTTTTATTGATTTTATTAGAAAGCTTATTCGAGCATTCTGATTTGAGAGAATCTTGCATCTTGTAACATGGCAAGTTTAACTAAAGTGCGTTTGTGTGTATGACGTTCTGTGTTTTGTTTCAGCACAAGCAGTTGCTGTTGCTTCATCCATTGGGAATACGTTGATAGGTGGTAAGCTGTGAAAGTTGTTCTCTGTCGCTTGTGAAATGGCTGTTTGGCTTTTGGGTTAGCTATTACTGCAGCTTGTTGTAATATTTTATAGGCTGCTTTCTCTGAACTGCATTGGTCAGGGATCTATTTATTTCGAGCAAAAGTCGGGTCAAAAAGAAACTAATGTGTTCAACTATACTTACATAAGAATACTTCTCGAAAGGAGACACAATTGTGGTCTCTCCAACATAAACGGAAAATTGTTAACCCTGTAAAAAGTAAGTCAACATTTACAACTAGACAAGTCAAGAACCCCGGCCATCAGGTGCCCACCCCACCCCCTCCCCTCCCTTCGTATTATTATTTTTTGGGGATTCTACCCTTGCTACCCAGACAAATATTGTCTGCCACTCTATATAACTCCATGTTGTTTTTGTTCTTTGCATTTCCTCAGTGCTAAACATCAAGACAGTATTCAAAGTAGTTGCAGGGGGTATAACAGTAGTCTCTACCATGGAAGTCTTGAGTCGTTGGTCCACGTTTGACCAGCTAGTTACCGCCGTTAATAGCTGCGTTCTTCCTGCTGGAACCAGTCTGGTGAATCTAACTGACGGCTGTGTGTGCCTCACAGTTCAAGCTGAAACTCTATCAGCTCTTACTACCTTGTGGAATTTATACCAAGATGGGACGCTGGAGAGGCGGCTGTACAACTTCTTTGTCACTGACGAAGTAAAAGAATGTGCAGGAGGAGAGACAGTTGAAGTGAATGTGACCATCGAAGAAGAAGAATACGACAAAGCCTGTCGCGAGTTGATCAATGAAGCTCGAGGTAATATAACTCGATTTCTTTAACTTTCTACTCAATCAGCAAAAACGTTTTATTCTTTTTTTTTTGGTTAAAATAATCTATTGACCTGTCAACCTGTAGTTAACAACAAGAGAAGTACAGTGCAAAATTGGGAAATTCTAACAATGAAACCTAAAAACTCGGAAATCTCTCACAGAGATTGCTAACGTGAACTGTGATGGGTTTGATGGTTGCAGCGGGACAATTGTGACGTGTTGCGTGACATGCCCTTATTTGTCAAACCCGTATTTAGAGATTCCCGGATGTGCGAAAAGTGTATTCTTCCTGCCATTAAAAGATGACTTCTTATGTCTGTTAAGTGCTCTCTGGCATATTGATACAAGAATCAAGGAGACTATGTTGAAGGAAAAACAAATTTACCTGAAAATTAAATACTTGACTTGATCAATCGATCGGTTGATCGATCAATTGAAGAAGTTGTTAGACATTTTCTGTATCAATTTGGCTATGGGAAAATATCATGTATGTATGCATGTGTGCGTGTATGTATGTATGTATAATAGTTTTCCAGGGTGTGTGTGTGTGTGCGGGGTGGACGAGGGTGGGGCGAGGGGGGACACGTTCCTCTGATTCCTCAAAAATGTCGCTTTTTCTCTCTTGCTTTTAACTGATAGATTCTTTTGTTCCCTAATATTCACCGTCGACGTCAAAGAACGGAGAAACGATAGTTTTCAAAATAAGACTCCTGGTCTCCTTGTCGCGCTGATTTCTTGGCAGGATTAATGTAATCTATACAATCTCTTACCTTTTTTTTGTTTTTTTTGTTTTAGAAACTGCAGGAATTGGTGACGGAGAAAGGGTACGGAGAAACTCTGATTCAGCTGTATTTTTTCGACCTAAGGAAGAAACACCAGTGTTAGAGATAATCAACGAGAGAATAGCAGTTCTAGAGAGAAAAATCCAGCAATTGCCTCCTGAGATTCTAGAAGATTGCAGTCCTGAAGAAAAAGCTGCTAAATTTTCGAGACAACAGGAAAGTTGGAAAGGTAATAATAAAAATTTTACAGAACACGGCGGTAAACGTTGCTGTCAACCTCGACGGTGTATTTTATTACGCTACAAGAAAGAGAAGAAGGAAAAACAAAATAAAAAGCATTCGGCGTAACTTGTGTTTTTATGAAACTCGAAAGGCCTCGGAGACTTAACCCAACACTAGTCGTACACTAAAAGGTAAATAACGTCCATAGAAATATGCATGCTCCAGAACCCTTTCCTTACAACCCTGTGGGCAAGCTTACGTGTGAGTCACACGGGAGAGGGACAAAGCCTTGGGGATAAACCAGCAAACGCGTGGCGTTAAAGTCGATAAGACACTTGCGCGTGTGTTCAAACGCGAGCCTGCTCGTTGGCTGCCCCAGAGTTTTCGACAGCTGCACGAGATTTGTATAGGGATTCAGTGAGCTAAACTGGTCTCCAGTCCGCATAAAATCCTAAATTGACGCTGCGTAAAGATGCAAATGATTTCGCCTGTGACGTGAATTTTATGGTTATATAAGTTTGGTCCTTCTATTATCTTTTAAAGGCTCAATGAAATCTTCAGTTGCCGTCATAGGTTCAGCCGTTGCAAACCTGGAAATATCTCAATGGGATAAGGTCACATCAATGGATCCAGGAAAGCTTGCCTTTGTTCAGCAGTATTTAGAAGATCTCCAAGACAGTCCTAGCATGACGGAAGAAGTAAGTGAGAGTGGTTTGGCTACACACACTACAGCATCTGAACTTGGAACCGAAGAAATAAACGGTAAACTTGTAATGTTATTTTGTTGTTCACTTATTCAAGTTAAGCTCATATTTTAAAGTGAAATTTTTCCAATTGTCCCGTTAGTGTTAAACCATGAATTAAGTAAACATTGTAATTATGGAAAACTTTGCACCGTATTAAGGCCGGTTTTCACTAGCGACGGAGTCGTAGTCGGAGTCGTAATCAGAAGCGTAGAGTGATACGATCTAGTGAGAACCAAACTGACGGAGTCGGAAGCAGAGCATCGCATCCGCCTACGAATCCGTCGCTTACGATCCAGTGAAAACTAGATTGTCGGAGTCGGAAGCAGAAGCGAAAGAATGAACAAATCACAATGTTTGTTTCCGGGCCTTGTGATTTGTTGGTTCTTCCGTTTCTGCTTCCGACTCCGACGATGTAGTTTTCACTAGATCATAAACGACGGAGTCGTAAACGGAATCGGAAGAAATGGAAAGTTGTGATTCCTCCGACTCCGATTCCGTCGTGCTTATGACTCCGCTTACGACTCTGACTTTCGATTTTCACTAGGTTATAAGCGCTCCATGACTCCGACTACGACTCCGTCGCTACTGAAAACCAGCCTTTTAAGGAAACATAAATTATACTTCAATATGTTGATTATTTTCTTTGCAGAGAGTAGTAAACTTTGCTTGAAAGATCTGAGCAGTGATGTCACCGTAGGACTGAGTCTAAGGCTACAAGCTGATGATGCTGCGTTGGAAAAATTCTATCAATTTTTTGGGCTCAAAATGGGAGGCTGGTATCAGCAGTATGACAGTTTCCCATTAGAAGAAATTAAAAAAATGTTTCCCGACACTACAGTCAGCGTGTTGAAAGAGTGTTTTGAGGTCCTGCGGTTGTACGATCTCGTTGAGATTCTGGAAAAAGTGAAACCACGTTCTCTTCGTCCTGCTGTTTCCCGAGAACAAATAGAAAAATTGCGGAGAACAGATGATCGGCCCACCAAGTATCATAGTAATGTGGCAGTCTTGATTGTAGATATCACTGCCGAAGTTGAAAGGGAAGACGCGGAAAAGATTGAAACATTTTTTAAAGATCTAAATTCACAGAACGAAGTGGCTACAATATCATTGGCTAGTTCACAAGAGACCCGTAAGTTTCTGAGGGAGGTAAGAGAGAGAAACGTCAAAAACTACGATTTCGACGAGTTGCGTCTTAAAACAAACCTTGAGAGTGTACTTAAACGGAAGGCGCGTTTAGAGAAGGAATTGGAGATGGAGACGAAGGAAGGGCGTAAGCAAAGAGAGAGTGGACTGGAACTGCGTCAGCTCGAACAGCTGGAGCTAAGGTTCAGAGGTGAACTGGAAGTCGTTGCCAAAGAGAAAAAGCAGACAGGGGGGGATGTAGAAAAGCTGAAAGAACTGAAAGAGCTAGAGAAGGAGAATGAGAAATCTCTATCAACGGCTATGGACGAATTGATTCACAATCAAGGTTGGTTGACTTCACGTACATACATACAAGTTTATTCAAATCATTTTGTAAAGGGAGTTTTAATGAAACTCTCGAGCTCCTAGAAAAGAACAAAAGTTACAATTAAATTTAAATTACTCAAAAACTATAGAACGAAGAAAAAAAAAATCTATTTGGTAAATTAAAATGTTGAAAATGATCTGAGTCTTAATTTAAAGAGTTCGAGGCTTCCCGCTTCAACAATGTTCTCAGGTAGACTGTTCCATGGCCAATGACCAGTTACTCTAATGAAAAGAGAATGTTTAAAACAGTTGATTGTAGCTGATATAAAGAAAAGTTTATATGACTTCATAAGCATGTTTGACATAAGCAGCGAATAAAGATGATTTCTAAGTATTACAAAACCATTAATTCAAACTGAGTAAAACTTCAGTAGTATCTGTGTCTCGACGGAAATGAAGTTGAGCTATCTACAATCGGTTTCATTATTGTTCAATCTCATTTAATGAGTTCTTTTCATTTCTGCTATATTGAACCATTTTTTTTTGCAGTTATATAACCATAGATAGGTGCATTGTAGAAGATGTAACCGTGGCTGGTCTGTACCTGACCCTGATATGCATGAGGACTTGTGACTTTCGTGATATATCTATTGCTTCCCTATGTTCTTGGTGTTTTTGCTTCACTAAGATGAACTTTGATATATTTTTTTAAATATCTTTTTCTATAGAGAAATTCACCTGTGTTGCGGTATTTATAATCGGTGAAGACAAGTTATACAGTCAAGCAGTTTTGGAGGAACGTGTTGTTGAGAAGTTGGCATTTATTCCTGATCATGCCAAACTCGTGGTTGGCCCTTACGGGTGGAAAAGCATTGATAAAGTTCCCGAAACGCTTCATGTAAGTTTTTATTCTCGTTTTGCCTTGCCATTCCTCACTTCAATGATTGAGATTTTCAACAAGCGTTGGCAAACATTGGATCTTATTTCCATGACGCAAGAATTCAAAAGAACTGCAGCCACAGATTATCGTAGGAATCTTATGTATCCTGGGGATGCCATTTCTATCAAGGACAGTTTGTCTACTCTTCCGATATTTCAGAAAAAGGAAGAGGAACATTGCTCTTAAATGACAATTACAGTGCAGGCTTGCGAAACGTTATTTTGAAAGGCTGTACGAGGAAAGAGCTCCCAGTGAGCTTTCACTTTACAAAGTTAGTCGTCTAATTTTCAGTAATCTAGATACATCGGAATTCAAAACGGTTTTCAATTGAGTCTTTATAATTCAGAATTGCTTTTATTAACTCTTTTTGCCTCACTTCACCCTGTGTTTGGCTTAAAAAAATTTACTTTACAACCAGTCATGCGCAAAGTCATATTCGATTTCCCGCGCTTCCATTGGCGTTTCTTGTATTTTCTTCTTGCCATCAATGGTGTGGTTCACTGCATTGTTTGTGTTTATTATCGTTGTTTGACACCCAACTGATTAAAGGCCGCTCTTAGTATACTGGTTCAGTTGTCATGAGCGGAGTACATATTTTGTGCTCACCGTCATGTTGTTAGACTCAGTCAAACAAGCTGCATTCTGTGATGTGTACTTTTGCCATCTTAACACGTACAAATAGAGTTGAAGCTATCCTTTGTTAGAGTCTAAATATAAAGTAGGTTTCCGTCCATAGACGGTTAACCTCTCTAAGTTAAAATGAGGAACTGAGGAACAGTGGGAATTTTAATGCCCCTCTTAACTAGCAGATAGCAGAAATTCGTCACTTTATTGGGTTTGAAAACCTGGAAAAAGAAGTCCAGGTCATTTTCGGCCTTTTGTACGAGTTTGTCACGTGAACAGCTGACTTGACCTCTCATGACGGTAACGTCAGATTTCAGTTCCTCGCCCTTTGGTTTTCTTGGTTTCTTTGTCCCGGCAAATGTTTAAGTTAGAAGCTTACAATGCCATTGATATGTTCTGTATTAGCTTGCATTATCATTTTTAGTCTGCTATTTCTTACCTGTCTTTAGTTAAATCCAGTTCTTAGTTTGAGGGAACAAGGGATCTCTCTACTGTTGATAGCAACTTCGGCTAAAACATTTTGAAAACATTCGGCATTTTGAGCTATATTGGCCGCGTACAAAATTACCTTTAACTTAAAGGAAACCTGAAAATAGTAGTTTACTAAGATAGAAAAAACACCAAATAGATGATCATTAACCATAAAGGAACAAGGATGGTAAAGGATGGAGAAGATTGACCCGGATTATAAACGACGAACTTGAAACTTTAGGCTAAACTTTTCAAGATGCGCAAACAGTGACGTAGCTCCTTCAACTAAACCTTATCTGTCAATGCACTATAAAATGGCGGCGATGACGTCACAGGAAAAAACAAGAATAAGTGTATTACCTCTTGCAAGCTTCCTTTGTTTATTTTCCTATTTTAGATGATGTTATTCTAAAGTGATTAATTCTTTTGAATTACTGTTTCACGTATTGTGTAAAGGGCCTTTTCGCAAAAGGTCACTTACACAAGAAACAAAATTGCTTATCTTTTTCGCAAGTAATTACATGTCACTCCTGTGGTATAATTAGCCGTTGTTATGTCATATGTTTAAACATTGCACTTTGCGCACTTTAATTCAAGCGGATTTTAAATTAGATTAGTGAACGTTTCTCATTATGAAAATTGTAGAATAGTTTGAAAAGATATGTAATAAATGAAAGTTTGTTTAACTGTTGATGTTAATTTGTAATTGCCCAGCAACCAAATTACCATCGAAAATCACTCACAGGAACTTAAAACAGAACTCAGACGGAATAAGGGAACTTTGATCGACATGAAGGCATGATTACGAGTACAATGTCGCTCTCAGAGCTGTTGTTCATCTTTGCTGTTTAACCTACGGTCAGACCTAAGCAATCACAATAGAGATCACCTGAGAAATGATGATCTTAGGCTATACAAACCAGGATTGAACGGTCGTGCTCGTATTTCCGAATTATTCTCATCATCCAAGTTGCGTTCACCTTAATTGAAATGTGTGAGGAATTTCATCTTCCTTTGAGAATCACGAGTAGAAGTTCCCGTTTTACCCTGCCGTTATACCTGCATTGTTGTTGCGGGGTTTTTTTTGCGAGGGGCTGGAGATGAATTTTGATTTGCTTAATTTGCAAGCAGTAGAGAAGTGATATTGTACATCACACAAAGACGCGGAAAATACTATTTTCGAAAACGGGGAGGTTAACTACCTAAGACAAGGGACCTTTCTCATCATCACGTGAAAAGCAGCCTGCATTGGGGAACGCGTGTTTACCGGCTTGACCAATCAAACTACGAGGATGTTTTTGTGAACAATCCCTCCTGTATGATGGGTTTCGTCGTAGCTAAGTCGATGGAGTTATAGTAATGAAATATCCGGAGGTTGTAATTATGGGTTCGAATCCTGCCGAGTCCAAAGAAACGCGGTTCCCCATTTCTTTTGTGGGACTAACGCTCAGAGGGAAGTTATCCAGGTTGGTTTTTACCACTTTAAATTACTTTAGAGTAAGTTTTCTACTTTCCAGTTGCTGGGAAAGCCCTTCTTTAGCCAGTGGAGAGTGCAACTGAAACCGAAGAGTCTGAAGAAATCCAGTTTGAAACATGAAGTGATCATGAAAGTGAAAGTACGTGTTGCGGAATCAGTGACGACGAAATGATTGACAATGATCTATTAACTCACCCGTAAGATGCCCACTGCACCAAAAGTGGATGGAGACCAGCACGGGTTATATCGGATTAATGCAAGCAGATGCTTCTTGACAACCCCTCCTCTCCAGGTCTTGGGCTTCGAAAATTACTTTCAATAGTTAATTGCTACAAGAGAAATCCAGATCCTCTTACTCATTCCCCCACACAGTAATTCGAACGCTCTCTAGTAAAGGGGTTTCAAGGGGTAGAAAATTCAGTTAATCATTTTAATTCGTTGCGAGGGGATTACAAACTGAACAGTTTGAAATACATATAGACATTCGTAAAATTAATGATGTCTGTCTCGCAACAAAAGCTAAGGACTCGTAACAAAGAAGCAAATAATAATAATGATGATGATGATGATGATGATGATGATGATGATAAGGAGTTGGATTTTTAAGAAAACCAGGATCAGTAAAAGACATACTGAAAAACAAACTTCAGAAAGTGTCAAGACTAATCAAAATGGCTTTTTTATTGCTATGCCAACGTTGTCTTTAGTGGTCTCAAGTACTACAGTATTTATTTATAGTAAGATAGAAAATCAATTTCCGGAAAAAGGGAAAAAAATGTGTGAAACTGGTCGCTTATAGACTAACAATTCAACAACAATAAGCGTTCTTCTTATTTAGGGCCGACCTGCACCGTTTACGATGCTAAGCCAAACAATAGATGAAGAACAAAAACAACTCCTAAAAACAAGAGAGGACAGAGAGGTTCAAATGAAAACGGTTCCAAATTTATTTAAAAGTGGAGAATTTCCCCTTTCGTTTCCTGCCTCCAATGTCAAACTAAAAAAGAATGTCCAATTTACTGTAATACCGCCTCTACTCCGTCAATAACTTATCGCGCTGTGGTAGACAGCTGAAACGAGTCTCGCTCACCTTCAAAGCTTTCATGCTTAGGTTGTGGGCTCCAGGGTAAAGCATAATTAAAACCAGAAGCCTCCCTCCCCACCCTCGCCTAAAAAAAATCAGAATAACAAATAAAGAAACGAAACTACTAACTTGTAACATGATTTATATCTCCCGAAAACAAGGCCAAAACAGTTCCCTCCACACTTTGTGATGATTACGAAGGGAAATGTGGTATTGGGCAAATGTCTCTATTTATTCACTCTTTAGTTTTAACATTCTTTTGTTATGTCATTTCTGTTTTGCTTCCTAATTGACGTGAGGAGTGAGAGATTGTTTACTGATTATTATTTTATGATCCAAGTTTGCAAAACCTTTCAGTCAGCAGATCTGACAGTCCTCGTCGGTTTGTCGCTATGTTGTAAACATCCCTTTAATTAAGCTTATTAAATTGGACAGCTTCGCTGTCATTGTTTCTTCCGTCTTGCGTGACTTTAACTTCGCGTGACTTTGTAATTATATGCCCATGAACGTCTGAAACGTTCCTTTCGACCAGCCATGTTGTACTGAAAACTTGAGAACTTTCAACATCACGCGGAAATCAAAATAGGTGGAGGAAAAGACACTTAATGTCCTGCTTAAAATGTCTGCCATCGAGTATAACAGTTTAGTGTTTAAAATAAGTCAGAGAATCGACGAGCGGAACGTACTTAGTCATTTGCGATTTATGTTCAGAGGGAAATTGGCGCCTGGAAGCGAAGACCACATCCACGACGCACTGTCCTTGTTTAAAGAACTGGAGGAACAGAAGATTCTTTGAGCCGATCGTCTGGTGGAGATGAAAGAGCTGTTAAATGATGTGGAAGAATGGTCTCTTTTGGAGAAAGTTGAAGAGTTTGAGAGCAAAAGGAAGGAATATCACGACCTACTTGAACAGATTATCCGTGCACTCGACGAGCTCAATGAACTGGAACGACTCGTCGCGATGTGCAGAGGAAAGATCTCGGAAGAAAGTGAAAGCCATATTCACGATGTTCGCTCATTGTTTAAAGAGCTTGAAAACCAGAACAATTTGGGAATTTATCATCTAGATATCTTGAAGGTGATTCTGACTGAAATGGAGAACAGCGAGCTCCTCAAGGAAGTTGAGAAGTTCGAGGAACGAAGAAAGCAAGAGGCTGCGATCAAAAGGAAGAAGGGTAACTCTTTGTGTTTTTGTTAGACCATGGTAGCAGTCGCAGCAGTGTAAAAGCTGTCCACTCAAGCTAATCCAGCTAATTATAATATGTTTTCAATCTCATGGCCGCAAGTTTCATTAACAAAGTTTGCATTTTGGGAAATCAAAGGTTGATTCACAAGACATCATTTCATTTCATTTTAAACGTCAATCTCGTTCCCGGAGTCTTCGTTCTCCTTGACCAGCGGTCGGGAAACGAGAGCTCTGGGAGCAACCATTTTGAAATAACAAAGGAAATAACCGAATTCTGCCCATCTGGTTTCACTGCGCAGTCTGCATCTATGGCGCATGCCCGAAATGGTTGCTCCCAGAGCTCTCGTTTTCTGACCACTGGTCAAGGGGAACGAACACTCTGGGAATGAGATTGTTTAAGAGGCCCTGCGCCTAAGAAACGACCGATGATTTCCGGCTAAA
>Ga0126339_10003931_pt1 | contig 10898 bp, 10 predicted proteins | sample OrbTmetagenome_2_FD_92532 | JGI IMG/M metagenome (GOLD analysis project Ga0126339, IMG submission 92532) | Coral microbial communities from Petempiche,Puerto Morelos, Mexico - Orbicella T R C metagenome | ecosystem: Host-associated > Invertebrates > Cnidaria > Coral | place: Petempiche,Puerto...
AAGCGAAGCAAAGGATAAAGTCGCCATGCGGGCCAAGTGCGTGTGGCCTCTGAGGCCGGACCCTATTTCGAGTTTCCGTACGACAAAGTGACTAGGAGTTTTTATGCAGCCCCCCCCCCCCCTCCCGATAGGATGCTAGTCCATCACAGGGCTACCCCCAGCATTAAATTCGCTGGTACCCATTTGTACGCCTGGGTGGAGAGAGGCACTGTGAGAGTAAAGTGTCTTGCCCAAGAACACAACACAAGCACAAAGGGAAGCTAAAAGTAAACCAGTTGTCATAAAAAGCCAGCTGCTGGTTAAAATCCCCATGTACTTTGTGATTCATTTTGTAATCTCGGCAGGCTAAACTGCTGAGCTACTGGTCTGATTCTTACAAAAAGATGGCAAAATCAATCGCCCACTCATACAATAAAGCCGCCTACTTCTAAACTTTGTGACAACCCTGACGGTTATTACAAAGTTGTGAATTGCCTGACATTTTTTACAACTTTATTAAAAGCACATCCAGTAAAAGTACTTCTCATTAATATTTTTGTCGAATAGGCCTTTATAAAACGGTTTAAAGCCTCAGTCTTAATGAGATCAACAGCTTTCCTCTCAAAATCAGGGATGCAGTGGTTGTAAGAATATTGGAGCCAATCACCCGGGTAGGGGGAGGGGGTGGGGGTACATGGTGTTGAATGGACCACTTCAAACTTGTCCTTTCTTCAGACCATTAAAGAAATGATTTTCCACACACTGTTTGAGTGCAAAACCAAACACCAATATCCCCTACAGGACAAGTGTAAGGAGAGTTTGTATCTTGATACTTACATTTGGCACTATTAGTGGACACGTCTGAAGCTGACCTAGTGACTTGTTGAGGAGACTTGTTAAGTGCCGCCAATAAACTGGGCTTTGCTGAAGTCGGCTGACAACAAAAAACACAAAACAGTAATGTCAGTTGTCTAACCAGATGGTTGTAAGAAAGTGTCCTACTCGACGAAGAACTGTTTCTAATCAGTGACACAAAACGCAATTGAAAGTGATGTTGGCTATATGGTTAGGATGCGATTGCATAAAGAACGCGTGACAATGATTGCATTGCAACTAAGCAGTGTAGAGCATAGCCTAATGTGCTGCCGCATGAGCACAGAGAAGCCACTGACGATAGTCACTGCTTGTGGCAGAGCAGATCATCTGTCATGGTTTCCCCACTGGTGCAGCAGTGCATGGGAGCCTACTATGTACTGCATAGGAAAAAAGACAAAAAGGGATTATACCTTTGCTTTTGATTGGAACATGTTGTCATCCTCATCACCAGAAGAATCCCATGAATCTCCTCCTGAATGGCTGAAAGAGAAAACTATCGGTTAGGTGTACACAGGGGTTGGGGGAAGGCTCACTACTTTCAAGAGGGGTCGCTACTTTTAGGATTTATTAGCGGCCACAATTTTTTTGTGTTACTTTTGAGAGGGTCGCCACTTTTAGGGGGTCATTTCTTTTGGAAGTTTAAGGTAATGTGAATTTCAACGGTTTTTTAAACAGTGAATTCATAGTTGAGTTTTTGGTGTTTGTTACTCAAGACTGTAAAAGTTAAAATTTGCATCAAGGTGTCTTCAAATTTAGTCTTAACATTTTTTTAATACAGTCTACAAACACAAATCTTGTGAATCTTGTCCTACAACTTAAGATGTACATGAATCAATTAAGGGATGAAAGTGCACTTGATAGCTTTGCAAGGCACAAACATTCGACAGAGTATCATGGCAGTGTGACTATGCCATTAAAATAATAAACACTACACAACAAATAAGCTTCACCTACATGTAAACATGCACAAAAATTATGTTGACACCACCTAGCAGTGTACAATGAATATTAACTGATCCAAATTCCATTCAACCTACTTGGAGCAGGTTTCTACTTCAGTTGAACCCTAATGTGGTTATCAGTCTCCTATATTCAAAGGTTTCCTCAAAAATTATGTTAACAAAACCTTATTAATTTTATGGTTTTCAACATCAAGATTAGTAATATTCAGCAAGAACCAAGCCATGAATTAGCATTCAATACATGCAGGTGGTTTTATAATGTTTTAAAATTTAAATTATGTTGCAGTTGTCACTTGTGTCAGCTTACAGTCAATTACACCTGCCTACATAATGCTCAACATCAAATAAATAATTAATTCAACCACAAAGTTGGTATAAATTAACATACATGCTGAAATTTTAATTAAAGCTCACTACTTAAAAGATGTTCTTGATTACCGCTAAAATTATTCATCTAATAACTGGTTCTCTTGATGAAAATTATGTTATTACGGTTAATATATCTCTTAGGATTTGTCGATTTTACACATATTTCAGCTGCCTGATTTAATTAAGAAAACTTATTGGGTATCGAGACTCCCACATTTAGTCTACAATCATATTTTTGTAATCTGCTGTTTGAATCCCAACATTGAATTTTACACGTTTTGACAAGTAAAACTTACAATTATATGTCATGAATGCAAAATGCTATTAATCATAATATGACTACATGTAATTAGCAAAGGTGGTGTTTTGTGACTCAATTTACACAGCAATGATCATCTTGATTACATGTACTTACTGACTGACAGAATCCTCTTCCTTTGCTGAAGCACTATTATAACCTACAGAACAGGAAAAATACTAATAGTTATCACATTTAAATTATCATGATTACAATCCCTTGGCCAGAACGAAACAAGCTGCGTAAGATTACATGTAGCCAAGAACAATTATAGATTATCACAAGTAACTGGAAACTTTATTGTCAATAATCATAAAAAACAAAATAATTCAAAACTGCTCTCCACAAAATGATGAAAATTAAATGATGCTAAAAGGAGGGCACAACAACAATTTTGTGAAATGTGATTTGACCAACGACAATAAAAATGTCTTTGCTTAAAGAGTATTTTTACAGGTTACATGTACATGTACATGTAAGTAGAAAATAAATTAATCACATTTTTGTGAGGAATAAACAGTAGTACTGTAGGAAGTTATTCGAAGAGGTGAAAATTTTGCGTCCGACCGACTGAAAGAACACGATTGCAACTGACTGATCGCATGCGCATGCTCTCTCATGTGACTATGGAGTGACTAAGACTGGGGACGAGATAGAATTATTTACCAGATATCTTTTATTAAACCAGCTAAAATGTTAAAAGTCACAGTCCCTTCATATATTTTTAACAAAATATCAACATGTGCATTGCTTGTAATTACTGCATATTGACAGTTAAGCCTACTGTAGTTCACATTTAGCAACACACTGTAAGGGCATAAACATAAAATTTTACATACATGCAAGAAGGACATGATACTCTAAGTTACATTTGCAGTGTGAACTTCCTGACACAATGACACAACAGCAACATAACAGCATGAACATTATAACGACATAAGGAAAAAACTTTTTACACCTTATGTCTTTATGTTTGATGTTTACATAACAGTTTTACTTTGTACATTTATTTCCTGAAATGAGCTATTTAATGATGTTTTAAATTTGTCATGATGTTGCCATGTTGCTAGTGTGAACCTGAGGCCTAACTGGTTTCTGTACAATGTTGTTACATACCTCCCTCATCTGCGACAGGTCCTCCAAATGAGAAGTCCACGTCATTAGTTGTTGTTCCAGTTCCTAGCAATCCAGTGAAATCCACTCTCTTATTGGGTGTAGACTGATTTGATTTTGTGTTCTTCACCTGATTTCTTGCTCTTTCTTGTTGTTCTTCATACTCTTCAATGATATTTGAAACGCTGTTAAGAAATAAATAATATTGGAAAAAAAATTATGTTTGCTGCCTGTATTACATGTAAATTGCAAGTTTTTTTTCCGATTCGCACTGAGAGTCTTCAACATGTTCTAGTGTCAAGTTTAGGAGAAAATACATTCAAGTAAGAATAAGCCTCAGGGTTCAGGCCAAATCCAGACCCACATTCGAACCCAGACCGCTCAATCAAGAGTGGGGTTCACCAACCATAAGGCAACAACACCTCCACTTTGAGGTGGTATCCCTGTGTCAAAAACAATAATGTCTGCCTAACCTGTGGTGTCCGTGAATGACAGCATGGTCTGAAGCCTTCCATCCCTGGGAGTCTTTTAGTTCAGTGTTTGCATTATGCTGAAGGAAAAGTCGAACTATACTAATGTGTCCCTCACTAGCGGCTGTCATCAACGCTGACCTTGAAAGCATAAGAAGCAGTCATTACTGACAAATATACTGTACAGTAGAATCATGATTTTCCAAACATCCAATTCAAAGTATTGGTTTGAAAAATCAGGGGTAAAATTACAGAGTTCAACTGGGAGGAATGAAACAGCTTTTGGTTTGAGCTATCAGGAGGTTTAAAAAATTGAGGGTCTGAGAAATTGGAATTCCACTGGTAGTGATACTGTAATTATAATTAATTTACAGAAGGTGTACAAAGTCATACATCAATACTTAAAAAGGATTTTCCCGGATTTGATAAGAATTATGCAAAAATCATGGAGTAAATTCTTGATTTTGCAGATCTTACAATTATATTTCAAGGACCTTTACTAGAACCTTGCAAATCAAAGATCTCTGTAGAATTTTTGCACTGAGTAGTAAGTTACAATTTTGAGCTTGATCCTGCAAAAACCTTTTTAAAGACTCTTGGAGATCTGATCATGTGAAGTCACGCCGTGGGACAATAAGAAAATGCACATAGCCCAACCCACCTTCCATGAGCATCAACTTCATCAATCTTTGCTCCTTCGTTGATCAGAAAATTGACAAAGTCTAAGTTTCCGAGTGATGATGACACATGGAGAGGAGTAAAACCTTCCTGTGAAAAAATACAGCCGAGGGTAACTTTTAAAATATTATAAAACTGAACACATTCAAACTACAATTAACCCAACCACAAATGGGTCACCAAAATCTGGTTACAAACCTTTGTTAACAGGACACGTACGTACTTTACAACACCAACAGCGACATACAAAAAAACTTGATTTTCACCTCTTATACATGTAAGCAAACGCCTCTACTAAGCAGCTGCTTACAGATCACATACTGGTGTGTGCTTGCAGACAGTTTGGCAGTTTTAACATTTATTGTAATATTTAAAATCAAAGTACCTTGTCTTTGGCATCAACTTTAGCTTCTCTTTCTAACAAAAGCACAGCAGCATCAATGTCGCCATTAGCTGCAGCAAGATGAAGCGATGTGCTGTTATTGACATCCACAACATTTGCCTGAGCTCCATGATCCAGCAAAATTCTAATACACTCCAAGAACTGACATTCTACCACCTGTGCAAAAAACAGTAAACGATTTAAATATTACTCAATTAGCCATAATTATATTATTATTATTATTATTATTATTATTATTATTAGAATAGGGCACACAATCCTTGATATAGTTAATAATTTTTAATTTCTATGCATGACTAAGCATTCATGTATATCATCTCTTGGAAATTCCCTGATATATTGCATATGTAATTTCTACAAGCTTGGCTACACTTTTTGGGTATAGTTTGTGAAAATTTAACCGGACAAAATAGTGAAACCACAGGCTGAGTTCACGATTACATGCTCACATTATTGATCATTTTTTAGGTGTCTGATTCAAGAAAAACAAATCCTCTTTTTGCTTTATGGTTGATTATTGCAACCAAGAGCTCTGCTTTTAGGCTTGCCTACATGTAAATCTATATTAATATTATGCATGATTAAGCATGATATGGAAGTCTGTGCCTTATAAATGATATAGTTAATATTTAAAAAGAGAAAACTGGGCCTTATACATGCAGTTAAACCAGGGATGTCAATAATATCTACTACAGCTGAGTATGTTTGATGGGCCCGATTTGTTACGGGTGTACTGGACTATACTGTACATGTAGCTGTTAACAAGTTTATTATGGGTGTGAAGATCATGGCTACAGTTAACACAAAACTTAATAATATCCCTGTAAATCATAGTAGGTCATGGCTATCAGCAAATTTTTAAGCCTTGGAAAAGCTGCCTTGAAAATAATCACTCATTCAAATAAGAAATTACAACGGTTTGCATGATTCAGGTCTGATTGAATCAGATACAAAATGTAATTTCCAGAACATGAATGGTAGCTGCATTGGCTTTTTCACTAAACATTATTTTTGTATTACTCTATATGGTTAACACTTACCTTCATGAGTGGTGTTCGACCATAGTTGTCACAGAGATTAGTCTTAGCATTGTTTGCCAGGAGGAATTTTACAATGTCCTCCTTACCTTGAGCACAGGCAAGGTGAAGAGCCGTTCTAAAAAAAAAATCAAACTTCAAATGTGAACCAAGTTTACAATATTGTACACTGGAAAAGGTTATCACAGGAGGAGGGAAGCCATACATGTACATGTATAACTACTTAAAGAGAGCAAGGTTTGCTTTGGACTTTGGAAATGTAACCTGTACAAGGGTGATGATAAAAAAAAAATACTATTTTGCAGCCCTTTTGGGAACTGTAAAATGCAAAAGTGACAATGAAAAAGATTCTTATTACAGTCAAATCAGATATTATTCGTTTAATGGGAACTCTGAAATGTTATGGGTGAATGTTCCAATATTGATTGATGGTTTGCTGGAAGCAATTCCCTACAAGCAGTTGGTTTCTCCTATGCCAAATGCAACTGCTCAAAGGGTATGGAAGCATAAACTTACAACTTGACGGGTAGGCAAAGCAGTCAGAAATTACAGTGTTTGTATGGGAATCCAATGGTAAATAACTTTTTCCAAAATTAAATTTTGCACAATTTGTGGATCAAAACGTTAAAATACTCAGTAGGAGATTGAATTCACCAAGTTTGAAAGATGTAGCTCAGCTAGAAGATGCTCAGTTATTTTTTTTAAATTTTCCATAAATTTGTCCGTAACTTTTTTTCTGTGAACAGCGTCTAGACGTCCATCTACCCAGCCAAATTTACAGACAAAAAAATGTATAGAAAATTAGAACAATTAAGGGCCTGTTCACATGGAGGTGGGGGACCTCATGCAGGCGAGGTCCCCAGCCTTGCTAGATAACCAATCTATCCATACTCTCTCTTTTTTTCTTGATCATGTTTGCATGTTACATGTAAGTGGGGTACCCCACCAAGGCGGGTTACCCGGTCAGCTGGTCCCAATTCTCAATGTGAAAGCTGCAGAGTGGGGTAGCCCACCTAACCGGGATAATCAGATCACTGCGCCAAAGCCTGCCAAAACACACGGCAGAACATCATGGCTACCAGCTGCTTCTAGCGTAGCGGGTTATTTTGACGATTTCACCTCCAAAACCGCCAAAATGCTGATGAAATTGACATTGCTGGCCACAATTTAAGCATTGATAGTCAGCCAGATAGTCAGGGTAATCAGTGGAATCAAAATGAAGTTTTGCCTGCAACAACGACATTGAAGCACAAAGCAGCTTCATCGAAACAAACAAAGGAAACAAACATCAGTTCTTTGTTTATGTACGTACTTAGTGACAGCAAAATTGCGTTTAGGACCTCACCTTATGTCCCCAGAGTTGTATGTGAAGACAAGTATTTCTTTACCACAGGTAGGTGAGGTACTTCACCTCCCCGGGGTCCCCCACTACCATAATATGAACAGGCCCTAACTAAGCATCTTCTGGCCAAGCTACCTGGCGAGTACAATCTTCTAACTAGTATTTTAACGTTGCGATTCTCAAATGGTGTAAAATTCAATTTTGGAAAAAAGTTTTTTGCCATCGGATTCCAATACAAACACTCTAATTTCTAACGGCTTTGCCTACCCAGGTAATGCACATAACTGTGCAGTAAATCATTGCTGATAACCAATCACATCAGAGAATTTCAATACAGAGTGTTTTCATTTCTGACAATTAGCATTTAACCAAACGTTTGATAGCATTTAGGCGTAAAAAAAATTGTTTATACAGAAAAACAATATCACAAAATTTAATCTTATTTGAACAGCACGCAGGCACAATATTTTACCACCATCTGCGAATTGGCGATCGCTGAATGTCTAGATTAATCGCCTACATGGTTTTTATAAAATCAAATGAGAATAACCGATGACGACCGCCAAAAGTATTCCAATTATTTAGCTAATAAAACGAATTGAAGATTAAGTTCTAAGTCATTAAGTTTTGAATCATTCTCTGTATATAAAAATTTACGCCTACTAAAGGAAATACAGATTTGCTTATTTTGTAGCCTGGTGCATTGAAAAATGAAGTAGTACTCAAACCAGGTAGATACAAGAAGCGTTTAGCGTAGAGGTACATACTATAAGCCTTAGGAGCTTAGTGTGGGTTGAGAATTCAAGGACGCTTCAAGAGTTACCAAAGAAACGCGTATGATCGCGATGGCAGTAAATTTCTGATCCCAGACAAAACTATCTTGCCCGTTACCTGTTTTCCCTGTCGAGCTGGTTGATGTCTCCCTTCTTGACTAGTTGCTTCAATTTTGATAGATCCCCGCTCAAAACGGCTTTATGAAGCTTCGGTAAATCCTTGTCCTTGGAGATGGAGTAACCAGATGCGATGCTTGCGGCATCGCTAAGGTCTTCGGTGGACAGAGTGTTCTTTGCACTTGGGCTCTTCTTCTTGAAAAACTTTTTAAGGCCGGACATGGCGATTGGAGTTACGTTAATCCATCATGTAAAGTATCTTTTCACGTTTACAAGAGACACATTTTGAAGTTTACTCACGTCCAACTTCGGATCGGCAGTTGAATTGCACTTCAGCAACTTGAGCCGATAGTAAACTCGGTACCAGGTCACTCTTAATAAACCCAAAATACTCTTCCCATGATTCCGTTCGGCTTGAGATAACCAAGAAACCCAACGTAACAAACACCACGCCAAGCCAAGCCAATAACTCGACATGACGAAATTTTGCCAACCTAAAAAAATTTTTTTTTTGCATTTTTATTTCTAATTAGCATCATCCTTTGGTTGAAAAATCAAGCTAGTAGCGACTTAACCCTTAGAAAGACCTTCTTCAACTACACACTTTTTTATAAGAATAAGTCGAGCTGTTGGGCGGCCAGTAATCGAAGTCCCGATGGGGGCTTTTCTATTGTTTTTACGTCTATTAATCGGCCAGCTCCCTTAAAGCGGCTACTGTCCATTTCCCTGAGGGTGGCCGTTTAATAGGGATTATTTTATCTCAGAAATTGATGTCAGTTTTTCATGCGTCTGTGCTGTTATTAATCATGAATTTCGTCAAGTACTTTGTCAAAATAGCTGTGGATCCACGAGGCGATGAAATTCATCGTCAATAACAGGATAGACGCATGAAAAACTCACGTAAATTTTTTTTTTTTTTTTACCATGACAAATAATCAAATTGTACGCTCTCGCCCGCTTCGCATAAATTATAAATTTATGTGTCTGTCCGCTTATTGACAATGAAAATCAACCAATAAGGGCGCGAGAATTGCTGCAGCGATTGTAACGAAGAATATGGAGGCTGAAATGAATATCTTAATGATGATAAAAATGAATGACAGGCCAAACATGACTCCTATTGGTCAAGATAGGAAAACTTTGACCTTCAAAGCTTCGCGCTAAAGAGTACGTTTTTCAAAGACCTCCCTTTTCTGTATGAAAGCAGGGGAGGGTCTTTATAGATCTGATGATAAAAATGGATGACAGGCCAAACATGACTCTTATTGGTCAAGATAGGAAAACTGACCTTCAATGCTTTGCTCTAACGAGTACGTTTTTCAAAGATTCTCCTTTTCTGTATGAAAGCAGGGGAGGCTCTTTATAGATTTCTCTTAGCAGAGGCTGATTTTGTATTAAATGCCATTTACTCATTAGAATGTTTTTAAGATTAGGCACAGATGGGCGATATTCTGTAACAAACGGCAAAATTCTCTTGCGCATTTTTTGTTTATTTTGTCGAGCCGACATTCTTTCGCCAAATTTAAGTTCTGAGAGAGTGTTAATTGTTTTCTAAAAGGTTATCTGGATAACCTCTGTCGCGTAATCTACGTTGGAATTGAGTAATGTTTTCTTCAAATGTAGCTTTTAAAGAGTTGGTTCTCAGAAGTCTTAAGGCTTCGCCTTTGATCAGCCTTTCCTGACGCCTGGAGGGTGGCAGAAGGTGAAGTGTGTGTATTGGAAAGTTTCTGTCGGTTTGAAGTGCGTGCGCACGTCGAGAATGGATTCCTTCTTAAATCTTTCGCCCTTATATACGCATGTATCCAGGAAAGTTATTTCTGTATCTGAAATTTTAGCTGTGAATTTTCTGGATGTTTTCAATTCTTTCTTTATGTTTGTTTACATTGACTCTCGGTTCAAGGACCTTGTAATGTGCCTTATTCTTAGTTAGCTTTTCATCATTGCTTTTACGCTGCTCTAGCTGTTTAATCCTGTGGAGTTTGGTCTTATTCCGCTCTACTCGCCTGTAGTGAAATTTAATGAGAGTGCCCAAATATTTCTGCTGAGCGTTCTTTCTGATAAAGGCAATGGCTGGAGTTTGGAAAAGAACATGGGTTTGCGAGATGAAAAATTGTAAATACAATACAATTAAACTAAGCAAAACCGTATAAAATTCTTCCTTTCTCTAAACGGAAAAACTAGCCAAAAAACACCAAAAACAGCACTGGCCGCATGGTAGGAGCATTTCTGCAAGACGTTATGTGTGTTATATTAGACTTTATTTCCTGCAGTCGGACTCCAAAATTATTTTAACGCCTTCAATACACTCTAAAATGGAAAGGTCATACGCTATAATCTAAGAATATTCACAAGAATGTTTTCAGCCTAAAATGGGCAGAAAAAATAAGAATATTCAAACAGGACAGGGAAACCAATATGCTTATGTAAAAAGAGTGTAATAAAAAGCCAATTAAAAAATGAGATTGACTAGAACAATCAATC
>Ga0126339_10003932_pt1 | contig 10898 bp, 6 predicted proteins | sample OrbTmetagenome_2_FD_92532 | JGI IMG/M metagenome (GOLD analysis project Ga0126339, IMG submission 92532) | Coral microbial communities from Petempiche,Puerto Morelos, Mexico - Orbicella T R C metagenome | ecosystem: Host-associated > Invertebrates > Cnidaria > Coral | place: Petempiche,Puerto...
AGTAGTAGTAGTAGTAGTAGCAGTAGTAGTAGCAGTAGCAGCAGCAGCAGCAGCAGTAGTAGTAAGAAAAAAAGTAGCAATTCTTGCACCCTGCATCTGCCATCAACGTCGTGAACCTTCTTTTCTTTATTTGTAGTTTAAAATAGTACAGACTGTTCATATTACGGACCCGGCGTCATATGTGGGTTGAGTTTGTTGTTGGTTCTCTTCTCTGCTCCGAGAGGTTTTTCTCCAGGTACTCCGGTTTTCTCCTCTCCTCAAAAACCAACATTTCTCAAATTCCAATTCGATCCTTGAATGCACGGACATTTCTGAACGAGTTCTTGTGAACTCCTTGGTGCTCCCTGGGTAAACAAAGTACATTACATTTTTTACATTTTTTTTTTTTTACGCTCATCCTTTGTCCGTTTAGACCACAAGACAGGACCTAAGTATCTGAAAGAATGCTCCGTGTACTCGATGGTATTAAAACGTGGTACAGTACTCCGAATTCCGTAAGTTATGTCTCTTTTCTGTTTTCGCGTGTACATTGAAGATGTGTAGTAAATGCTTTTATTGGTACTTGGTGATGCTTAGCCTTAAAGATCAGAATCACTATATCTTGTAACCTTCTGTTAAAGAGTCGACTGGGTAGCTAGCTAAAGCAGACTCTCGTATGAGTCCGATCCACTATTAAATACTATTCGAAAGCTCTCTCCTGTATTCGCTCCAGTTTACGTCTGTCCGATGCTGTACAAAAATGTCAGAAAGTACTGCAATACGTAAGACGGAAGTAAAATAGCTGCTTTCAGTAGTTGTTGGCATTGGTTGGTATAAGTTTCCTCAGTACTCGCTAATACTCCAATTTGCTGTCTAACCTTTCTAACTCACATTTCCCCAATGTGATTGCTAAAATTTAGATCACAATCAATATTTACTCCCAACAGTTTCCTTTGATTGTTCTATTTTAGCTTCACCTACGTACATGCTCATTCTGTGTAAGTTATTTCTTTGACCAAGTACTATCGACTGAAATTTCTTAATGTCTTGAAAAGATCAATCTAAGTACTCATGACTAAGTTCAACAATACTTTGGAGTTTCGAAGCGTAGTCCGACATTTTCCCAAATGGGCAATAAGCCACTGGATTGGGTTGGACAATTACTTTAATAAAAACAACACAAAGACAAGAAAGACAGCGATGTAATAATGAAACCAGGTTTTTAATGACTAGTCTAAATACAGATTCATAAAACACAATTAAAGTAAAATATGAGTAAATATCTTGATAAGAGATTAAATGCGAATAAGTACATGTTTTCTATGACTATAAAGTGGAAACAAATAAACAAATGATATATTGTGTTATGTGATCAGCATGAACCGGACTCGATGCTGCCAGTTTTTTTTTTTTAATTGCTTATTTTTAAGATATGAAACGTTTAACCAATTCCCGATAAATTTGACCCGGCTTACGATATTAAGAATATTTGGTGTACAATTACTGTTTACACTTCTCAGCCCAAGACCTTGATCACCATTTTTAAAGTACCAAAGGAAAAACTTGAATTTCACTCCTTGAAAAAACAAAGCAAATACAGCAACTAACGTTAATACTCCTATTAGTTAGAAGTGCCGTATACAAAATTCAAAGAACAGCCTCATTTGCTTGATTCTGAGCTAATTATAATTCGGGCCCAACTATTTATGCGCACGAACGACCTCTGCTATGGTTCCAGTTTCTTCATTCTCCACATCACCACCGAAGTTAGGGAACTTGTGCTCCACAATCGCCGCGTACTTTTCATTCACATGTTCTAGCACGAACTGGGCCACCACATTCTCAAACTGCTGGCATCGCCCTTCACGTGCGCACTGCAAGAGCTCAAGGCACATTTCGTGTAGCAGGTCTTTCCAAAGTGGGACTTGAGCAGTTTCGTTGTCATGGAAGGCATCACTCATATACCAGAAGAATCCGGTGCGATCGGTTACGCGACGTATAGCGGCAATCACGGTAAGATAATCGTTCCAACTCAGCTCATGGGGACAGAAAGCCGTGCTAATTGGTGTGAACACTTGGCCAGCTGCATTCACTGCTGCATCGCATTCTGTGGCAAGCGTGAAGAGTCGACTTTTCTTCGCCTTCCCTTTCCTTCCGTACTGGTGAACAGTGCCATTGTCGACAACCATGTGGGCTTCAGTGAAACCGTCGTAGGTCGTCACGTTGTTTTTGTTTGCGGTTGGATACACGGCTTCCACTCTGCACCAGCCAGGGTCTCGGTCAGCTCCCGAAACTCCACGAATGATGTCTCCAATGGACAGCTCAGCAACACGAACAAAACCTTTTGTTTGCTCTTCCACCTGCATTTCACTGGACACACACTCGTTATTGCAACAGTTTTGACAATTGGAACATTTTCGACTGTCTTCGTAGCCTTTGGAACCACCGCCGCCGCAGGCCAACATTCCTGGAGCAAAGATCCCGACGATAATCATCATAGAGACCATTAAACGTCCCATAGTAACCGTAAGTTTGTACACCTTTGAATGAAACCTGGCATACCGAGAGCAAATGTTATAATTAATTTAAATTTCTTGTATACTGGGAGAAAAAACTTAAGACTTGATAAATTTGCGAACTAGTAGCAGACAAGACTAACTTTGAGAGAAAAACACGCAGTTTTAAATTTGTAAAACATGTTTCGGATGACCAACATCCAACATCCACCTTCATATCTAGTATTCATATATTCTATGAAAATTCGCTTTTATATCATACCGACTAGCGGTTCATTTGTATTTGCAACTGAACATGGATGTTGGTCATCCAAAACATTATTTTTCTTTCAAAGTTAAAACTTGATAAGTTACAAACAATAGAAATCAACGTAGCCTTGAAATCACACTACAAGGGCAAACGCCTTAGAGTCTTTTAACAAATCATCCACCCCCCCTTCCTTGTACGTTCGAGGGTTAAGTGGTGTTGCTTCAGCAGAACCAGCTGCAGGAATGGAACAAATTCCCCCCGGTCTACAAGTAATTCCGGCAGATAAACTACTTGCCGGGCAGACCGGGTTAGCGTTATCCGGTTAATCGAGGTATGTTGGGAGGGCCAACTTTTCTTTACATACGTTTCTTTAGAAAACGCTGTACGCCCGAGGCACCGCTTTAGGCGTGTCATCCATTTGTAAATGCTTTGACTTGGGTTTCCCGGCTAGCCGAAATAAGAAGTCCACGAGCGAAAGCAGGGTTATATTCCAGGGAAGCTTTTAACTTTCAGAACTGCCTCTGGTGACTATATATACGCTCAATTTGCAGAGTGCAAAATAATAGCCCTTAGTATCCCCCTGTATCATCGAGTTCAGAAGAACCGTTTGCTTTTGGATTGAATTATTCATAGCTGAGAAGTGAACATTTTTTAAAAGCATCTCTATGCATAATCAGGGATTTTAAGAAAACCACGACGGCAGTCGCTAAACAAAGGATTAAACGAGCAGGACAATGGCTGTGTACGTGCGTTATAAATCTCGGTACATTTTCTTTGCCGTCACTCTGTAAAACAACAACGTAATTTATATATTTAGCCAAGTCTAAAAGAGGTGCTCCTGGGCCGGGTTTTTCAGAGCCCGATTAAGCTAACCCAGGCTAAGCGAGAATTTTGATTTGAATTTTGTAACTTTGTGGTGAGGTTTTCTGTATATTGTATTGACCTTCTGTTCTGAGTTTAACCAATCTCAAAATACACAAAATAAAAGCAGTGAAAAGCATTTTGATACAAATAATAATTTATTATTTGGTTAACTTTTAATCTTGTTAGCGTTAACCGGCTTTCGAACAACTCGGCCCTGTTTACAACAAGTTAACCTGACATGAGCCCGCGATTCAATGACAAACCAGCACTTGGACAGCAGTCAACTTCAAATAAAACACGCGACCTCAATGAGTTCTAAATTTGAGCCCGCGATATGGTCACGTGATCCTGGTCAGCCGATACCTTGTTTGACAGGTATCAATTGACCATAACATGGATGTCCAATATCAAAGAAGTACATGTACGCTATAAACCAAAGTTGCCTGTGTCTGTCAACATACTGGCTTGAGTATGGCCGCCATCTTGGGCAACCCCCGTCATTGAGAAAATCATTTCCTGGGTTTCCTTTTCTTTCCTATATGGGTTTGGGGCTCAGTCCTTGCGGTCCTTCAGGCCGCTGGAGCTCCGCTAATATGACCAAATTTTGCGTTGTGTAGAGAAAGTGAACCACAAAGGCTAACTTTTTTAATATTTCATTTCAAATTTGTCGCTCTTTTCCGGATTTAGTCTCGTGATAGCTTTGACAGTGATGACAAGGTAAATGACTTAAGAGTACCGCGAGATTCCTTGTCCTTAGCGTCGCCGTCGTGTTTTCTTGAACTCCCTATTCATGTTAAGACTCCATCGTTAAAGAGTCGATAGCTGCGGTTACACACACCGTTCCCAATGGGTAATTGGCTTGGGTTGAGACCGGTAAGGTCATATTTTCTGGTTACACTGCAGATAATCCAAATATGCTGTGTTTAGACTTGAACGGTTTACCGAGGTACCAGAGTTTACTTACCTAGGTAAACATTTTTCCGTGTGTAAACGCCATCTGATACTTTGGTAAATGCCGCAAAAGACAAAAGGAATTTAACCGAGGTAAAAGTTGTGATTACCCTGTGATCAGGCATGGTTACAGTTGGTAACCAAGGTCAAGATGACGGATATATCCGCTTGTGGCGGCGTAATATTTCACTTCCCCGCGGTGAGCAGCGCGATTGTCGACAAAGCGTTTCTTTTCCAGTTTTGACTAGGCGATCATGGCAGATAACGTGGAAAGATTGGATCGATCTTCTTACAGCGAACAATCCGTCACGTAAAAGAGAGCATTGTATTTTTCATTCTCAGTATTATTTACAACTTTCTCTAGACAAACTTCGATCCGGCTATGTTGTGTAATTATCAGTTGTCGATATATTTTGCCACCAGGGAGGATGCGGCATATACAACGTATCGATGCATACTCCGGGTATGATCAAGCAGCTGAATTTTCGGCGCAATATTATGGAATGAGGTCCTCGCCAATGAAAATGATGGCATCTCAATTTGCTCCTGTTCCACTGCGGTGGGATCCTCGTCCAAGTTTGATTTCATGACGTTGATAATGTAGCGCGCGCGAATGTTGAAAGATCAACTTGAGTTATTTGAGCCGGTATAAACACTGGACGAATGTACCAAGGTTAAGTAACTTGACCTGAGTAACTGTTTACCTTGGTAAAAGCTCAAATGTAAACACAGCATATACTTACCCGCGGAAATTTAATTCATCATGGAAATCGCGAACCGCGAAACGTAGGGTTTGCAAGCAGTCGTTCTTTCCGGTTGATTTAGCGATCTAGAACTTCGTTTTAAGAAGAATGCGTAGAAGACGTCTGCGATTACGATTGAATAGGATACGTTTCTAATAACTCTCTTGCTGGAATAAATAGCCGTTTTGTGACGCCGCATCTCGTTTCGCATCTTCTGGTCTAAAGTTGCTGTGAAAAAGAAAACGAATTAAAAAAACTATGCACCACTGAAAGTGATCAAGTAATCACAGTTAACCACGAAAGTTGGCCATACTTGTTGATCTCAAATATATGGTAACTGCCGGGTTATTTGGTGCAATTTCAGCGCAACACCACAAAAATGTACCCAGCTTGAGCTGCAGTTTCCTGTTTTTACCATTTCCTTTCACCCGATTGGTTGAACTACTCTTGTGGTTAGATAATTCACAGATAAACCCTACGACTTGGTTCTGGGAATGTCAAGGGCAACTCTTTTCTTCTCTTTGATGTATCCACAGTGATTTCCCGTGGGCATTTTCACTGTGGGAATAAAGGTCACACACAAAACACAGACTCCCCTTGTGTAAAGTCCTTCTTTCCCGTGGGCGAAAGGTCTAGTGGAACCGCAGCTAATAATTGCATCATGTATCCGTGTTCCCCTGCGTTTCACAGCCAGCACGACTTCAGCTAAAATGAATATCTTTTAAAGGAACTGTTCCGTTAAATGCCCCAGAAATGTCTACCATCTTAAGTTACAAAACTTGTGCTTGCGTTCAACTTTATGAAGCACAGTTCCCGATCAAAGCTTTCCAGGACAACAATTTCGAAACAAGCATATTGATCTTAGGAGTTGATATTTAGAAAATATTCAAATGATGTCATATGGAAAAATGATTTTACAAACGGAGGCTGGTTGATAATGTAAATTAACTGTTGATTTGTTTTTGTTCGCCGCTTGTTGTTCGTCTTGTATAAGTCATGTATAAATTAATCAAAATAAATTGAGCATCCACACGGGCAAAATTCATTCTAGGCCAGGGCAAAGCGATGAAACCGACAAGCATGCGTGGGGAGCGTTTCAAACTATCTATCGAGCCCCTTTCAAAAGGTCTGAAAACACATTTCAAATTTAAACCCCAGATGCAGTTGTTGTAGGAGTAATTGAACGAGAAATCCTCGTGGCATCAAAACATAACGTTGTGACACATTTTGGTTTTCTTTTGAAGCAATTTCAACAAAATAGTGTTTATCTGTCAGATTTTTTTTTTTATGGCTGGAAGTGTTTTTACGAAGCGTTTTTAAGAATTTTTTTATGGCTGACCTGTTTTTATGATTTTCTCGACATCAAGAACAGAGAATTGATTTATTTTTGCCCATTCGACCTGGCATACTTCATCGCTTAAGACATTGATATCAAACTTCCTCATAGCAAATGTAGTTACTTGGCACAAAACTAATTTTGAATCTCACTGATTCCAATTTCGTTTGTTTATCGCACATCGTTTCCCTAAAAGTATTGACTAGCCTAAACAGTACATTATGTCAACTCAATCTATTTTCAATGACTGAAAGCAGTTTTACACTAATCGGATTAGGAAACGACCGCCAAATGGCCGATTTTAATAAGATAACTAGGTATGATTCAGAAAGAGAAACTGTATCAGAACGCTAAAATATTGATCTTCGGGCACTTTTTTTAACGGGGGATTTATTTTTTAACCTTTGAAAACGATTGCTCTTTGATATTCTTTGTACCTTAAGCCTGGCAATTTGTTTTTTCGTCAGTAAACACTAGTGTCCCACACACTTGACCCACAGACGTGTTCTAATTAGCAATTAGATTCCATGTTGCCGTGCGTCTGTTCAGTAATAGATCACAGGTGACGTCAAAATGCGATAAGAACAAAAAAGTGGCACACGAGGCGATAACCGAGTGTGTTACTGATGTTCTTGTCCTCTGTGGTTGGTGATTCTCAATTAAATCAGGTTGAAATAGTGTCGGAGATCTAGACACCTTTTAGCTGCGATACAGTTGGCCGTGAGCTGTAGTGAGCTATACTTTGCTCGCTGCTGTGCCCCGAAACGGACTGGAACATTCGCATCGGAAAGCAAGGTTATGTGTTTATTTTAACTGATTTTAAGAAGTGATGTGTTGGTGTTTAATTCCTGACATCAATCAGTGTGTCAGCAATTATTTTGAGACTGAGAAAAATTGAATTTTTTAAATAAATTAATCTCATAAACATTTTGTTTATCGGGTTTGTTAAATTCGAGATAAAGCAATGTTTCTCAGCTTACCAAGACCAATTTTGTGCTTGGTTCAGTTGGTTTAGTCTCGCTCGACTGCCGACTGAGACTGCTCGAGTATTTTTCCTGAGTCATTTTCTAAAAAAGGAAAGGCTTTATCTTTCTTCTTCCTGCTTCATGTACCTGTTCAATGCCCCGATAAGACTTTGTTGTACCTTATCTTTTGCCCAGTCACGTAAAATATTATCTAAACTCTCGAAACTTGCCGCCATTTTAAAACACAGAGGGAAAAACTTTGTAGTGATGTCGTCAATCGTGCGTTTTTTACTCTAATAGATCTTAGGCGAGAACCAATCAAAATGGGAGAATAACTTGGGTTATTATGTGAGCACGAATATTCAACGACCGCTAAGGAGATGCCCCCTGCCATTTTATTATTTTCGTATTACAATCATGAAGTTCATCTGGGACAGATAAGTTAAATTACCAAAATTTTAACGTGCGCTTTCGGAGGTACTGAATTTTTTTCAATTACACATAATCCATAACGACATGTTAGCTAGTTTCTTGAATGAACATGATTTGGATCTACTGGAAATCTCATGAAAGATCTCACTATTAGGGATGAACCGTAACTTAATTAAATTTATATTTATGACGCTATTGAGGTGTGATAATTTAGTGCTTGGGCAATGCAAAATTATTAGAACAAGTACTGTCCTGAATCAAGGGGTGCTTACCATTTACAAAAACCATCCGGTTGGAAATTTCAGGCATAAACATTAAATAATTGAATGCCACGTTGCGGGAGAGGGAATCGCTATAAAGTATATCCATATCAGCTAGAGAGACTTAAAAGAGCAGAAAAATAGCATCACCTCAAACCACAGCCCATATTTTCAGAAGCTTCCCAAACGGAATGGCGTGAACCATTTGATTTTCCAACTAGAATTTCCGGTTTTCCCATGTAAATGGTAAGTACCCAAGGCCTTTAAATTTTCGTAGCATAACCTTACTTAAAAAAATTCTCGGCCGTGAAGATCAAGACTCAAAGTGCAACCTTTTAAACAAAAGCTAAACCTGCTTTTTGCTGACGTTTTGACCGCGTATTTGCATTTAACCTTTGCCTACATTAACAGACCTTAAAGGCAGAATATGAGAATTACATCCATAGCTTTGACTGTCGCCAACTCACCTTGATAAGCTTCTCAATTCGAAAGTGAGGTCCAGGTGACTTCTTTTTCTGATATCAAGCAAGTAGCACAGAGCAATTTATACTTTTTTCTTTTGGTGTCTCAGGGCCTTGACATCGGAGATTGTGTTCCTGTTTCTTTATTTCCTTAAAGACGGACCCTTCTAACATTTCAACGCCTCCCACTTTAATCACTGATTCATCAATGAAACGGAAGAACATGGGGTTTGTTTGTGTCACGGTAGACAAGTAAAGAACATTTGTACGCGTCTTCAATTGTTGAGTAGTAATAAAAAAATCATAATAATAAGACTTATGCGTCATATGAAGCAATATATGACTCAAGTTCTTAAGCGACATCCACAGGGCAAACCAGCACGTACAACTTCATTTTTTTTACACACAAATCATAATGCTTGACGTTATAAAATTAATCCTCTTTCCTGTAGCAACACAGTGGGAAGGCATCCAGTACTCGAGGAAGTTCCAAAACGCTGTAAAGGAAAACAAATAACAAAACCAAAATAGGAAAGGTCTGATACATCCCTTAACGCTTAGACGACATTGTGTAATCTGGTGCACATCTGGCAGCTGGGTGATAATAACTGAAATGCTGAAAGGAAGTTTTTCGCAAACCACTGCAAAGCAAAGTTTAAAGAAAAGCCAGGTCACGTTCTCTTCTTGAAAGATAACATTGCGATGGCGGTCTCCCGCAGTAAGTCTTAGTCGAGTACATGAAAGCGAACAGAGTATGGCATCGCTGTGAACTAAAAGTGAAGAAGTGGTGTCACGATAACTCTCGTTGATTAGGTGGTCGCTTGTTATGAGCAGGTGTGAATTAATTCTGCTCCCATCTGTCTGCAAGTAATTTTGAGGTCGAAAAAAAAAAAAAACTCTTTGCCCATATGTTCGCGACATGGTGGATATTTCTTCTTACAGGTCCCGTCCACACTACGTCGGAAGAATTTATATACGCAACAATAACCGATCATTTTGGATTTGTGGTTTAGAAAAGTTCGGGCAGGGAAATTATCGCCATGTCATTGTTTTCGAAAAACTTACAGTTTCAAAAACAAGACAGTCAAGTTGCTAGCTTTGGCACGTTTTACCCCCCGGGGGGGGGGGAACTGCCATATATGGGCTATATAGGTATGTGCCGCAGTGAAGCGCATGGTTTTCAAGCAGTTTACTCTAGGATAGGGTATATAAATCAGAGCGTTTGGGTCTAGAATAGGGTATCATTTTTCACAAAACTGACTAGTTGGTTGAAGATTTTTTCTAGACTAAGGAAACCAGGGATTGCCACTCAAAAATATAAAAAATCAAATCGGCGAGTTTAAATTTACGCAAATCAGCCTCAACAGTGTCGATAGATTTGGGGATTTGGGGAGTTTACTCTAGTATAGGTTTGCAAAATTCAGCTAAACTAGCTCTGGTATAGGCTAAGGGTTCCAGGGTCCCAGCGGCACATCCCCACCCACAAATTCCCACAGTGTCCCCCCCCCCCCCCCCGAGGGATTTTACCTAGCTCTTAGGAATACTAAAATTCTTCGTAGTGTCTATTGTCTCCTTTTCGTGTTGTTCTTTTGGGCGATGAAGTCCAATTGCTGCCCCTTTTTGTTCTTCGATACGCTGGTGAAAGTGCCGGCCGGAATAGCCGACATAATCTGCATTAGACGGATCACGCTTAAACTGACGAACGATGCATTGTTGGTTCACCACGGGAGGTTTCTATTCTTTCACCATGATGTCATCTGTGATCTTACGGCTGGTATAAACAGGACGGATCTCGGTGTTTATTTTTTGGCTCAGATCACTAAGTTGATATTGTCCGCGTACACTGAATGATCACCAGTCTCTAACTCGAGAATCCTGGGTTTAATTTGACGAGGGACAGCATATTTTGTTCAAAATGACACTTGTATCCTACCTGGTGACAGTGATTGAAGAGTGAGATGCCGAACGCGCTCGACCCATTTTATGAACCAAATTAAAAGCTTGGAGACACAAAACATTTCATCTAATCTCTTTTTACTATCTGATATGGACTTTGGCGTAACAAATCCTTTTTCTTGAATATTCAATGCTGCGATGCACTTGACGTCAAGACAGTACAGTTTTTCCCGCTTGTAGAATCA
>Ga0126339_10003933_pt1 | contig 10896 bp, 5 predicted proteins | sample OrbTmetagenome_2_FD_92532 | JGI IMG/M metagenome (GOLD analysis project Ga0126339, IMG submission 92532) | Coral microbial communities from Petempiche,Puerto Morelos, Mexico - Orbicella T R C metagenome | ecosystem: Host-associated > Invertebrates > Cnidaria > Coral | place: Petempiche,Puerto...
GGGGGGGGGGGGGGGGGGGGGGGGCGCGGGGGGGGGGGGGGGGGGGGGGGGTTCTCTGAGACACAACAACCTTTTAACTCATCTTCCATTTTGTAATGGCAAAAAAATCCTCTAAAAAACAACTACTGAACTCGACAACCTTCAAGACATCACTACAAACGAAAGCAGGGCCAAATATTCTTTCTTCCCTCTCTCCTCAAGAACAATGGCGCCATCAATCCTGTCTCTGCTTCTCTCCAGGATGTAAATCTTTGCTCTTTCATTAACTGTGGTCCTCGGCCACTTCTCTCTTAGCCATCCGCACTCCTGGGGTATCCATGCGCGCAAGTTGTTATGCGTTCAAAAACATCCAGGGAACAAAATAAATGCTCTAGACAAGACAGTAGACTTAGTTTCTATTCCCCGAGATTCTCTTATCTTAGAGTAATCGTACTCACCGCTATTTGTTGAAAAGAGTTCGACATCATGGCAATGAGCATGTTAAGAGAGATCAAAATGGCGACGATATTGAAAAAGGCAAACAAGGTCTCGCCAGTGGTCTGAGTAACATAGAATGTGCTTGACTTTATCTCAAAAGCTTCCAAGTCTGTCTTGTCAAACAACGCCCAAAACAATTTCCTTAGGCCAGCTGAGAACCTAACCACCAAGACAGTAATAAAGTAACAATAATTGATAAGTGAAAACAGTACAGTGATAGCGCGATATATGCCTCACATATTGAGGTCACGTGATATCCTACGAAACTACGTCTTCTTATGTTGTATACCCACTTACAATGTTAATATTGGTAACTATTAGGCCCTAAAGGCACATTACTCTCCTAACCCGAGGATTGCACATCATGTTTAAACAGCAGATTATGGAATAGAAACAAAACCACTCACCCAGAGAACTCATGAGCAGCTCTAACTTCTTTCGTCTTGGCGGGATACAGGTCAGTGATCTGTTCAAACTGTGAGTAAACTTTACGAACGGCCATGGAAAATGACAAGAAAACCAAAAGAAACAGCAACAAGAACTTGCCCACATCTTGACACATCTTCATTAATGACAACTGCAGAGGACCAATATCACTATTTACTTGAAACGAGTTAGACAGGTGAAAAAAGCTTACCAAGAACGCCACGGAGAAAAAGCTGTTAAACAGATCACAGATCGAGAAAATGTTAGGACGGGTTTTCTATAAAAGAGGATAAAGGATAAGAGAGTTAATTTCCCATGTAGGCCTTAGTCCCTCTCAAGTTACTTTTTTACGATAACTGCAGAAATTCTCGCGTGCTCATTGGCTAATTGTCATTGTCAATAAGCGGATAGACACATGAATTTATAATTTATGCGATGCGTCAAAATAAATGAACGAGAGCGGACAATTTGTTATTGTAAAACTAATTGACGACAGTTTTTCATGCGTCTGTCCTGTTATTGACAATGAATTTCGTCATAACATCGTCAAAGTAGTCTGCAGATCCACTCGGCTATCGCCTCGTATATCCACAGCTACTTTGACAATGTCCCGACGAAATTTATGACAATAATAGGACAGACGCATGAAAACCTGACGCTAATTCGTTAATTCGATCGTTTCCGGTTTCAGAAATCCCAGGAGAAGTGGGATTTTTGTCTTGCATGAAAACATCCACGCAACGCGCGTGATAATATTATCCGCGGAAGAACTGGTTATTGCGTCTCAAAATAACTCGGAAGGGATTACTTTGGGAATAGGGTTTATACGGAGGATTGGCTCTGTTACCCTTCATCCGTCAATCAAACATTTACGTTCTTATCTTAACCCTTGCGACTTAGATAAAGTCCATAATAGCCTGTGAGTGAGCTCCTAATGGGTGGAATGGTGAAAATCCGCGTAGTCACAAAGACTAATATTACAAATCAAGCTAAAACATGCAAAAATCCCAAGAATTCTTCTGACTCGAATCACAAATTCTGTGGATTTGATACCGATTGGTTGAAAGAAATTACCCGTTCGAATTGACTACACTGTCCTGTAAACGTTAATAATTAATTGGAAACCGCTCAAAGCTGACTTCCTGTAAAGGAAGCTGTGCTGGTGTGGAGCTAATAAGCACGCACTGCGGTCCTATCAGCAGTTCCCCTTCAGTTCTCCCAAATGTTCAGTACCTGTTAGAAAGGAGCAAGAAGCGAAAAGCTGAATCTCTTGTGATGTTTCTAACGACATATTTCAGTGAATATGTGTCGTCATCAACTGATAACGCTGATGAGCCCAGGAGCCAGAATATTCCCGCCAGGTAAAAGAAGAGAAGCATTAAAATAGTGACAAAATTCCACCACTGGGCAAAGTAGCGTTCTCTTCCTTGTCTGTAAAACTCTTTAGCCTCCTCAAAGGTAAGGCCTAACACCCAAAGACCAGTCAAGATGTCTGCAATAAAAAAGCAAAAACATCGAGTCCGAGAATTGATTTTTTAAAACCAGTTCACCGATGTATCAGAGGGAATTAATCTTTTAATTAACCACGATCCCATTGGGCATTTCAAGAACGTTGAAAAAAATATTGGAAAAGATTATACTGTGTTAAACATTCCCTAATGAAAAAAGGGAAGGAGCTGTAGTCAGACCTGTCTACAAACAGCGTAAAGAGTATAGGACTGGAGCCCAGGACCGCCGGATTTAAAGACTTGCGCCCTAATCAGTCCCTCCCAGTCTCGTATTAAAGGGGACACCGAATCTGGAAGTCAGTCTTAGCCTGGCTTGCTCGATGTCAGCTTTATAGGTCAGTTGGTTCATCATACTATCATACATGCCCGAGAAAAGGAGACAGAAGAGAGGAGATGAGAGCTTGGAGGACGGCCTCGGCGAGTAACAAGGCTTTAACTTGCCCTGCGTCAACTTTGGAGTAGAGATGGACTAAATCCATTACTGCGCATGCGCACTCTTACAAAAAAACTGTTTTCATACCTATCCAGGAAACTTGCAGTAGTGAAATTCCCAACGTGTCCTGCACCGAGGACAAAACCAAAATGACCAGGAACCAGCAAAAGGAGCAGGTATGACTGAGGAATTTTGCCAGCGGAGTAGCCAACTTCTGGGACAGTTTGTTATGAGGTGTTAAGAGGTAAACAACAGACCACAATGGCAGAAAGATCATGTAGAGCAGCACAAAGGCAACTTTGGTGATAGTTCGTCGATAAATCCAACGCTCGTCAAAGTCTTGATATAACACTGCGTTGAGCATGAGCTGAGAATAGGGATGAGCTACAAACTATAGAGAAAGCAGAAAAACGACGTTAACAAAGAAGAAAACATGACAATAAGCCAATTAGTTCAAGACTTACAAGTCGTTAGCTAAAAAAGAAATTGACGGACTGCGTCGGTGGGCAAATGAAAGAATTGACCATTTGTCAACTAGATGTTGATAAATGACAATTAATAACCGCTGTAGCGGGTTATTGTAGCTGATGTTTTGAGTGTTAGGGCTTCTTTACAAGGAGGGAGGGTTACCCTAGCAAACGAGTTAACCCTAGCTGAAGGGCAAAGGATAGCCCGGGTTTACAAGCAAAATTTCACAGGTAGGGTAACCCCACAACCCGGGACAACTTAATGCGTGGTTACACTCAAAGGGTCTGAAACAATTAGAACGTTAACCCGGGTAGGCGAGTTAACCCTACCTGGAGTGTTTACAAGGGAAAAAGTTAGCCCGCCTGCCAGAGTAACCCTAGCACGCAGATAGGGTAACCCGTCTACCCGGGTAACCCTAGCTGCCTTGTAAACACAACGAAGAAAAAAAGAGGAAATGTGTGAGTGCTAGGGTAACCCGCTTGCTAGGGTAACCCTCTCTCCTTGTAAAACCGAAGCACTTTACTCAGTCATTGTTTTCGTTTTTGTTGTTTTTTATTTTGAATAGTTTTTTTTTCTCTCTGGTAGGTCAATTCCCCCTCAGGCAGTTAAGAGCAACAGTTAGCCGGCTGTCCTATTCAAGAAATTGTTTTCGTTTAGAAAGGGCAGATATTACAACGAAATACCCAATTATGCATAATTAATAAGCATAGTTTAAAAGCCAAATTTAATTACCAAACAGAGCAAAATAAAGGGAATGAAACAATTGTGTTCTGACTATTTGCTGCCTCACTTTACTATTTCAAAAAATATACTTTTGATTTGAACAGCTTAATGTAGAAAGCACACAGATTTCAATAAAAAACATTTCGCAAATTAATTTTTAAGGGGAGTGGAAATTCACTTATTCCCTAATGCCACATAAATAGTGATGACTCCATCGACTTTAAAATACTTTAAAACCATACATACATTTCGCAAGTCGATTACAAAAAATGAAACACCAAGATATAAGGAAGTTGCAACATCGCCGCCGGTAACACTGCCTATTGGCTTCTGTTTTTATTCTTTTTTTTTTTTCCCGTAAATATTTCTTCAGCATTTCACGGCAAGCTGCAAAACAGTTTCAGCGAATAATAAATCCCGAAATTATCAGCAATTTTTCTCGGGGATACCTATTGCTTGTGCTTACGCCAACGCGATTCTTTAGCACTGCCATATTTTCACATATCAGCACCGTTCTTACTTAAATCCAGATCTGCAAACCGCCTGATTTCTCAAAGAAATCTTCCTAGATTTTGTGAAATGATAAAAACGAATAATGATACTAATATAGAAAATTTAATTAAACTTTTAAAAACTGTTGCCATTCCTTTTTCCCTGGCAGCTATTTTCTTTCAGGTAAATTTTATCTTGTATTGCTAAGTTTAAGTTCACAAAAAAGCACATGATTTCGTTACAAATTCGCCGAGCCCTTGAAATGGTAGTGTACCTAAAATGCTTGACAGCCTGACGCCGGCTTGTTGGTATACTTGACAAATAAAGTCATTGCAAAAACTGTGATAAATTGAAATGAAATTTATTCTGAATTACACATGACGCACCTGCTCTAATAGTTTTTTAGTTCAACTAAGATCCATGATGTCCGGCTAAACTACGACATCGACATAAAGGCCAAATGCCAACAACTTTTTAGTGAATTCATTATATTTTCTTAGCAATTTATTGTTCTAATGTGATTTCAAAGGAAAGAAATTAAGGACAGATAAGCAAACACAACTGATGTACAAACAGGATTTTGTCACAGTATCTCTTTGACGCTCTTGTTTGCTTTTGAATTTGTAGAAGAAACTATTATCTTTTCCAGTTTAGTTGATTACTTGCCCAGTGACGGATGTGTTGACAAGAGCTTTCAGGGACAAAAGGAACCAAAAACAATTTGATCGGCCTAACTTTGTGAAAAGCCACAGCAACGCCATTTGCCGCCCACTTGTGCAACGTAAATCAACTTAAAAACTGAGGCTCCCTTTTTTCTGGTAATCTTGATTGCATCAAAGTCGAGAGCAGGGAACAATGAAGTACATGGGACAGCTGGATCCAACTCAGGCACGGAAGATTTTATTAAGAAAGGAAAATTTGTCCCAAAAGAGGGGATTGAAGGATTTCAGTGCGACACGCTAAAACGACTTTCTCTTGGTTACCATAATGATGTCCCATCGACCAAGACGAAACGCTCGATAAAATCAGGAATTTTAAATGACACACTAGGCACTGACAGTTTTGTTGTCCCTTGCAAGGTGCCTTCGTGGTACTCATGCTTGGGAAGATGCTTGAGAGAGTGGGACCTAGAACCAACAATGGGAAGATTACAGTGCTTCTGTGATTATTATTGCGAAAAGTTCATGGACTGCTGTGCAGATTACGACAAGTATTGTTCGACATCAAATTCCCGTCCTTTCTGCCGCAAGATACGTTTCTAAACTCTTCTCGCATTGCGCCGACCGCAACGACGGCTCTGGTCCTAGGGTCGTCAAAAACAAACGCACCTGATTTATCTAAATCTAGCAATCTAGCGAACAACTCCTTCACGTCTCCATTTCGACGCTTAGAGAGTTTATTTGCGCCGCCGTCCTCCTCGTACAAACCAGATGCTGCGAGTCAGCACACAATACCAGCATCTCTTACATCCGGACTACCAATGGAACAACTTCACGGTGTCCCGGATGAGCGATGGGCATGCGTACAAGACGGTCACGGGAACAAAACGGTGGGAATTTGGATGATATCATCTTGCCCAAAACAGTGGCCAGCCGACCCGACAAAAAAAAAAATGCGAACAGTCTTACAGCCTTTCTGCCGAAAATTATAACGACATGATTCCAGTATCGGACAAGCGAGGAGTCAATTACAAGAATCGACATTGCGCAAAGTGCGCTGAAGCCAACGCAAGTGAGATCATGTCGTTTGAACTGGACATCAATGGTATGGTTACTCCACCACAGCATTATTCGCGCGCGGAAGCTTTAAGATTTTTATTCAAATATTGTTCAAGGATTCGGTGGAAAGCGCCAGATGGAAACAATAGGAGACATTGTTAGGCAATATCTTCCAGCTGCGAGACGACATCGAGTTATTTTCAAAACTGTAAAAATGGAAGTTTCCGGATCGTGTATGATAGAGCTACAGGAAAGAATTATAAAAACATCTTCTGCGCAAAATGTCTCAAGAGCAAAGTATCGGAATTTATCTGTGGGCCGGGAAGTCGCTTTATTGACGGCCGAAGCCCTGTTCATAAATACAATGTTTTACTTGATGTGTTAGATAAGAAAAAATCTCTGGTGGCTGTCTCCTGCCCTCAGGGGGAAGTGTATGATGTTCACCTGGAAATCTGTCGAGGAGCTGGCATGGGAGCGCCAAACATCGCGAATTTCGACAAGTACCGCGTGATACTATGGGTAACTTCTCCGCATAGCATTCTACTAAGAAGACAAGACTTGGCAACGTCTCTCGCTACAAGGTTTAGTCTAGATGCCTCATAAATTGTACTTCTCTCATTCAGTAAAATGGGTAAAATGTGCACCGTCATTTTGACGTTGAACTAGAGCGGAACCACACAAACCTGAAAGCCAAAGCAATTCTTGAATTTACGAAAGAGGTAACGATTGTAATTCACAACATCTCTTTTACAATTTTCAAGGCAACGTCACGGTTACTGAATTGCATGCAGGTACAAGAATTTAGTCCTTCGCAGTACACCGTCATCGTCCACAACAACGTTTCCATGGTTTATTGAAAGCGTCGAAAGAGGTTTTCGTCAAAAGGATTACTACTCCGAAACAACTGAGAGTCAAGGTGGAGTTCTCACCCCAAAGGGCAACATAACGGTCTGTGGAAAGAGATCGGTGAGAAACTGCTCGGGTGCTTACATTTCCTTGGATAAAACAGAGTACGTTATCCTATCAAATGGATCCCTTTATCGAAATGCGTCCGGTAAACTTTACCCAACACAGGACTATTATGTTGGGTTCAACGATTCTGTCTGGATTTGTACGTTGTTAGTCAGAATTTTACTGGAAGGAGGAGAACAGAGATAAATTAAGTTTATTAGCACCACTATCTGTCACCGGATTGGCGATATCAATTTTGTCTTTGCTGATTGTGTTAGTGACCTACTACACATTCAACGAGCTGCGAACAATTCCAGGAATACACCTTGTAAACTTGTCTTTATCTTTGCTACTTTCTCATTTGTTGTAGCTATTGACACCTGTTCTCAATACCTCGAAGGCTTCTTACACTGCCTTTGCTGTTTTACTGCACTACTTTTCTTTGGTTTCCTTCGCTTGGATGTCACTCATAGCCTATGACACTTGGCGCACTTTTTCCTACAAATACTGGCATCAGTCACGTGGCATTTGGCGCCAAATGCGCGCCCGCGTCATGCGTCACATGGCAGTGGGTTGGCTTCCTACACTGATCCTCGTTGTCACGTGCACTGCTCTCGACCAATCAAATGCGGTTACCATTGGATACGGCGCGAACGCGGGTTGCTGGATAAGCAACAGATTTGCCAATCTTTATGTTTTCACCACACCCGTTTCTCTCTCATTGGTATTTAACATAGTTTATTTTCTCAGAACGATCAAAGCCATTCGCCAAACTAAACGTCAGACGAGAAGTGTCACGGAGCAGTCGCAGAATGAAAGCGACTTTCCAATTTTTACCCGGATTGCAGCTCTCATGGGATTCTATTGGCTTCTTGGATTTCTCGCTATGTTAATTAATATCAAAATACCTCTGGTCTCCTTTCATAATTCTAACAACATTACAAGGCGTATACATTGCCACGGCGTTTGTGTTCTCCGCCCATCGTGTCAGAACGCTGTATTACAATTTTTTCACTGAAAAACTAGGAAGGAACATCGTGCATTCAGCTGCAGTAGGAGTTACGCGGCAACCGTCGAATTTTCTCTTAACAACAAGTACACATGAGAATAATTTTGATTCAGACTACACCAGGACAAGAACAACATCAGAAACTCGATTGTGAAGAAAAAACTGAGACAGTCAACTCTTTAAGTCAGCTACTGTCCATGTCGCCGACGAATTTCGGAGACACGGCCCCATACAATTTAACATTTTACAGTTGTGGGCTTAGTTACCTGGTCTATGAATGTAAGCGAGGCTGCAAGTGACCTTGCTTTGATACAAGCCGCCCTGCTTTTCTCATTTAAATGCCAACTTGTTAGCATAAGTACAACTTGATTTACGCAACAAAAGCAGTGAGGTCTTTATCAAAACAAGGTCGCTTGCAGCCGCGCTTGCTCGGACCTGTTTGTTACAAATTCAGTTTTAGTTTGTTTACGTTTGTACTGAAGAATAATGAAACGCAATTGCATTTAGTAAGGGACCATTTTTACAATTATACTTATGATTATTAACTTGATATTCGCATTTTAATTTCCCCGAAAAAGAAAACCCTCATGCATTATTCCATTTCAGAAATACCCAGGAAATTTTGTTCCCATGTACGGAAGAAAAGTAAATTGAAATTGAGTGCGAAATTGAACGTTTCCCACGTGTGCAAACAGAAAAGAAGCTATCGGAAGGTACGCTGTTCGATAAGTAATGGAGCAGTAAGGGGAAATTTCCTTAACGAGTGACGTGGCTTAGACTAAAAAAAGATAACTATGCTAATTTCAGAATTCACGTCTTACTGACTGACTCAATACGTTCGAAGTTAGAAAAGTCAATTACCATATATTATTGCCGGGCATCTTTTTTTCAGTGTTAGCCGTTTAACCTGAAAATTTAAGATAGCACTGTATCCTAATTAAGTTAATGACAATAAATTTATTAAAAAAAAACAAAAAAACAAACAAAAAAACAAAATGATGTTGCAAGGAGAGGTTCCACAGACAGAAGAAAACAGAAAAGTGTAAACTAAACTCCTAATTTAAGTTGATATTTAACAGACCGTTCTACATATTTTGAAAAACGTATCATTCGCAGGAAAACAGCTGCCTTTCATTTATAAATTAATGACAAAGTTCTCTTGAGACCAGCCTGATTGAATCGAGCGGATAACTATTAATAACATATTTATTCAATGATTACGTCTGTAAACATGCTTACCCTCTCGTTCTTGTTCTTAATGGCGAAGTTCAGCACAGTGAGTTTCAACGCTGCCTTGTTGGCCGTCCTGACTTGCACATGAGCCAGACCCCTGATGGAAGGCATGGTCATCACACAGCCGATCTCCTTCATGTTTCGGCACAGATTCAGCAGTGCCACCGCGTACTCCTCACAACGGGTCGACAGATTGCAATAATCCTTCTTGAACTCGTATTCCTCCCTAGCCAGACGCTCCATCCTTCCATTAAGAACAAACGCTTGATGAACAGGATCATTAGTACGCGAGTTCTTATTCGTCAATTCTTCCTTTTCACAGTCAGCGAGGTACGACAATGACAGATACACGGGGCTGGCCAATGCTCGATACCCGTTCAAACGGTACAAAGCCTTTTCCAAGCTCCCCATGGCGTTACAGCTATCGCACGCGCAAGACCGGGAATGGGGTTCCTCGATACGATATCCCTGGGATAACAAAAACTTCACTAAATCGTAGTTGTCCTGTTGTGCGGCCAGGATGAGACCAAAACTACCTAGTTTGGAGTCTTTGATTATCTCTGCTTCGGTTTCAAGAACGTTAGGTCTCCCTCTGAAGTATTCTTTCACTTGACGTAAATTTCCTCGGCGAACGGCTTCTAAAAAGAAGTTGTCCTCCTCCGACAGAGGCATCTCTGGCATGGCTGCTTCCAAAACGTCAAACAACGACATCGAAGTTCTCCTTTCACGCATTAGCGCATGGGCCGCCATGTTTAGCACGAATTAAATTTGTTTGAACACCGGGAATTAAAATTTCTTCACACGATACCGAAGCTTAACCAAAGCGTACGCACGTTTTACGTTAGTAAGTGCAATACGTAAACCTTGATAGCAAACAGAGGGTAAGTAACCCATCAAAACACTACTGAAATGCGGCTTCAGCGAATCAGTCAGAGCGAATCGATAAATAGTTCAGCACATGTAAATTGGCCACAAAATCCCGTTTGCCGTTGCTGGGAGGAAATGAGATGTGCTTGGAATGCACTGCATACATGCATGAATGGGGCAATGCGAAGGCTAACCGTGTCGTAAACAATACAGCGAATGAATTACTGAATTAACAAACACATGCGATCTCACACAACATTTAATTATTAACTCCTATTACATCGCAAAATAACGGCTGGCCAGAAAGCAGTCTCACTGTCCTTTATGCTATGATTAAAAAATACCTACAGCTACGTTTATTCCACCAGACAATATTTTGAAAGGCTTCGCAGTAGTAAAATAAACGACATTGTCATGTCATAACTCTAGTTTGAGAGCCGTAATGTGGGTGTAGCTTTAGTGAAGGTGAAAAAATAGCATTTTTATAATGTAGACCGTTATTAAGAACAATTGTTTGACTTGGATGCATTTCGGGAACGTAACAGCTTACCATTTCATTAATAAGAAGCAGGTAATCATTTTAAAATACCA
>Ga0126339_10003934_pt1 | contig 10896 bp, 9 predicted proteins | sample OrbTmetagenome_2_FD_92532 | JGI IMG/M metagenome (GOLD analysis project Ga0126339, IMG submission 92532) | Coral microbial communities from Petempiche,Puerto Morelos, Mexico - Orbicella T R C metagenome | ecosystem: Host-associated > Invertebrates > Cnidaria > Coral | place: Petempiche,Puerto...
AAACGCTTTACAAACTCCTTCCAAACCCTTTCAAACGCTTTACAAACCCTTTTAAAAGCGTTTCAAACTTTTTCCAAACCCTTTGCAAACGCTTTGCAAACCCTTTGCAAACGCCTTGCAAACGCCGTTTGAGGGCGTTTGAAACACCGTTTGGCCCAAATTGAAATGTTCGATAAGACGTGTTTTCCTATGGAAGGTCACATTTGTGAGAACTACACTACACTTTTTCGAGCTGAGCTTGTGTGACAGTTGCGTGCCTTTGCAATAGGACACCAACTCATTCATGTCTCTTAGTGTTTTGATATGAATGCAAGATGAAAACAAAAAAATGTGCTCAAAAATTTTGGCAGTCCTCCAAACAATTGAGAACAATAATATTTTTTTACTACAAAATAAGCGACACTAACTATCCAAATTACTGTTTCAACATTGTTTATTCTCTGACGTGTTACTTCTAACTAGAGAACAATTTGCATGACTGTTATGTGATATGAAAACCAAAATGCAAGCAAAAGAATAAACTCGGAATTTTAGCCTGAAGGCAAAATTTTAAAGCTCGCAATTGATTTCAGTTGTTGAAAAAAACAAAAACTATAGTTGCAAACTTGTTTATTCCCCAATGTGTTTCTTCTACCTAGAGAAGAATTCTACAAGACACATTTGCATGACTGTTATATGTCACTTTTTAATATGATATCTAGCTTCTCAGAATCAACTCCTGCCAATACGAAAGCTCATATTCGATTTGCATTCATGAAAATCTCATTTGCCCAAAGTGCAATTCACTCTGGATCAGCTTCCATCAATTTCACCTCTGTCTTGGTGCTGCAGAGGTCTTGGGTTTGAATCCTGATTTGAGGTCTTATTTTCACAACTGCTTAAGCTATGTACAAAACTGCCATGATCTTTACATCTTTCTCCACAGGTCACTAAATTCAGACTTGTTCACTAAATTGCAGACTTGTTTATTCTCTGACGCGTTTGTCTAACAAGAGAAGAATTCTACGAGCTAAATTTGAATGACTGTTGTGTGACTTTGTAATATGACACCTCAACGTAAACCCAGTAGGTAAACTCAGCATGAACCCAATACATACTGTAAACAAAAGAACAATCTCAAAAGTTTGGCCTGTAGGCAAAATTTTAAAGTTCGCATTCGATTTGGGTTCATGAAAATCTTCTTCCTTGCCCAAAGTGAAATTCACTTTGGTTTGCAAAATTTCTTAATTCAGGCTCAGCCCGTACCACTTAATACTACCATCAAATAATGATAAGCACTACCATCAATATTAGCAGACACATACGGATTACCTTCTGTTGAGCGATTTGCGTTCATAAAAATCTTCTTGCTTGCCCAAAGTGAAATTTGCTTTGGTTTGCAAAAATAATTTCATAATTCAGGTTCAGCCTGTACCACTTAATACTACTGTCAAATATGATACTACCATCAATATTAGCAGACACATACAGATTGTCTTCTGTTGACCGATTTACATTCATGAAAATCTTCTTACTTGCCCAAAGTGAAATTCGCTTTGGTTTGCAAAATTTCATAATTCAGGTTCAGCCTGTACCACTTAATACTACTGTCAAATATGATACTACCATCAATATTAGCAGATACATACAGATTGTCTTCTGTTGACCGATTTACATTCATGAAAATCGTCCTACTTGCCCAAAGTGAAATTCGCTTTGGTTTGCAAAATTTCATAATTCAGGTTCAGCCCGTACCACTTAATGCTACCATCAAATATGATACTACCATCAATATTAGCAGCCACATACGGATTGCCTTCTGTCAATCTTTAAGTTTGCCTCGGAACTATTCAATATCAGCTTCCATCAATTTCACCTCTGTCTCACTATTGATCACAATGTTTGGCTTATATTGAGCTCATGCTTTGTTCTGTTTGTTATTTCTAATTTGCTGTCAATGAACTCTGACTGAAAAGCAAACAATAAAAGTTTCCAGTTTTAGTGCAACACGCAAACTTATGTAATATCTAAAATAATGTAATTATGTGCCCACACTATTTACTGAAGGCATGCTCTGATTTCTACCCATGCACTGATTTTTTGCTGGTCAGCAGAAATGGCACAAAAACTTAACAGATGAATGACCAACTCCTCATTTGCATATCAGTTACATAATCTGCACACCACCAACAACTTGTGACTTGCTATCGCAATTCACAAGTTAAAAATTAATTAATACAGAATGTTGATATGCTAGTGAGAGTATGAGTATGCCCGCATTGCGTGCCTATATGTATGTAATCAACCATGACACTTTGCGGCCATAGTCCTACCAGGTGCTCAGTGCAAGATAGCGACTATCCATTGTTGAACCATTTGTTTTGTGTTCCCTTCTTGCCTCTTAATTCTCTGCCCTTCAAAGTAAATCAACACAGAATATATTGCATACTATGTTAAACCCTGGCAAAGTAATCCTATCATTTAGCCAATCCATTATCTGGGTTAACAGCCTTGAACCTATTCAAGCCTGAATTTTTTCCACCCTTATTTCATAACTCCTTATGTGTACGTAGCTGTGATGATCATTTATGTCTTTACATCTTTCTGCACAGTTGAAATATACCTGGTGTATGATCTTTCCTATGGTATATCCACTTGTAAAATGTAGTGAATTAGAAATCAATGTGATTTTTATACCTTTTGTTCTTTGTTTAAGGTTTATAGCTGTTACTCATGGAAAGCAAATCAAGGTCTGGCATGCTCCTGACTATAGTAAAGAGTTTGCACCCTTCACTGTTCATAGAACTTACACAGGCCTCTTTGATGACACTGTCTGTATAGACTGGTCTGCAGACTCCAGGTGAGTAATACAGTGCTTGGCCAGTTGCAAGTTTGTTAACCCATTTTAAACTCGTCACAAATAGATGAGCTTGGGAACTGGAACCTTAAGGGTTAGCAGGGAGCAAAAAGCAATAAGCTGAAGGGAAGTATGCATGGTAACCCTGGAAGTGGGAACCACCCCCAAGAAGCAGCTGCTAACTGGCACTGTCACACTGAAAGGTATCAGTAGAAACAACTGACCTGACCAATACTTACCAAGAAACCAGCAAGCCAAGAGGGAGGGAGGAGAGGGAGCAAGAATCAGCAGAGATTTGCTAGTACAAAGTGCAAATGATTCAGAAAGATCAGCTAACTGCACAAGTAGTGCGGTGAAGTATAAGAGCCCTGCGAATCCCCTGAGGGCTACCCCACAGGTCACGCCTAAAGGGTAAGTGGGGAGCAAAAAGCCCTAAGCTGAAGAAGGGGAACCATAGCAACCCTGGAAGCGGGAACCACCCAAAGGAAACCTTTCTCCAGGTGCTTGGAGAATGGAGGGACCCAAGAACATGGTGACCTGGAACCTTCAATCCCCAAATTAACTCCAAGCACCTAGAATCTGATAGTTATAGTGAATATGAACAGCACACACCTGACGAGGCCAATGTCCAAATGTTGCTGCAAGTCTAGGAAACTATATTAAGGTGCCATGTGACAGAAGCAGGAGACAAGCACTAAGTGGCACAGCAGGTGACCAGGACAAATCCTTTATGCCAGCTTTAAGCAGAGTGGTGCTAATAGTGCAAAAGGTATCCTGAAGTCCACTGCGAGCGAAGGTGGAGGCAGCCCTGATGTGGAAGCAATGGCTGAGGGGAAGGCTGAAGAGACAAAATGCTGGATAGTGCAACAAGACCCAGGAAAAACTTGTATTAGGGCATGATGCTACATAAGCCGGAGTCAAGCGCTAAGAGGCAGAGCAGGTGACTAAGGTAAATCCTTTATGCCAGCTTAGTGGAGAGTGCTGCTAACAACTCTGATGGAGTCCTGATGTAAAGCTTATAGGCATTGCTAGACCAGCGGCCTATGGCTTGTATAAGATGATCAGGAACTCCATTGCATACCGCAATGGTGGTGGCCCCGATGCGTAAGCTATGGCTAGAGAAGCTTCCAGGTATGTTAGCTGAGGCCATAATCTGCCAAAGTCAGTCCGTGAGACAAGTACACGAAAGAGGCTGCCCATTCTGTAACAGGAACAGGGGACCTGGTGCATTACCCTTGCTAGTGAGATAGGTCATCACAGAGTGGACTGCACAAAGATGATGCCAGCCAATGCCAATATGGATGAAGCGGCCTTTCCTAAAGGGATCGGTCTTCAAGCCCTTGGTCTTTAAGCGCATGCAGGAAGAGGCTGACAGGGAGAGTCCACTGCAATGCCCTGGGCCGGGTTGTTCAAAAGGTGGTTAATGCTAACCCACGATTAAAAGTTAACCGAAGTATAAATATTTCTTGTATACAATTGTTTTTCACTGCTTATGTTTTGTGTATTTTGAGATTATAAAAACTCAAAACAGAAAGCCAAACAATATAAACAGAAAATCTCACTGCAAAGTTACAAGAGTCAAATCAAAATTCGCGCTTATCCTGGGTTAGCTTAATCGGGCTTTGAACAACCCCGCCCTGAACACCCAGATGGAGTGATAGAGAAAAGCTAGCTATATTGGGCACTGTAAACTGTGAGGTGCACAGTAAGCCAAAGTACCCGAGTGAACTGGCAGCCTAGAACATGTGGTGATCCAGGAGACAAAGATCCAAAGACTGCCAAAGAGGGGAGCCCTGACAATGCTTAATACCACAGACAGCCCGCTCTAGGCAAAGACAGTTGGCAAGAGGATCTTGCAACCCCTGTTCAATGTGGAGTGCTCTAACCCCAGCCGAGTAGACCTTAATTGATGAGTGCTGTATTGTTTGAGCCAGAAATGTGGCAAATAGGCACAAAGTCCATTCGTCAGCTGGGCAAGGAGAACCCAAGGAATGTAGCTTACCAAGCTGACAGTAGAAGGAAATAAAACTGTCATGTAGAAGGAGCGAGACCTTGGGTTAGAAGCAAGTAGCACTGCTGCTCCAAGGCGGAGACGTCAATTCTGCTAGGAGTTTGGGGGGTACTGGAGTGGGAAGAGGCTATTTGATTGTTAGCACCTGATACATGGTGAGAGGAAAAGGAGAAGCTATGACAAGCAGCTGAGAATAACAGTCTGCACAACAACCACATTAAGCAGGGCACGCTTGAGGTCCTGATGTTTAAGATGTGAACTACAGCATCATTGTCTGAGCAAAAAAGACATGTTTTTTGACCCACAAGTGTCCCCAGATATGAGCTGCAAGAACTACAGGGAAGAGCTCCTTATAGGCAATAGACTGCTGTTGTTGGGAAGGAGCCCATGAGCCAGCAGACCAGTAGCCCTTCAGATGCGTTCCTTAACCGATCGAACCCACAACATCAGATGACACTTCAACATCAGCCTCAGGCAACAGTCTTAGGAAGAGCCAGAAGCTTGCGCTATGCTAGTCAGACAAGAACTGGTGCCACCAGAGAAGGTCCAGATTAAATTCTTGGTTAAGATGAATGGGTGATCTCTCCTCTGTAAGCAGCATAACAGGTCAATCATGCGGCGTAATAATGTTCTACCCAGCTACACCACTTTAGCAGCATGATACAAATGTCCTACTAGTGATTCAAACTCCTGTCTGTTGCACCACTTTCAAGGAAGCCAGGAACTAATCAAACCTTGTAAAGATGACAACTTCTCCAAGGGGAGACAAGCTCAATATTCAAGACAATGAGCACTGTGGAGGGGCCCACATGCTTGCCTGGGTGCAGAAAGAGACCTAGCCATTGGCAAACTTCCAGGGCAGTCCCCAGGCTATGTGCGCACTGTTGTGACTGGGGTGGGGGGCTGCAGTGATGAAATCACTCAAGTAATGGAGTCAATCTCGTATCTGGTAGGAAATGACCAGGATCCATTCCACCATGTCTGCAATTGTGTTAAAGATAAACAGAGCTGATTGAAGGCCAAAGGGGAGAGCTGAGTCCACATAGAATTGGTTGCACCACTTCATTCCCAGCAGGTAGTGATGAGACAGGTGCACAGGCACATTGCGATATGCCACCTCCACATCAAATTTGGCCATAAGGGCCCCCGCACCAAACTTGGATACTAGGCAAATCACCTGATCCATGGTGATGTAGTGAATGGTAAACTCATCTGGGTTGATCCCATCATTGACACTACCCCCCCCCCCCTCCTGGGAGGAAAGATCTACAATGAGGTACCACTTCCCTGGTTGGCCTCTTGGGAACAACACCAAAGCTGCTAATTTGGAGATTCTGGTAGGGTGGAAAATTTAAAGAGTTGCAAATTTGCTTACAAGTTTAACCCATTGAATCCACATTGCAAGTGCATGTGTTCTTTGAGGTAACACCTCCAGTCATTAGGGTGAGCTTCTACATATAGGCTTGGTAAAGGGAGTATATGAGAGAAAGTAGAACAAAAGTGGATGGGTTAATGAATTCCAGATTGTGGTAGAAGATGATTGGAATGTAGGAAGAGAATGGGTAGAAATGGACAACAAAAGCTCTGCATGCACAGTGAATTGTCCTTTCCCATGACCCATGCGGCTTGGCACAAAGATTGGAAGTTTCATTTTGCAAGATGGTGTAAAATTAGACTTTGACTCCTAAAAAGGCTGAATATAGAAGATTGTATCATATGTAAAATAGTCACAACACACACTTCTTTTATTACTGGGTATGTTAGAGAGTTTTGCCCAAAAGTTGACTACAATGTGCATCACTGGACAAAGAGATACCGGTAATTAAGAAGAAAAGTAATGATGAAAAAAGCGTTGAGCATGGCTGATTACTCTACTTGGAGGGTTGTACAGGGGGGTCTCTGGCATGGTTCAGCGAATTACTGTCTTATCATGGATATCAAAATCTCATTTTCCCAAATCATGAAAATAAGCAAGTAAGGTACCTTTTTTATAATAACTTACTCTTGCACTAGAAACAGTGTTTCATTTAGGAAATTGTTTCTGAAAGAGAATTTCATTAATGTTTCAGTGTAGTGTAAAAATTTTTTTCAGGAAGTGTTCAGTTATATATCATGATTTATTTAATATGTAGTTTTAAGTAGTTCTATAAGTAAGTTTGTCATAAGTAAGTTATAAGTAGTCATGTAACTGAAGAACCCTTGTAGGGAGTTGCAATAAAGTGTGTATGTTTTTTATTCATTTTCACATTGCTTATATTAAACAATACAGTTATTTACGTTACTTACAGTGCAACTACATACATTACACATTACTTACAGTGCACTTACACTTACTTACAATGCAGCTATTTACATTCCATACAGTATATGTATTTATACAAAAGAATAAGTATTAAATAGTTAAATAACTGCAGTTAAACATAACATAATAGTAAAACTGGTAGTAATCTTACAGAAAACAGTTCGCCCATTTGAATTGTATAAATTCTATTTTATTACTCTTTCGCGCAATGTACGCTTCTGTTTCATACTTAAGTTCGATTTTAGCCTTAAATCCATAAATAGTTGGAAAGGTTTGGTTTCTTCTACAGTCCCACAAGTAAATTTTTGCAATCAGTAAAAAGTAGTTAAGTAAGGGGCATGGTCTTTTTATAATGCCCATTATGATATCTTCTAAAGTTAGGTGAATTTGCTCATTTTTTACCAGTGACCAATACACCTCAAAATCTTTCCAAAATGCTATAGAGAAAGGACAGTGGTACAGCAAATGGGTTAAAGTTTCTAATTCGCTTTTACAAAACGTACAATCTTTCTGTGAAATGAAGCCAATTTTGTGAAGCTTTTCATTTATATAAAGGATTCTATTAAGTACTTTATACTGAAAAGCTCTGACGTAGTGTTCAAGAGCAACTTTATGTGGGAGCAAAAAGACTTGTAGTTGCTTTTCTGACAGGTTGAAATCCCTATGAAGAATGGTGATTGCATTTGGTAGTTTGGCTTTTTTGCTGATAAGTAGTGAATAGTAATCCCTTGACTTCTTAGGTTAACATTTTAAACACAAAATACCTCGTTGCCATTGCCAGTGGAGAAAGATGGTATAGTAGAGGATGGGAAGCTACTTATAGTGTTGTCCTGTAGGTGAGGTGGAATGGAGTCCCAAAGGCCCATAAATACAAGAAAATTAGACTTTTCTATGTTCCTTGCAGCAATCTCAAATCAATATTATTGCAATTTAAAAGGAGATCCCTCAAGTACGCTACACCTGAGAGGAAGAAATTTTTATAACAAAGTGGACTGCCATCTATACGAATATCCCAATTTTTCCATATTATATCGTGCCAGTCTTTTGGAGAAGCAAAGTCTTTACGAAACTCTGACCACCATTTCAAAAGTTGAGAATAGAATAGTGAAGGAACTGAGAGGTCATTAACATCGTAATTACAGTTTAACAGAAACAGACCTCTAAACTTTGCTAAAAGGTGAGAGAGATACCATTTGCACAGGCCTCCCATAACATAAAATATCCTTTGTAGCCAGGCCAAATGCAAAGATTTAATCATACAATCTATGTCAATCATTTTTTAAACCACCTTTAGCATAATCGTTAATTGTCAAAAGACGGGTTGTCTTATCTGTTCCATTCCACAGAAATTTGTAAACTAGTCTATTTAACTCTTTCACAAATTCATCTGCAACAGGCATGAGCATATGTAAATGACTTTCGGTATAACTAAGGATTTAATGACAGTCACCTTGCTGTAAAGAGACAAGCCTCTACAGGACCACATGTTCAGGAAGTTTTTTAATCTTGTCCAAATTCTCGAAGAAGTTTTTCTCTCGAAGAAGGGCTTGGTCGTATGAATAGTAAAGGCCTAGAGCCTTGATAGGTTCACGAGGCCATTTGATACCCAAGGGTTTAGAGTTGTTATTTTTACAAGATCTGATCCACATACCTTCTGTTTTACTATAGTTAATTGCTAAACCTGAAAGCAGTTTGAAAGTATCTAATAAGTCAAAAAAGTTTGGGCTGAGTTAAAGTCAGAAAGGTTGCTGTTGTATCGTCTGCGTACTGGAGCAGTTTGTTTTCTTGTCCATTGATAGAAATGCCTCTGATACTCGTATTCTGCTGTACAGCGATTGCTAGAGCTTCCATTGCTAGTACAAAGAGATAGGGAGATAATAGGTCCCCTTGCCTGACCCCACGTTCCAAGGCAAAAAAGTCCAACATGAAACCATTATTTATAACGCAACTTTGAATATTCTTCCCAGCGCATAAAATCTGGACGAATCTTTTTGTTCATCTGTGAGTTTAAGGATGTTTAAATTCATCAGAAAAGTCTCAATAACATTATTATTAGAACATTTGTTTCTACTCGTGTACAAATCTTGGTAAAAGCGCTTCTGTTCAGCGAGAAAGACTGTTGGATCAGTGGTCGATGAATTATTAGAATTCAGTTTCGGCATATGTTTCTTTACGTGGTTTCATTTTTCTAGGTTGAGAAAGTATTTGGAACTTTTTTCACCGTATTCATGCCAACGGGCTCGAATTATTTTCCCTCTCGTTTTCTCTTCATAAAAGGATTCTATCTTTTTCCAAGCCGTAATCAGCATATTCAAGTTGTTTTCACAAGAATCATTTTCATATATCTGTTTAGCTGAGGCATACTCTTTTTCTAATTGAGCTTCCTTATCCTTTCTGCTTCTGGCTCTTTTCATCAAGAATTGTATTGTATGGTCTCTTACGTTAAATTTTGTCCATTCCCAGATGCTTCTATTGTCAGACAATTCTTTTCGACCTTCTCCAACCCACTTTGGTAATAAATTTGAAATTTCATCGTTATAGAAGGAATCATCTAGAATAGTACAGTTCATTTTCCAGTAACCCTGACCTTTCTTATGCTTTAGCCCATTGTCCTCCTCCACGAGCATAATTGCGGAGTGATCTGTTCTGAGAGCTGGAATTATGTCAGTTGATTTTATCCAAGCTTGTAAATTATTAGAAATAAACCAATAGTCTACACGACTAAATATTTGTGGAGAGCTTTGGCACCAAGTGAAGCTTTTAATTTCTGGGTTTTTGACGCGCCAAATGTCCACTAAAATGAATTCCTCTTGAAAGCATTCAATACTTGCAATTGCTATTTTACGTGGGGCCAAAGAACTGCCTTTCTTGTCTAACAATGGGTTCATAGTACAATTAAAGTCACCTCCAACAATAACTTTTTCATCTGCGTCAAAATGTTCTTCTAGTAGGGTTTTCCTTAGCTTCTCCAAAAAGTTAGCTGTATCATTGTCCTTATTCAGGGCATAAATGTTAATCAGGGTATATTTATGGTCGGCAATGTCAGCTTTGAGAATAATATAACTTCCCTGGGGGTCTATGATTCTGGAATGAATAGTGCAATCGGTACCTTTCTTCAATAGGACAGCAACCCCACGAGAATTAGAGTTTCCATGGGACAATATAATGTTGGCACCCCATTCGTTTCTCCATTGCACCTCAGTATCCTTTTTCAAGTGCGTTTGGTGTAAAAATACAATATCGGGATTTTTCTTGCAACACCAAGTAAAAACTGCTTCAGTTTCGCTTGTGCTTTTTGCATAACTTCTTCTCTATCCTGGTAGCAGAGAAAACGAGCGATAATCGGATGAGGATCGCTGCTGCTTCTTGGTTTGCCCAAACAATGGACCCTTTGAAATTTGATTCTTTTCCTTGCATCGGTGATGTTAAGTTCATCTTCCAAGAAATTAAAAAGGACATATTTGTGACCGTGAACGGGAAAACGTACCTTAACGCTTATCCGTTAGACAGGCAAAAGCGTTAAGCATCCGTTAGTCATCCGTTAGAAAGTTTTCTTAAAACGTTAGGGGCGTTAGCCCAACCGTTAGACGTTAGCATCGGGCCGTTAGAACGGAGAGTGCAACCGTTAGCAAGAAACATGTATCCGTTAGCCGTTAGCATCAGACCGTTAGACGGGACAGCATAACCGTTAGCAAAAACTCTGTATCCGTTAGCACGGCTAGAGAAGCCGTTAGGATCCGTTAGAAT
>Ga0126339_10003935_pt1 | contig 10892 bp, 8 predicted proteins | sample OrbTmetagenome_2_FD_92532 | JGI IMG/M metagenome (GOLD analysis project Ga0126339, IMG submission 92532) | Coral microbial communities from Petempiche,Puerto Morelos, Mexico - Orbicella T R C metagenome | ecosystem: Host-associated > Invertebrates > Cnidaria > Coral | place: Petempiche,Puerto...
ATAGGCGGCATACGCCATAACACGTTACCAAGGATTATTTTTCTCGAATAGAACTATATATCGATATTGAATTCGATCTCATTTGGGGACATTTCATTTAGGAACAAATGGCATTCATGATAGGATACCAGATCCAACATGAAATCTTCAGAAGAAAACCAGTACTCCGAGAGCAGCAGGTTCAGATGATTCATCTGACGTGAGCCACATTTACGAACCGATTTGTACGATGCTAACAAGGATACGACGGAGAGATTTTCTCCTATTTGGAACGACATACACGGCATTTATCCAGGTACAGTGTAAAATTTAATCGACTTTGAGGCTATTTTGCTCAAAAGGCCTAGGTCTTTAAGACCACAAAGCAGAAATACAGCTGACAATATTCACACTAGTTCACGATTATGTCCAATGCAGGTGGCAATTCCTCTGAAACAATTGATCGATAACAGTTTTCTTTTGAAATGTGTCGGTCTTTGGGAATATAGCCCTATGCGTTCCAGTGGCATGGTTGATGAATATTAATGTAGATGTGGAGCCCTGCGCCTGGATTTAACTGGTTTTTAACATTCATTTGTCTGGGTAGTGAATTCAGAGAATTAACTCAGTTTTGGTGAAATAGAAACTATAATTAGCAGTAAAAACGATTGAAATGTCAGGCACATACGTATTATTCAACGATCGTGAGTTGTTTCTAGCTTTGAGATAAGAGCTCTTATATTTTGTGGTCGATTTTAACAATGTTATAGTGCTGTGAATAAAGATCTAGGTACAATGTTAAAACGAGGCAGGTTCGGCGTTGTAAAATGTTAGCAAGCCATGCAGGACTTAAGAAAGAACACGGAAAATTGACAAGGTCGAATGATAATTGTTGTATTTTCCACTTATCGCCTAACTTGAAAGATGGAACCTGCCGGACCTCAATGAAAAATTTGTTCTACATATTTTATTTTTTCGCGCTGTTAACAGATGTCTGCCTTGCTAGGAGACGACGTGAAACAGCTCAAAATGGAATATGAAAAGTCTTATTCATCCCAAAAGGGAGTAAATGTAAAAGAATCTCAAAGACGATCACAGGCGACAGAATTAAAGAACGACTCACAAGAAAATGTCACTGGTACAAAGAGACCTCATCTAGCCAAAACGGCAAGAAAGGAAGGTAGCCAAAAGGAAATCACGACAAATAAGACAACGAATATAAATGACAACGTACAAGAAAATGGCGCTAAAATGTTAGCAACATATTTACCTACAAGGTTCAGAGAGCGAAGTTCTTCTATGATGAAAAATGACAAAAAAATAAAGCACAGATGGGCGCAGCTCAGCCCAGGAAAAAAGCCAAAGCAGAATCAGAACGTTTTTAATGGACATTACACTGTCGGTCAAAATGCGAATGGGAAGGTCTCAGGTAAATATTGTGTGCTTTACGATAAAGCTCAAAGCAGTATATTCATTTTGACTTTTTTGCTACAGCCATGTTTGCATTCTACCCATTCGCTGCAACTTTTTTCTTTTAATCCTTGGTGTGTTATTTCTGTTCAACTTTTTTTTACGAAATAATGCTTAAGGCCTAACCAAACGTACGCAACATAATTATGGCAAAATTGTTGCGCACATCACGCTTGACACGTTAAGCCAGCCTTTTGCACCATCCAGCATATCATCTTGCATTATATTGCAACGGGGTGGCCAAACGTGCGCAACAAAAAATATTGGAATATGCTGCATTAAAATGATGCGCTCTCACAAAGCACATTTTTGTATAATACAGTCAACTATAATAAAACGCGAGATATACGGTATCTTGAATAGTTTTCTTTTCTTTTTTAGAAATTAGGTACAAGCTGTGAGTGGCTTCAATTCTTGGAATTCCATATTTTCTTGCATTTCAGTTCCATTGCAGGTTCACTTACTTCTCATTCCAGTGATGCAGGTTGAAACGTTTCCCGTTCAAACAATGAAAGGGCTTCAGATTTTGCTTGGAAAGCTTGCAAGAACTTAAGGCGTACCAAAACCCATTCGCTGGGTTCAAATGGGTGAGAAATCAACATCCTGCAATAGGACATACGTTTAAAAAAATAAAGAATAGTCAAGGCCATCAAATCACAGCATGGATTCAGCAGCGACATTTTCAGCCTGCGCCACTTATGCGGCATCCAGAGCCTCCCCTTCAGACTCCTGACAAGGATGATTCAGTTCTCTCTGTTCCCCCTCGAAGTAATGGTAACATTCTATCACCACATGATTATCATTCAAACTAGTAATAAAGCTTATGTTAGATTTTCATTGCTTACTTCTTACTTACAACGCAGTTGTCATCTTGTATGCCCTGTGGATGTACCTGTATCATCGCTCAATGAGCCACAGGAAGATGAAATTACTAATCCATTGCAGTTTTTATGCCATTATATTTTGTTGTTGCTGTTGTTGTTACTGCTGCTGTTGCTGTTGTCGTTGTTTTGGAAAAAAGAAAGGGGATTAAAAGTAGTTAAGGTTACTTCAAACCTTCGCGGGGTTACATTGGTCGATTTTTTTTTGGCTCGCGGCTTTTCAAGTTGACACAATCCTCTGTAAAGGCGTGATATGTTTATAAATCTTTAGAAGGCGAAAACTCGCACTCGTTTTTCGAGAGAATCCCATCTCTTTAAATGAATTAATGGGGTATGCAGATTTGACGGTTTTCCATGAAATCTGGTCAGAACATTCACTGATAGATATGGAACAAAAGTGTGTAGGTGAATTCCTTTATTTTAAATACTTTATTCGTAGCGGCCTTTAACGCAACAGGCTACGCGAATTTTTCGATAGTCGAACTTTACAGATCTATAAAAATATAACCAATAGAAATAAAAGAAAATGCTCACGCATTATTGGAGATGGAGGCTTTGTGATTGACACTGCACAGTTATTTTGCATGAACGATCGCATTTGATACCCGATTAATTAGCTGGAACGTCAGTAGGTCATTTTGGAGTTGACGGCCTCTGCCGCCTTTGGAAAGCAAAATCCAAAACAAAACATAATCTTATCGAATTTTACATTTTATAACCTTTCTGTTGATATATAGTTTGTGGGGGTTTCCTTGAAAACAGCGCGCGTACGAATTTTTTTCTGGAGGACTCCCGCGAAGGTTTGACTGAAGTAACCTTAAAAGATGGCCTTATTTTCTAGGTTCCTGTGAGGATTACGATCCTCGATGTCCCTCCTTGTTCTTGGCTGGCTGGTGTGACTATCCGACCTCCTTCAATGAAGAGATCAATTTTAGAGATTAGTGCATGGCTTCCTGCGGTTTTTGCAACAAGTTAGTGGAGCTTTTTTTTACTCCAATATTTTCCTTTCTAATTCTGGTATTGGGAAACGCGATAGCCTGTATCGTAATACTGACGCTAGACATCAGATCGAGTGGCTTGGGTTCTAACCATAGCCCGGGTGATTACGTTGTCGTTTTGAGCGCTACCACTGGATGTAGCAGCGAATTTAATGCTGGGGATAACCTTGCGATGGACTAGCATTCCATCTAAGGAGGGAGTAGAAATACTTTTAGTCGCTTAATGCTACGGAAACCGGTGTGGACCTCTTGGCTCGACGCAGACTTTGTTTTTGATACCTTTTCCTAATATGACAACCTTGTTAATCAACAAAACTAGAATTACAAAGTTGTCTTTTTTGACTGACCCTCCAAATGTCTTGCCTTTAGAGTAACAATCACGTGGTGCTTTTAGAACGGATTATATCTCATTAACTCCAATTATCTGGCATAATATAATACTTATCAATTATTATTCCATAACACTTTAACCATCGATGTGCATATATGCAAGATGCGTATATGTATTCTTGAAAGAAAAAATAATTGTTATAACAACAGTAACATAATGTTTTTATTCCTCTTGTAGTTACCAGAAGAACAAGGGCGTTTTAAACTCGCGCAAGAGAACGAAGAAAATTGAAGACAATCGTTTTCCAGAATACAACGAAAATTTCTTTAAGCGGCGCGTTCCCTAACATCAGTGTCTACTGCAAAGAAACCGTTCACAAAGCCTAGAATACTGAGACAGCAATTGTCGTCGTGCGGCCTGTTAAAGGAGTAACAAACTTTGAAATATGTTTTGCTAATTTGTTAGTAACTCCGTGTATAGTTTGCTAGCTTCGGCACCTTGAATAAAAGTATACTGAGCGTCTTTAATTTAAATTAGGCTATTAAGTAAGATTTGGGTCGATTTCGCATCCTGAAGTCATTTTACATCACTCGTTTCACTCGTTTCTCCATTCGTATTGACTTGCTTCTTTTTCTTCAGATTATCCAGCATACTGCGGATACTGCTCCAACTATGTGCACAAGACAAAGCGTCACGACATTACCGACTGTCAAAATCTACACCTCCATCAGCTTCACCATCGTGTTTACCGCAGTCAAAACACGAAAAGATTTCTCGGTGAATCGCGAGAACAAAAGTCGAAGAAAGATCGCCTCTTCAGGGCCTTCCACACAAGAAGAAACAATGGCGTTTTATCTTAAGACTTTTAAACGACACTTGTACATGTTCAAATCCGGACAAATTGCACCATGGTCCATTGTAAAAAAAAAAAAAATGTGATTTTAGTGCGGACGACGACTCTAATATTTGGAATTCCATTTGAATATCTTATAGTCTTCAATAAAATACATGTTCCATGATCTTACCCTGTCTCGTGGTTTTTGTCAACATTAGGTGAGCAGATTAGCTTTTTTTCTTCTTCCTGCCTTTTCAAGGTATATTCAGGGTAGATCGAGGCGAGAACAAATGAACAGACTCTTGATCAAGCTTAAGAAGCTTTATTTTCCACGCAATTTTGAAGAAATGATGTTTGTTTTCTTTTCTAGTTTTATTAAAATTTTATTTTTGGCGCGAAACATCTTGCCACTTAAAAGTTGTGAAATTAAATTTATTGCTTGAGAAATAAAACTGAAATTCTTCATCAGTTAGTGACACTAAATTGGTCTATTATGTTACCCATTCCATTACCTTTACGGTCAAACCAAGTGAAGCGTACCCCTCAAGATTACATTAATGAATTGATTATTTGAAAATCCGCTAGCCGTTTCAAGAATGCAACAATGAATTGATTGTTGGAAAATTGAACCCACTAGTTGTTCCAAGAATACGGCTAATGGGTTTAATGTTCAAAAAATCAATTTCATATTGATTTTTGAAATGACTAGCGACTTCAATATTCAAATAATCAGTTCGTTACTGCATTCTTGAAACGATTAGCGGGTTCAATATTCAAATAATCAATTCATTAATGTAATCTTGAGGGGTACGTTTCACTTGGTTTGACTGTAATTTTAATTTATCCTATGATAATGCGAGAACCTCCTCTGGGAAAGACGTATGACCTGTTTCCGAGATACAGTTATGGAACGATACTTTATCCCTGGGTTCGTATTTGTTCCAAGTTACGTTTTTGGTGGGCTAATTTTGGGGTCAGGAGAGAAATGCAGGGTACGCGCCTCTGCATCAATAAGCACTTCTACCTACTTTTCATTCTTTGGCCTCACCGTGCGTAAACGACATCAACAATTGCTTACCAGCCTGGTTAGATTCGTAAAAGGAGGGCTGTCTCTGTGTACAGCTTCTTGCTGTGACTTACATCTGTAAGCACTAATGCGCAAACGCACGCTTAGTACAGGTTTTTCAATATCGTTCCCGTACTCAAGCGTTCTCTGGATACAGGTTCCCCTTTATCAGTTTTAATCCCCTACTCCGTCCCCCAATAAATGATATTGCTGAGCTTTTGCGTGGTTATCGATGAATTATATTGGTACCAGATTCCAACTTATCGGTTGGGTCGATTACCAGGGAGGTGTTGGCTGGTGTTGCTACATTTCACTCCAATTCTCAGCTTTCAGTAACTTTTGAAGTTCTCGCGAGTAGTGAAAAAAAAAACAAAAATAAAATAAAATAACCCGCATCATTAAAGCCTTAGGTGGCATTAAAATTTCCACCAAGTTTCAATCTAACTCAGTTACACCCACACAGTTAATTTAATGTGGTAATATTGTAATAACAGCAAAAAGGGAAGCATTCTTTCCTTCCGTAACATACAATGTTCATCGAAATGACTACTTGAAATATCATGTCCGAATTTATGAAAAAAGTGTTAATGGATACTTCGATTTGCTTAACGTTTTTTTTTTTTCCTGCAAAATAGGCGATGTAAAAATAAAAAGGAATGCAACGTGTTTTTTTTTTCCCTCCACTCTGTTATCTACTAAATGATGTTGTTCTCGGGAGCTCCGAGTTCAACTTCTCGGCTGTGCTTGTAAATAGCCAACTGGTCTGCCTCCCGCCAATTGGGATTCTTAACCTAGTTATGTCTATTTGAATATTTATTTATCATTGTCTGTTTACATTGGTCCTGAAAAGTCCCAATTGGGAGTGGCCAATTAGGTATATTTATTCAAATCTTTACATCTTTTTTTGATTGTTTGACGTTTGTCGGGCTTCATAACCATTCCCCTCTATTAACAATGCTTGGACTGAGTGTTCAGGTCTTTTTAGGAGTAGTAAAATCACATGTACGATGTACAGCTCGTTTGGTGCAAAGGAACGTATTTTTTTTTAACACTGTCTTTATACATCCAGTTTGGAGCTTTGAAGCGGTAACCCTAAAGGGCGAGCCAACCGGTGGGAATTGATTTGCCAGTTGTCATTATTAGTACCGTGCAACAAGTAGCACTGAGAGAGTTTTCCGCTTGAGTTGATTTAATTAAAGTCATAGTACTTAAATAAGCTCTTCTTAATTAAGTTCGTCTCTGGCATTAGAAATGCGGATAGTTTGTACCAGAACGTCCAAATAAATTGAAAATTAAGTAGAATATTGAGAATTATAAATCAATCTGAGTATCTGTCGTTTTAGTTGCATCAGCGGGCCTGGCTTCGAAATTTAACTATGCTGTTAATTGTTTGCTCTTTATAAGAAATACCCGGATGGGTTTTCAAAAAGCAATAGCATATACGAGAATTTTTTGATCATCGATCGGAGAACGTCACTACCATTGGTAGTAAGATATGTTTTCGTTTCTTCCGGGTCGTTTTGAGGATTCTTTTTGGGAAATCATTTCTGCTGTAGTAGGAGATGATTCAATCCAGGTCTTCGGCGATCGTATTGATAGAGCGTTTCTATGGCGTGTCACCGCGAACACTGGGTGGGCTGAGTCAACTGAAATTAACGGCTTGTGTTTGTTCGAGGGACATGTTGGATATCGCTCCACTGACAAAAATTGAAAGCCTCGGGTCAAGTATCTACCCCACAAGAACGCGAGGGGCAGTAAATCTAACCATGTAGACTCCACTGGAATTCGAACTCGTTTTAGGTGGTTATTGATGCATAAGTCCATTGTAGCCTGTTAAATACAAACCACTGTAATAACTTTGCCCATAAATTAATGTAGGAATTTCCTCGACACGTTTTGAAGAGCAAAAACGCTTGAGAGAAACATTCGTAAATAAAAGTTGAGAACCGATATATTTAATGACAGCCGGGCAATACTTTCGACCGAGAACGACACAGATCTGTCGATCTTACCATTACGTCATCCAGCATAAAAAAAGAAACTAGATCAATCAGAAACCAATTTTGAAGTCGAGTTAATCGTAGAAATGGCGAGGACGAGCTGAAGGCTCGATTTCCGCCGCGCTCCCGCGTCCGGTTATGAAGCTGTGAAAAGCGGTGACATCACCATGGAGTACAGCCGAACTTTGAATGTTTCCTACAGTCAATAGGGAGGATAACCCACATACACATAAAACAAATGTAGGCACTTGCCGCAATTATCAAGGATCCCAATTGCACTAATTCCACTACAAAATGCTTGATTCTTTCCTCTTAGTGAATGATGGATCGTTTTTGGCGTAATTGTTGCAGGTTTGAAAAGTTAACCACCCGTGCAATGTCAACACGCTTCGACACCAATAAAAGACCACCTTGCCAATACAAGATTGAGTTACATTCACCTACCTGCAAGACCACTCAGTCGCTGAGTCTTTAACTAAACCAATACACTTGTTCTCAGCGAGGCGCCAGTGTCGCCTTCTGAAACAACAGCGCGATCAAATATGCATTGTTGTTCAAAGCTTTGTTATAATTTAAACTTCTGAAGACAAAGCACCGAGCAAAGCAAAACTCCATCATGTTGTAAATGAACCCCGATTAGAGTTTAGAAACGAACGAAGGAGGAACCTTGTCGACGTGAACTTACCTTGAGTTCAAGTAAGTGGTACCGGTCAAATAAGTGTCATTTAATGATATTCGTTCATGGAGAAATCTCAGCGATATTAACAGTTACGAATGCGCTAGTTGTATTCACTGCACGATTTGTTTTGACGTAGCAGGTAATAATTATTATTCTTTCCTCTACAGGAATGAATGTTAACTTTTTTATTTTCATGTGGAATATTCTCATCGGCGTTGAGCTTTCAACAGCTTCTCGTGGTTTAAAAGGAGGTAAGGTCAAGATGGTAAGGATAAGTTTGCTCTTAGAGATGCGATGTGATTATTTTTTAATGACTATGGGTTTAGCTAGGACTGTAAATCGTTAACTCATCCAGGCTGCTAGGATCAAGTTACAGCTTATTATCATGTATCGTATTTCATATAAGGTTACGTAATTTCCCCTATAAAATACATGATATTTATGTCTAGTATAATATACGTAGTAACAGCTTTAGGGTTTTTCAACGAGGTCACTAAGTATAGCACATTTTCTATAGCGACTGTATGTTAAATTTGTGTCACCGTTTACGGCCCAAGAAACATTATAGCGAAAGAGAGTTTGAACATTATAGTGAAAGAGCCCCATAAAACCACAGCTTAATATGTAATATTTCAGGAAGTAAGCGCAGTTTTATTCAAGTATATTCCTGTTATGGTGCCCTCGTGCTCGATCAAGCGTCGAGTCCGGTATAACCAGTGTCAGAATTACATTGAAGCCGCTTTTGATGGTCGTTATTTACAATGTATGTATAGCTGTTTGCTATTTTAATTTGGAATTTGGTGGTTCTGAAGGAAATATCTTTGTTTTAATGGCTGCCGTGGTTGCCATTTTTTTAGAATTTTTCCACCCTAGGGAGTATTGCATACACTGCAGAAGTACTAAAAAAAATTTAGTTGTTGCAGTCATGTTTAGTTCTTAAGACCTAAAGCAAACCGTACATAATTCCACTGAGAAAGAAAAAAAAGAAAAAAGAATAACAACCAATCGCAATTTGACAGTGATGTGACAGCTTTACAACAGCTCGCTTCCCATTACAAGCAAATAATGATTTACGTTTTATACCCTTTGTCCTATTGTGTAACGAAGGTTTCAAAACCTGGCAGATCTGCTCTGGTTTTATTATTCGTCAATCATTACTGTGTACGCCAGTTTCATTCACTGGAACTAACTTGTCAGGTTAACTGAAGCTGTACTATAACGTAAAGCTTTATTTGTTAAATGAGCCTAAACGTAAGATCGTTTGGTTTAAATAATTTTGTAGCAGCTTCAATATGCAAGCTGCTTGGAAATATATAGCTATGGTGCGGACCACCTGTTGAAAGAAATGAGTCAGTACAAAATTGCTGTTCATAGATAGACATGTATTTCTTTATTTTCAGCACGGAAAGGTCAAAACGCTGCAAGCAGGTTTTTCATCGAGAGAATTGGACTGAAAGAAAATTATTCTACGAAACTCCCAAACCAAATGGGTTATAAGCGACGTCCTGTGGTAAAAAGACACAAACTTCACTGGAAAGGAAAATCTCACTTACAAACTTCATCTAGTCACCTAGGAGTGAAAAGACATTTCGCTGCACAAAATTTCGTTCCAAGACCGTTTGATGGCTCCTCAGTAAAAGGTAAAATTTTATAATACTATCGAAGAATGCATGGTGGCAGCTCAAACATTATTCATGTCGATAATTGCTGCTGTCAAGAAGTGTAACCTTACATTTAGAAACCAATCAAACAAGCTTCAAACCAAGAGCGTTACAGAGACAAGTGAAACTACATACATATTAGGGACCTTTAGATCCACGTTTAGGGCAAACGTCTGACTGCATGCAGTTTGAAGTTAGACGTTTTCCTTTCCCCCGTTCCGCTGTCAGTCGATTTAAATTGCAGTAAATTAGAGCGAATATAAATCATCCTGTCAATACATTAGAAATTGTCAAAATTACGCCAATTTTGAAAAAAATGTTCGTTTTCTAGCATGTGTAGCTCTCTAAAGAAATAAAACTTCATGAATTTCCAATGACTATCGCGGTGCATTTCCACATACAACATCAAAAGGCTAGGAAATTGCTTATTTGCCTAAAAATTATAACCAATTTGTAGAAAAGGGTCCGGTTACTTTATTCAATTTCATCATTTGTACGTGGCAAAAAACAAAATATCAAGGCAATAAAGCCTGACGTAAATGACTTTCGTGAGAACCTTCTTCTTGTTGCAAGTCGAGCTCAAACGTGACGTTCAGTACTGGTCACTTGTCGTCACAGACCCCTAGCGGTTCGCCTATCGAGGGAAACTTGGATCTAAAAGTCACCATTGTTAAGTTTAAGATATCGATAAGCAAACACAAACTGACAGGACAAACAAACATGACAAACAAAGTAGTATACTGCCTCGTAGACTGACCTGAATTCGTAGCTGCGATATGGAATTCATCCAATCATTTGCTCAAGAACCGTTTGGTGACTGTAGTCGTTTGTTACGAAGCTTATCAATAAAGGGCAAAATTACTGAGCGTTGATTGGTTGAGAGAAAGGGCATTTTTTCTTAATCGAGGGCATTTTTAGTAATCAAGAGAAGGCATGATTACCTGTTGACGATTGGTTAATCCGTTGCATAGCAACCGTTCGTTATCTTGAAA
>Ga0126339_10003937_pt1 | contig 10886 bp, 8 predicted proteins | sample OrbTmetagenome_2_FD_92532 | JGI IMG/M metagenome (GOLD analysis project Ga0126339, IMG submission 92532) | Coral microbial communities from Petempiche,Puerto Morelos, Mexico - Orbicella T R C metagenome | ecosystem: Host-associated > Invertebrates > Cnidaria > Coral | place: Petempiche,Puerto...
AAAAAAAAAAAAAAATTAACCAATTATTGCAAGACAATAAAATTCTTATGCTGCCCCTCAGTTGGTGTTAAAGTTAACTAGTTATGCGTGGCTAGGGTATCCCAATTGCGATGAAGCATTCCGTTTTCAGACATTCTGAGAACCAAATGGGCAAATTTTCTATGTCATGCGGTCTTTGGACACGCATCCGTAAACGATGTTGGCATCTGCGCTATGCATTCGTTTTCTAACGCCCCTCACCCATTCCCTAGCTAGCCGCATGGTCTTTTCTCTGTTTGATGCTAGCGACTTTTTGCCCTCACCTTTGCTTGGTAGTGTCTTCATTAATCTGTTTCATTAAAATTGTATCGAACCGTTATTAAAGCAGCCATGTGGCCAACCACATAACCAAAGTTTATCCAAAGAATACTCTTTATATCTTGTTGATAACTTCTCCGAGAAAACAGAATACGCTCAAACGATAGTGTTTTTTGGATGCTATATTGAAGTTGCAGAGGGGCAACATAAATATGAATTTATTTTTAAAAATCATATTTGGACCGTTCGAGGGCTTTTTATTATTTCCTATATTCCTCTTGTTTGTGAGGCAATTTAGGTCTACTGCTTTACCAGGAGGACAAATTGAGGTAACTCAAAAGTTTTGAGATGTCCTATCCTCACCAGCGAACGAAAATTTCTTATCCGTTGTTACCCTATTAAAATCGAAGCACGGTTGCTTCCATTAAGAAAGAATTTTAACTCTTAAAAGCTATTAGATAAGTAAGCTAAAAGAAGAGTGAGAAGGAAATGGTCACAGTAAATGTGTCATGAAGCTCCATAATTTTTTTAGATTTTAGTACGTTTATAGTTAGTGGAGGGTCCCCTCCACTAACTATGGTATGTTTGCATGTTGGTTCGTGATCAACAACTCTTTCTTTTTTGGCCAACACACTCATCACCTAATTCATTAGCTAATGTGAACGCGGACGTCAGTTTTCACTTCATTCAGCTGTGCTGTAATCTGTCATGAATAAACACAATCATCGTTAAAAATACGGTTTTATGTATTCTCTTAAGGTTCGTAGTTGCATTATCATATCCAGCACAATCTGCGCACTGAACTACAGTGCCAAAAAACGACATGGAACGTGCAACTCATGGTTAATGAACTTAACCAACCGACGTTAAGGAATACGGTTTTATGTTTTCTCTTAATATATAGTTTCATTATATCCAGCGCAATTTGCGTTTTGAGATACAGGTACCTTCTAGAAAACAAAAGGGAACGAACATAATTCCCAATTCGCACAGCTTTTCCTGATGGTTTACTCAATATTATATAAGAAACGAATGTTTCTTTGTTATTGAACTAGGGTGAGGTCCTCGGAAATGTATATTGGCCGAGTTCGAATTTTATGGACCAAGTCAAGTCAATTTCAAGTCAGTTTTATTTTTCTCACAAAAATACGTCAAGAGAGTCAGTTTAAGATTATTTGCAATTTAAACTACGTCTGCAAGCCGTGCGTCGCAGGGGTATTCCTTAACCTTACAAAAAAAATTGATTTCGGCAAGATTGTTGGCCAAACATGAAGGAAAACAACAAACAACAAACTGATGTCTTTTGCGCGAAGTTTTGAAAAAGCAATTCGCCGAACTTAATTCGCGAATGGTCGTACATATTGATATTACTATGCTACACCTATGACATTTTGTCTGACATTAATGGCAATGTCGATAGAAATTTGTAGTAAACTCACTTTTGCTTTGAACGTTTCCAGTTGAGAAGACACCTGTCATAAAGAAAGAAGACACAAAGAAACAAATTTCCAAATAGTTCCTTAGCAATGGCTTCGAACAGGGAAGCCACTATTGTTAGTTCAAACGAGATCCGGCATAGCTGATTATAATCTTAAGGGAGGAAAATCTTCCCCGCGTTGCTTCCCAATCCACTTCACTTTATTACATATTGTTACAGTGGTTGCAAACTTTTGCACTTGCTCGAGATACCGAGATTACAGAACGAGTAAAAATGGGCAGGAGCTCATGGTCATGGATTCAGTCCTGAAATGTGAGATTTCACAAAATCGTACTGTCATAACCACGTTCCCATTTTTAAGGCATTCAGAAATCAGCTTTTCAGTGTGCACGGAACTGATTATGGAGTAGGGTGGGGAGGGAAGGAAGTTAACCAAACAATAAACATGAAAGTTAGTTGAAAGCACTAAGATGCCAACCGACTATTGAAGAGCTGTATCGCTTACCGAATTTTCTTCAAGAGAAGATAAATTCTTTTTCATTTCTTGTACATTCTTCGAAAGGCCTGCATGCTCGGCCTTAGATTTTGTGGGATCACCTCCTGTTGATGAAGGAAATATACGAATGACGCCAAGCGACAACATGAAATAGAGGAAACGCGTCATATCCCCAACGCGTGTGTACATTTTTTCCAATTGAGCTTGCCCATTCTTTCTTTCTTTCTTTTTTTTGTTTGAGTTATAAACATTTAATCAATTAATGATTTTTTTTTTTTAACTTTTGTTGATAACGTGTTGTGTCAGGAAAATAGTAAAAACGTGTTTCCCAATGATAAGGCATTTGCCAGTTTATTGTTGTGACAAAAGAATGGTAGTATTGATCAATTAAAGTTCAACGGTCCACTTAGCAGTATTACACGCCAAAAGCACACTTGGGTAAAAAGAAGGTAACCAACATAAAAACATAACACAACCGTAAGGCAAGGAAAAACCTGAAATTTTGTTAAATTAGCAGATTTTATAGATTGCCCATGGCTCCAGAAAAACACGATAGTTCCCAATAACAATAACGAACATTGTAGATTCTGTGGTGATGCACTATGTTGTGTTTAGTTGTTATAGACAATCATCACTTTAAAGAATCAGCCAAGTTAAATAACTCTAGGACGCGGAACAGGTTTCTTCCACATGTACATTAAGCACGCCGAAATTTTAATCCGTAGTGAGCGAGAGTAGACAAAGCACAGCGCCTGGGAAATGAATGTTGAGCAGTCGAGCTAAGTTATGTGATGAAGATAACTGAGCGTCATCAAGTATTGCTAATGTGTTTACTTGTCGGAGCAGGTCTGCAAGGAAATTTCAGAAAAGACGCCGCGTCTGATGGCAAATGAAAATTAACAACAGTTAATCGCCCTAGTCTGAATCAATCTGTTTTTGTTACAGTATAGAGCTACCTTTGAACCCGCCGAATAACGAGTGTTAGCAGACAAAACTAGACCAAATCACCCTTTTCAGTTCAACCCCAGCAATAAAAGTTTAGCCATCTGCGGTTTGATTTTAAGTCTATATAAAGGACAGCTCTGACAGCAACTTCACACAGATACGTACAGTTTCAACTAGATTAGATTGCTATAGCTAATGGGGCTCTGGGGCCTCAGTAATGGAACGACCCCTTCTGTTGGAAAAGAAATAAACGTCTAAGATCATTCCACTTTACTTGGTGTTAGTCGTTAACCACAGCATATCGACCTCCACCAGAATAGATAATACCGCACTTACTTTTCTCCGGAAGGCTTTTCACATTTTTAAAACATCATTCAGTCTAGCTTAATGCTTTTGTTTGTTGTGGAATCTTCGCGTGCAGTAGTTATTCACGAGTGTGGTATGTTGATTGATACAAGACCGCAAAAAATGTGGCGGGAACAGACCAGACGAAAACGAAATAATATCTCACGTGTTAAAAGCTATGATTCTTGCCCCTTGGCTAGAAAAAAATGCCATTTAAACTCAGCAAAACTGTAATTAAATTCAGGAAAATTAATAATTCCATGAACCAATGTAAACAGTATTAGCGCCCCGTTTGCACGCAAACAGCCGGAATCATTTGTTAAGAAGCTTGCCTCCGTAATAAAGCAGTACCAACACTTTTTCAATTCTATCTAAGACCTTATTTACCGTAAACTTTGACTTTTTACCCAGTTGCAACCAGCAACTTTCAGTTTTTGGCCCATTTCTATTGACTGATCCCAGACTTGCTCAGTCCAAGTACTTAATTAAGTACCCAATAAACGTCGTATCGGTGACAACAATATTCATGACTGATAAACTAAATTACCTCACAGTAACGTAAAATTTCGTTTAATCTTAAAAGGAGTACAATTTACCGGAGGAACATTGTTTTCGAAGACCGAAAAAAAGAGTCATGCATTGTCATAGTACTCGAAGAATCTAAAGAATGCAATTAAAACTACTTGTGTACTCACGAGGAGAACGCTGCAGACTGCAAGTTCATTCGCCAAATAAACATAGCGTTATTTACCGTCGATAACCTTTGCTGAAAACTTTAAGTCCTTAAATAACAATTTTATCAGATGTTATAGACTCAACTAAAAAAAAAGGTTCATTCAAATAACACATCAGGTCAGCGTCCGTTGGGAATGAAGTAATTTGAGTTGAATAGCTGGCAAACAGACCTGAACCAAGATGATCGAAATATGAAATTTTTGCTTTCTTTGTTTAGTAGGCATAACAAAAATGGGATGACCAATTCTTTACTTTGGAAGCTATTAAAACGCTATTTATTTTCATTTCCTCAAGAAAATATAAAGCGCTTGTGTAAGGTTCAATGTAAATTTTTTGATGATCGTGTGACTTGGACAAGTCAATAAAGTTTGGATAAGTCAATAAAGTTCGCGTGCACTTTTCTGATTGTTTATAGACGAAGCCTTCAGTCCACGTCTTGAATGTAATAATCGTCAAGCAGTAAATAGCAAGTGCTTTGCAACTATTTTGTTTTGGACTGGTGATTTTGTTGCTAGTGTCCAAAAAAAGGTGTCGTGTCGCAATTTAAAAACAAAGAAAATCCGTACTAAATGCCCTCCAAGGTTGTCGATCATTTGATCTAGAGTTTTGAGGCCCATAAGATGACAAAGACATCTGCGTTGGGGACCTGAGAAATCGGAGTAGTTAATAGTGAACATTGTGGACGACTCGGCAATGGGTTAAAGAAAGCATATTCTATTGTGATTCTTATTTCGCTATCGTGAGTAAATAAGCGAAATGGCGTTATCCTTAACAAGTTTGATTTCGAAACAACAATAGGATTCAACACCTTTTAGAGTAATTTTAAAAGCATTAGATTTTTGACTAATACATTTATGCTTTAACAACATGAGTAACAAATACAATGCGAGGATTTTTTTTTCACTCACTTCAACATCCCTGCGTAGATGCACGAAATGGCCGCAGTCGAAATGTTCAAAAGTAAATTTGAAATAAATTTGAAAGCACATACATTGGCATAATTTAGGGCTTCTCGGGAAAAGGAAGTTGGGAAATTTCGTTTAGTAAATTTAATTTATAGCTTTCTTTTTGGAAGAAAGTTATGCACAGGAGATAATTGAAAATACCTGTTTCTCCGGAGCAGGCGCAGTTCAGAGGTGAAACTATGCCAAATAGCATCAACAAGGTCAGCAAAAGTGACGCTGCGGAAATGAAACACACAGCCAACAAAATCACTCGATCACAACCATGATGTCGTCCTGACGAGTTAATTCCCACAGGGTTGGACCACGAGTTGCGTTTTGAAGAAAGGCGTCTAGCGCTTAATTTCCAATTTTGATTCACGCCACTGAGTTCGTTTTGCACCTCCTCTTCGGGAATGCCATCAAGTGCCTCTTGAAATTCCTTAGCGCCACGATAATCGATAGTGGAGGTCTCTTTGTCTTCATCATGATTAAAGTTGTCTGTGCTTTTTTCGTTGAGAGGTAACGAGTCCGATAACTCAGTTTCTCCCTCCGTAGTGGAAGGGCATAGTGGCTCTGGGGAAACACGTTTTTTTAAAAACGCCATTTTCTGCTCCTTCGAAGTGCTTTTCTTGGTCGAGTTGCCAGTGGCGGTAGAGAGATTAAATTCCTTTAGTGCTCAACTCTACCGTGAACAGGACATCCGGAGTGCCAAGGGTTTGAACGACCGATGAAAAACGTAAGGGGGCGTATCAAGTCATACGACAGAGTTTCCATGGAAACTTACTGACATGTGGTGTCTTCCTTTTCAAAGACTCATCATGATGACTTATAAATGTGTAGAGCAACAAAAATCAATTACTTGTGCATGAATATTACCATGAAATACAGGGATATCTATCGTTTAGTAAGAAGGCAAAGGAAAAAATAAGAAAAGAGACTGAGATTAAGATTTTGCGATGCTTACGTTTATTGAGTTCAGAGACTAAATTTTGTTCGCAAAGAATGTGCAGGGCTTAAATTGATGCCTGCCTGTTTTTTGGTTGCTAAGAACGTCTGGCTCGTTATAAACAGGACATCCGGAGTGCCAAGGGTTTAAACGACCGATGAAAAACTTAAGGGGGCGTATCAAGTCTACGACAGAGTTTCCATGGAAACTTACTGACATGTGGTATAATCCTTTTCAAAGACCCATCATGGCGACTCAGGCGGTGTTGGACACGGTTCACGTGACAGCATTCGACCAATCATATGTCGTCTCTGCAAGAGCAATGGCGGACACATTTTTCGTTGCGAATGGGAGAGTAGGTTGTCGTTTCTTGAGAGATTTTTGCACTCATGTTGAGAATCAAACGAACCTTTTCTAGGGGCTGCTAGTGTAATATCTAGACCAGTTATTGGCCAAGCTTTAAGTGCAGGTAAGCAATTTTTGCATTAGAATTAGTCAATGGAAATCATGCTATGTTGAAAACGTTTGTTTACCACGCGCGCTTGACATGGATATATTCTTTTGGTCGTTTGCAAGGTAAGAGGGATCGGTATTGTGAATTATTTTTGCGTGAAACTTTAGTTCGAGAGGTGAACTTTAAGAAAAGTCCGGTGGGCCCAGGCGGGCCCCGCCGTTTTAACGGTCAAAATCGGCCTTGAAGTTAGGGCATTTTCCTTGATTTGTCGGTTGTTCGCAGTATTTCGCGAGAGTGACTGCGTGATTTCTACCCTTGTTTTAGGAGAATAATTTTGTGGTTCGGCTTGTTCCCTTTACATCTTAACGTTTTTTTTTTATGTTATTTTCTTGTAGTGCGTATGTCATCCGTTTGTTTGACCGATGTTCAAGATTTTTTGATCTTGCTTTGGATGCTAGTCCATTAAAGTACAGTGAGTTTTTACTATCATGCATGATCACTGCCCGTCTTGAATTGTTATCTGTAACAGAAATTTACTACTCTTGGATCGGATGTTATTGTTTAGCCGTCTATGACTGATTATATTTGATCTCCCACTTCTTTATGTTTGTTTTCCTTTGAATTTTGGTAGTAGTGGGAGACTATACATCAATAAATAATAAGTGTTTCATGTGTATAGTTACGCATAATTCTCAACCCACCTGGAGCAGAAGAAGCCAATGTGTTTGAAGCAAATCCTGAATTACGAGCTGGTGTTATCAAAGGCTATGGGCTTGGAATTAACTTTGCTATATTTCCCAAGAACAAAATTTATCCACTTACACTTTGGTGATCAAACAAGGAAAGCTACAGCATGCTGCTGTTTAGGATATCAAATTTAGAATGGAATAGACCAAAACAGAATAGATACTGACATAATGCAACTGACTACTTAGAAAGCTGCAGGGCAATCCCAAGTTTTTTTTTTCTTAAAATTGCTCGGCTGCAAGTGTTTAATATAGCGCATCTGCTTTTATTTTAAAATGTTGTTACAATTTAGTTATCTCAGTCAAACCATCTCACTATAGATGATCTAAGATACAGCTACATACTAGATCATTCTAAATTCAGTTGGTCACAGTTATTACAAGTCGACACGAGGAAGTGCTGTGGAGACTGTTTTTGGCAAAATTTTTGACAATTTCCAAAGTAGGAAATGTTAATATCAGTACATGATCACTGTGTTGTTGACCACAGCACTTGCAGTAAATAATAAATTTTAAACTGACAGATAATTCAAATGACCTTCATAGCACTGTTCTGGGTAAAGAGCTCTCTCTAGTTTACACAAGTTACATTGAACTTTAAACTTCAGCAGAGGTGTGATATGACGACATGCAACGAAGGCAGGTCAGGACCATGAGCTATTCATTCATTGCTAATTGACCGTGCCTATCATTCACAATCTTCCAGTTTACTATATGCTTGTTAAAAAGGGACAAAACAACAAGATCATTATTTATATGACAAGACAGTGATATATACATCAAGATTCGTGTATATACATCAAATTCATATATATACAACAAGATTTGCATATACACATCAAGATTCGTCAGCTTAAATACTAATCAAGCATTGTAAATGTACAGGAACATTAAAATTCGTCTATGTACACTAAGATTTGTGCACATTCATCGAGACCCGGGAATACAATGAAGATCTGTACATACATTAAGATTTTTGTATATATTAAGATTCGTGCACTTCGGAAAGCGTGACCGCTGGATCGATTATCGTGTTTTCAAACGGCGACCGAAAAATGAAGCAAACATCAGCGAATTCGTCGCTGCCAAACGAGGAAAAAATCTCCTCCTTGGCTCGCCGTGTTTACAGAGCCATGACAGGAAAAGTGCCTCGTGAAAGGTCACGAGTCAGTGGAGGTAACTCCAGCAATGTTGAAGAAGAGTTGAGGAGAAATTTTCAAATTCCCCGTGTTGTCGCACAGCAGCCTTCGTTGTACAATCCACGAGTGAATTACGGGAGCAGTGGTAGTAGTGGAAAGAAAGGGAAATTAAGATCAAGTTCCTGGAAAGGAAAGTCAGCGAAAGAAAGTCCGCATAGTATCTCTTGTAAAGAATTGGTGCTGTTGCCAGCTTCTAATGTTGATGAAGTTCCACGCTTTGCCAAAAAACGAAAGCCTCTGGGACGGGGTCTGTACATAGACGAATTTTAATTCTAATGCTTGATTAGTATTTAAGCTGACGAATATTGATATATATACACAAATCTTGATGTATATTTAACGAATAAAAAAGCCTCGACTATGCTCTGTTCCGTTGTAAAGCACGCAGGAAAGCGGTAGAGCACGAGAGAAGTGTAGGGGAAAACACAAGACGTAGTCGAGTGTTTTTCCCTTCTGCTTGAGTGCTCTATCGCTTCCTAAGTACTTTACAACAGAACAGAGCACAGTCGAGGCTTCTTTATTTTTTTTATGATAAAGAATCCGACAATTTCCCCACGCATTCGGCTGAATTTTCAAACCAAACTTCATTTTCCAAACGAGTAAAAGTGGCGTCAGCCGTGCACTGTTCTCTGATAAAGCACGCTAAACTAAGCCAATCACAATCTTTGCTACAACTGTTCAAATAATTTGATTGGCTAAGGAAGCGACAGCTGTCAATCACAAACTGGACTTCAGCTATGCTTTCAGTTTCGATTAGTTTGAGCGGCTTTCGAGAGAAGAACGATGCCTTCAAAGTTCGCTTTTTAGTTAATTTTTAAATACGGATCTATAGGCAGGTAAAGATTTATAGTCCGGAGGAATCCGGCCGTGTTGTGGCCCATGAAAACGTGCACTTTTCCAGTGGAAATTACGAAACGAGGAGCTCAAAGCTTGCGGATGAAAATGCGAAATGTCGAGTTGAATTTGAAAGGAGCTACAGTTATTTACGGCTTGTAGCCGCATGCAGCAAAATTGCCCGAACTAACGTAAAAGTTAGAAAGACTAAACTGCTCCCACTGGTTCCACTCCGAGCACAGAAGAGAATGTCAGAGCAAGCTTTGCACTGACCACTCGTCGGTTCACTTCGCTGAGATTGTTTCGTTGATCAAATAGGCGTTGCCTCTTAATTGACAGATTTATTTGATGCCAAGAATAGTGATTGACATAAATTATATATGTACATGGATTTAAAGGCGTTAGGTTATTGTGTTTCAAACCAGTTTTTCAGTATAATCGAAGTGAGAAAGAAGTTGTTTTAGTCTGTCTGTTAAAGCCGCTCACCTGGAGAATCTGAGACTCAGTGCTAACCTGTAAAGTGCGACTGTTGTAACTACCCGCCACAGAAGTAAGTTGAAATTCAAGTTTTCTAAATTTAGCTTCGAGATAAAGATTTATTTGTGTTTGGTCTGATTGCGAATTATAAATGTATTTCTTTTAGATCGAATAATTATTAAACCTTGGCTTGATGTTATGCGGTTTGGGGTGGTCTTTTGAGCTAACCAGTTCCATGTGCAACAGAGATGACCGGAGAACAAGCGTTACTACACTGCATGTAAGTGTTGATTGAGCAGTTGAGCATTTTTACACAAATAAAGCTTCTCATCATTAACAGAGACAGTTCAATTGTTGTTTTTTGTCGTTTTTTTACTTCTTAAGCATAATTTCTGCCTTCGTAACAAATGTAATGTCTTTTATCGAAGCACTGTTTAGATTGAGAATTTGTCTATTTCGCTACTCCGTGTTTTGTCGACGGGAATCTAGCAAAACTTGTTATTTTAGTACAGTTTTAACACTACTGTTGCTAACAATGGTCTCTGTGAGCCACATTTACTGCAGACAAATAGCTCGTTTCCATTGCGTTTGTCTGAGTCACAGGGGATGTTTAATTTGGATCAAATTTGTCAAAATTCCGAAGCAAAAATTTGAAAGCCAGCTTATCGTCATCAACCCGTGCTCTGTTCTCTGATAAAGCACGCTGTTCCAGCCAATGTTTATATACGAATCTTGATGTATATATCACTGTCTTCACATATAAATAATGATCTTGTTGTTTTGTCCCTTTTTAACAAGCATATTACTAATTTATAAGTTTCCAGAATATGGTTTTTGTGCTATTTTGCCGGTTTTTTTGTTGCGCTTATCAGTACTTTACAAATATTCAGTTTAAAAAGCATACTTTGGAATTGAATTATTATTTGCAAGTAAACTTAAGTCAGTTTTTTTTTTTTTTCACATCTCCCATCTGCAATTTTAGTTGCAACCACTTTAAATAGCACGAGGTATATTATTTGTCCAAAGCATT
>Ga0126339_10003939_pt1 | contig 10886 bp, 5 predicted proteins | sample OrbTmetagenome_2_FD_92532 | JGI IMG/M metagenome (GOLD analysis project Ga0126339, IMG submission 92532) | Coral microbial communities from Petempiche,Puerto Morelos, Mexico - Orbicella T R C metagenome | ecosystem: Host-associated > Invertebrates > Cnidaria > Coral | place: Petempiche,Puerto...
GAGCTGGCACCATCTCCCTAAAAGTCAACAACAGACAAGTGGATGAGATGCAGAAAGGTATTGTTTCAACAGAATCGAAGGATCAACGTGGGTGTTAATACGCATTTTCGTCTGCACCCTCCCTCGCAATAGCCAGGCGCTCGGTTGATTGGGGAGCAGAGCGAAAACGGCGAGAAAGAAGGTAAAAAAAAAAGAGGGGTTCACTTATTTCTCTCTCGTATCTTTCGTACTGATGCTCCCCAACCGATCGCCTAGAACAGGCAAGTTTTTCAAATCCGTGTAACATAAGACGCGCGCACTAGCTTACGCGAGGCTGAGAGTAATTCCGTTGTCAAGTTAAATATTCGCAATCAGCAACGACTTGAACTGTAGCTAAGACACTTTGGTGGGCAAAATGTTACTGCGTAATGATGTACCTTGAGTCACTCACTCAAAAGTAACTGAAGAGCATTTTCTAAGGACTTTCTATACTGGCAGGTAAGTAAGAAAAACGTGTCCAATCATCCTTAATGTATTATTTTCGAAGAACATTTTTAGCTATCGAAAAGTAAAACCGAACGGTACAGCCGAACGAAAGGACAGCGCAAGTTTGATGCAAAACCAAAGTGCCATTACATGCTCTTTCGCTTCTATATCGATGGGTGGATTGAAAGACGATATAAAAAGATCTTTAAAGTCATCACTGATCACTAAGCGCGCGCATTAACCGTGCGCGCAATCTTCTATGAACTACATCACAATGGTTTCCATGACCCGAACAATTACAAACTTGAGTTGGCAGAGATTTGAGGTAACGCATGTGCGAGAAAACGTGGCCTTAAAACTATTGCTTCTAAATCGTTGGCCAGAGAAATCTTCAAATTGAATCACCAGCCATCATTAAGCAATAGCGGAGTATTTGACAGAACAGAAAATCAAAACAGAATGGGAAAGAAATCGCGCTTTGCGAGTTTTCAATCTCTGCTCTTCGCCACTCTAACCTCGGGAAAATATTGGCGTTGCATCAGATGGTGCGACAACGGAACAGCCGTCTTAATTACAAGTCCTCAATTGTTCGAAAGAGAAGTACTACGACGAGAACTGACAGCCTTGAATCTTAAGGACTTTGAGAGCTTTGTTAAAATGCTGAAAACTATCGGCTTCCAGAGGGTGTTGAGCGCAAGACCTTCGAAGACGCAAAAATTTCGGCATCCTGGTTTCCAGATAAATGGCAAGGAGATCAGTGATAACAAGAAGAGGAAAGAAAAAGAAGAAACAAGACGAAAGGGAAAACGACAAGTAAGGGGAAAGGAGCGATTTGAGATAAGGATAGAGCGACAAGTGACTGGCACTGCAAGTAAACGCTTCAAGAAGAATTTCGAGACACAGAAAAAGACCAAGCGGCGAGGCGAAGTGGTTACTGAGGATTTGCGCGGTAGCACTGCAGTGAAACGAAAAAGGGATGCAGCGGAACTAACGAATAAAGAGCATCACGTTCATGCCAAGAGACAGAAACAAGATACATGTAAAACAGTCTCATCTGCCGATCAGAAACTGCCTCAACAGCACATGCCCAGAAGTTATTGTCCTGAAGAAATCACCGCTGCCCAAGCCATGCTCGGACTATCGACACCTGTCGTTTTAACGCGGAACATTCCAGTGATCTTAGCACACAATTTGGTCGACACGTACAAGGCTTTCGTTTTACTTGTGGAACAAAGCGCCCGGGAAATAGAAGCAGCCCAAGCACTGACAAAACTCGCTACTGGTGATATTAACCGCTGATATCTACTTATTTTATGACCAGTGGTTCAATAATACCACGTAGAAACATTCGAATTATAGTTAGTGTTAATTGTTATGGTGTAATGTTCGTGTATTTGATGTGTTGTTAAATGAATGTTTATCTAACAAGAGGTATTTATTTCCTACGATAAATACAATTTAAAATAAACATAGTTTTCCTACAGGACAGGACTTCTCCTTCTGCCGCCATGTTCCTCAAACGCTAACTGAATAAAAACAGAAAGCAATTTTCTCAAAAAATACAGTACCCCAAAATTTCTCCAAAACGCACAGACGCGAGCTACATGTTTCCAGGTTTGTCTGTAATTCAATCCAGTTCTAGCCATCCTCATTAACTAAGGGCTTTTTGTCAATGTAGAATACAGCTGAGAATAAAATATATTGCATGAACAGTCTACAAATGACAATATAATCATCGTATTTCACTTACGAGTCAGCATCGTCACTGATGACTTTACTGTGATGATGCCTGGATGTGGATCCATCACTTCTAGCGTCACCATCAGATGTTCGATGTCTGTGTCTGTGATGATGATGAGACCTTAAACGAACAAACAACAATGTTTAAAAATCTATAACACTCTTACAATGGAGATTTACGTTGCCGCGTTATCAACTTCAACCTAAGTGCGTTTTTCATTTTATACCACAATTTTGCGCCACTATACATTCCCAGCGGAAAATGCACAGCAGAGCTAGAAAAAGGGTATTCGACTTTTTTACAAACAAACCATCGTTGAGTTTCCGCAGGAGGCCGCAGGCAAGGTCTCTTTTGAAACTCGATAGGGAAGAGAATGAGAAAGGCTTAATCTGACTTGACTAGATTAGACTAGACTAGGCTAGAAAGCCTTTATTTTAGCACGATAACTTTTAAAGCTAAAAGCTTGTGGGTTCGTGTATAAAATAAAAGAAAGACCTAATAACAATGTACCAATTAGTAAAAACTAAAAACTACTGACCTTATGAGAACCTGATCTATATTTACAATATTTACACGTCATAAAACGTTCAAAAATAAATAAAATTGTCATCACGATGCCGCACAGTTCACAGTTGAAAACGCACCAATCACCGGTCATTTTGGATTTGTGTTTGAGGAACCTCGGTCAGGGAAGTCACATGATTATCGTGACGTCATCGTTTTCGAAAAGCTTCGTTTTCAAAATGATTTCCGTCCACACGATATAAAGAAGAAATAAAGCATGTGGACGCATTGAGCACGAGGCGTGCACGCAGTGTTGACGAGGCCAAAGAGAGCATGCAGAATGCTGTCATGCCACGTGAACTCTACAAGTTGGTTGGTTGCTCAAAGGCAATTTTTTGTTTTTGATTGTGATAGAAATACTTCATTAATCAGACTGGTTCCACACCTGTCCTCGGATCCGCTGCCTCGGTCTCTCCTGTTGTCATTCCAATGATATGGAGCCGCGTCTGACATCTTGCTAATATCTGCTTGATCTTTGGACGATCTATAACAAGCAGCAACAGTACAATGAAATCCTTTTAGAGGTTGTCGGAATTCGGGATATTGAGATAAAAAATTAACGGGATGTACGGGATATATATATATATATATATTGTTTTTTTTTGGGGGGGGGGGGTTAACGGAATATGGGATATTTAAAACAGGATATCGTGGGATATCGAGTAGGAACATTGTTAATTTTTGAAATTGGAATCAACGGGATTCTGTCCTAACTGAGTCAGTGCGCAGACAGTAGAAGAGAAATTATTATAAACTACAATTATTCAGTGTTTTGTGGAGGAGTGCTACAAATGAATCTTAAAGTTGTACATTTGCGAGGTAAATTCACGAGGAAGCTTTGTTTCAAAATCTATGGACTTATCAGTTTGCAGCATGAAATGTCCGACAGGTTGCCTGCTAGCGTTCGTCAGATTGCTGTTAATTCAAGGTCACTGCAGCTCACGGACCATTTCAAGGTTACCTACCTGGTAATTTGTTTCCTTGAAATTCAAAATCGTCCAAGGAAGAATAACACAAGACGATCTGCGAAAATATTCAAGGGGCGCAGCCACGATAAAACATGGTAAAAATTTAACACGATCTCTTCGGCTGGAGATCTGTTTTAACACAAGACGATCTGTTTTCCAACAAAACTTCAATTTCTTATCCGTGACAAACTGTCAGGTAATAGCCTTTTCATGATTAACAATGTAATTCAACGTGTGTACGAGGCAATTTCGGACAGAAACTACAAAATTGCCCACAATTGCCTCACATCCATGTTTGAGTATGCTGTAATTCAAATGAGAAAAGTTAACTGTGATGCAAGCCACTGACCTGTGTCGTCTTCTTTCTTCTCGACTGTAAGACGAATCACGATCGCTCCCAGACTCCGCAGAATGATGACCTCTGTGATGGTGATGGCGACATCTGGGGAGAATAAAACAACCAAATCAAAAAAAAAAAAAAAAAATCTAATTTCTCCTTACAGCATAAATACAATTTAAAGAAGAGAGGTAACGAGAATAAAGAAAACAATCAACTTCGTAATTCTTTAGAACATAAATGTAAGGAGTAGAGAATTTATTTTTTGAGGTTGGCATGAAGGCAAAAAGCAAGTAAGTAAACGTTAGAAGGACAAGGCAAATCTTGGTTTAACTTTTTAACGTATATTTTTTGTAAGTTAATAGAAGCTTCTGATTATACAGTGAATTCTCCCACCTTCTTCTTCTCCGTCTGCCCGTGTCATCATCAGAAGAATAGGCTCGCCGACTCCTGTGAAAAGACCTCAACAATATCATCACACCAAACCAACATGGAGACTTCAATTTGGAGAAAATACCATTACAGCTTGCTTAAAAAGAGAGATGTGTAATTTGCTGTAGATTTGTTTGTGCTCGACTAGCTACTTAGATATAATAAGGGTTTACCAGAGATAACAACTTCAGGTTTGATTAAAAGGTTGATCTCTACCTCCCTAACCTGACGTAACCTAGACTTGGATTGTATGCGAGTTATGCAATGCTTTCGAGTGATAAGCCATGGAATATCCTCCAATTCACTTGTATTTTCTTAGTATACACATAAGTCTTTTAGGTGAGTGTGTATACCAAGAAAATACAAGTGACAAGTGGGGTATTTCATGGTACACCACGAGAGAGCGTTGAATAACTATTTTATACCATGCCATAGAAAATACAGTGGCCAACGCAATCAATACGACATAATGGTGGCCCACGATGGGAAGGTTGATAGATAATATAGATTGAGTGTAACACCGTCGAATATACAACAGTTTCCCTGTATTCTGATTGGCTGCATTTTCTATGGCATGGTATAAAGACTAATGGAAGCCAGATCTCCCACGGCCAAGTGTCAAACAGAGTGAGATCTCGGTACGAGATCAACTCCTTGCAATATCCCTCGTTGTCAAACAGACGGCATAGAGAAGAAACAAACCCATCAACACGGAACACTACTTTTAAAAAACATGCACAGTTATCCACAAAGACGATTTCAAATGGATGCTGCTTGTGAGGATCATTACCTTCTCCTGGGTGTGTCTGTTTCACTGCCACTACTTTGTCCCGCTGAACGCCGGTGGGGCCTGGGAACGAAAGAAATGGAATAAAGTACAGTTAGAGTAACGATCACATTTCAGACGCGGTTATATGCAGGACTAGTAAAGTTTTCATCATCATTTTATTTCTTAATAAAACCTACATTTTACAGTTGGACTGTCCCCCGGATAGCTATGCTAGTCTAGGCGGACCAGTCTATCAATAATTACAAATGATTTATTACCATTATTTACTTTTATTACTAGTAAATTAGAATGAAAAAAATAGTTAGCACTAAACGATGAGTCATGTAATAACCCATCCAATGATAAAAACAAGTACCTTGGAAATTTTGGTGATCTTTTAGCCCTTCCAGATCCCGAACTCTTCAGTGACCGAGGGGAGTCTGGGGCTGGTGTGTACAAACCACTGTTGGTTATAACATAGTAAACGGTTAGTCTAGTTTTTTTGCAAATGCCTTCATTGAAAAACAACTCCAAATTTCATGTTGCAGGATTTAATTGAATCACCACACACGGCAGACTCGTCCAATGACCCTTACCCCTGCATTTGAGCAGATTGTTCCCAAGGTAGTGCAGGACCTTGATTCCCATCAACAGCAGTAGCATCACCATCCTTTGAGCTGGGATCACCCTCTGTCTTGATCCTAAGGAAATAAGAGTCTCTTTTTCATGAGTAATACAAAACTAGTAAAACCAAAGGGTTGCAACAAATTTATGCAAATAGCATGATGTGTTAAAACCTCTATTTTTAATCTGCATCTCTTTCGTTCATAGTAGAGCTACAGGCATTGTTTCTGTTCTTCGTCTATTGTTTCGTTCGGCCCATGTTATAAATGATACTGATCGTCACACAATTTGAAAAGAAAACATTTAGCTAGCCGAGAAACTGCCACGTTTTTATTGGATTTTATTTTAGTCCTGTGTGGTTTTAAAATAAAAGTTGTTGTTTAACCAGTTACAGAACTTAGCAAAGCTCACAGCCAGTACAACACCAATTTCTTTCAACAGCTAACTAAAAATTGCTCTATCTTTCACTTGTCAAAAGAGTACAAAAATACTGAAAATGAAAGAAAGAAAAAACATTTGCTCAGCCTAAAAATGAGATGCTTACAATTATTTAGTGAAGGTAAAATGAGGGCTTGTCAAGAAAATGAAGCTGCTTTGACCATTCCAGGAAACAACATTTTGATCTAACCAGACAGCAAGCCATGATGGTGTTTAGATATCTGATCTTAATTAGCATGTATTTTTACAATTTTATCTCTCTGTTTTCTCCTCAGGTTAAGTTTTGACTGAGAAGATATACCAAACGTAATTTATCTTGTCTGATATATTACTTCAAAAGAGAGCCTGCAGATTGGACTTGTTTTGTACTTACCCAGTTCCATTAGGACCAGTGACTGGAACAGTTATTACTTCTGCTGCATTGTCTGTTTGACTGAATCGTTTAATTTGAACTTGTGATGTGCTGGTTGCTGAGGCAACTGTGACATTACTTTGAGCTGAAACATAACAAACGTTAACAAAAGTTAATCTACTCCATTAGAAAAACGTCCGTGGAAGATCTGAAACCTAAAAGACCATCCTCAATTAATGCATGAATAGTCTTTACATGTCATCAAAACACCTTTTAAGAAGTACCAACAGACTGGATTTTCAGTACTCTAAAAGCAAAACATAAACAAATAACAAAAAGTAAATGCACATGTCTCTCAGTGATGATAAAGCTTTTAGTCAGTATCCCTGGATGGCCAGTTTTTTAGGCAAAGCAATGCACGCCTTCCGTTCTGTTTAGTTGTTTTTGAAAGGTTGAGTACAGCATTCTAAGCCACAAAGATTCTCTTGGCTTTAGTGGCTTTAGCTTTAGTGGCCTGAAATCCTGAAACAGTTGCATTGCTTTACCCAAACAAACTGTCATACCAACACCGGAAACAGCACAAACTCACCTCTCTCCCCAGACTGAGTGTTCCTTCTTTCATAGCGTTTACTGGGTTTTCTAAGGCACAACAAATGTACAAGTCAGTCTGACACAACTTGCCAAGAATCATGTCTACATGTAAAATACTGTAATTAATTCATACCGTTTTACTTCTGGATCAGGACGCTGAATTTTCTTTCCATCTTCTAAGGCTTCTCTCTGTGTTCTTCCACTAGAGATAATGAAAACAAAGTAACTGACGCAAGTTCATATAGTTATAGCTTAACAACTTGAAAGCTCTTTGTAAGATCAAAAGTGTAAAATTAATTTGAAACATCTTCTATGGATATCACTCTAGCTGTTGGTGCAGACTTAATTTGCAGGGTGCCTTATTGTTTGGGGCGTTTGACTCTGAATCAAAATGTCAAGGATAAAACCCTGGCCATTGAATAAGCATCTTTATCCCCTCCTTGTCTCTCTCACTTCAGAAGTAAAAAATGCATGCTGCCAAATTGAGAGGGCAACCTCAGGAGATGCTTACTGCAGATATATTTAGGTTAATAACATGCATCACCTGAAAAGATCATAACATTATATAAATATAAAAATACTACATGTACATTTGTGCTCTGATACAGGTGGTACACCTCCTGGTATATTACAATGTTATTGTATCCGACTTCATTCTTAAGTGCAAAACAAGCACTGGTAGAGTATTTTATGTTATTCTAGAGATAAAAACAAATAAAAACCAATAATGAACAAATAAAAAGGTAATGCTTCCAGCTATTGCCATATATATCCATAAGACAACTATTGTACCTGTATCTGTATGAGGATCCCATACGAAACAAGCCACTATTGCGACGAGAGGTAGCACTGGCCTTGTCTAATCTACAGGGGAAAAAAAACAAGATTGAATCAAATAAACTAAGTTACATTTAGGAAGATTGAGCTTTTCATGCAACATTTGTGGCAAATTTAATGCATATTTAGTTATGCTAATGTAAGGGAACTTATTATTGTTTATTGGATTTGTAAACCAACTGAATAAAGGTTTTGCCAGAACATAATTAAATGTGGAATGCACTCAGTGGGTATTACAATGGTTATCTGTCAACAAAATAATAATTTTTTTTTATCTCTGCTTCACTGAACTATCAGTCAGTTGTAGAAAGTTGAAATAATATAAAACTACCAACCTGAAAAATGCATGATGTTCCAAACAACACTTCCAGAGGTGTTTGCAGGCTGTCTTGTTTGCGAGATAAAACTTGAAAGTGTACTCTCTGTCCTGTAAAAAAGAAAACAGAGCATTTGTAAATAAGTTTCATGCTTGAGATACATGTTTCATTCTTGTGAAAATGTACTGTCTACATTTTGTAGATACACTGGTTAGAATGATGACAGGAGATTTTCCATGATGTTATGTAAACATGGTTATGTTGTGTTGAAGAAATATCAAACAATAAAACTTACTGCTTGTTCACAAAACCTGCAATTTAGGATCTCGCTTTTGACCAATCAATTGCCATGAGACTGAAATACTTGCTACAACAAACATTACTTTTGTCGAGAAATTATGACATGATTAAATGGGAAACAACTTGATCACTATAGCTTTAGAAATATGCCGTTACTGTATTAAAATGTTCTAACGATGATTACTTTTATGCATCAAATACATGTATCTTAAGAAAGATTGTCACCTCTTTTCCTTTCACTGTCAGGTAGAATTTCTTTTCTTTAAAATCAACCTTTTCTATTTTTGACCTAAAGTAAAGAAAATATAGAGAGATGTAAACTTTAATTGAATTGACAATCTGTCATCTAGATGACATTCAGAAAACTTGTCAGAAATATTGACAATGGATTATTTGGTGAATATTACTCTCCACATAATTTGAATATTACTCTCCAAATAATTTGGAGTACACTCTCTAGAATAGCACAGAAGAAAATGATTTTAAAAAAGCAATGCTAGATTTAAAAAAAATGTTGTCTAGCCTTGCAATCCTCTTCCTGTGGTATTACATCATCAAATTCTGATAGCATATTAATTTTTCTTTAAAACCCAAATGATGCAATACAGATAATTTGCAACTTGATGATAAGGTAAAACATTTCAAAGAGGAAGCACTGATTGGGACTGATAGCCGGGACATCTCTCACTGCACACTTAATTCTTCCTCTACTATAAAACACTTGAGACTTGACCCAAAAGTTCCATGTACATTGTAGTCAACTCTATACTTGATTAATGATGTGCCTTTAGATACTATTATCCATGTAAATTTCTTGGAATACGTTATTTGCACAGTCATGTAGTAATTAAATGGCATTAAAAAGCTACTGAGAGAGAAGACATAAATATATCTTTGTAGTTACAGTCTCAGGTTGGATTTGTTTAGGTTCAATCTATCAAGTACAGAAAGAAAAATGGAATACAAAATCAGGCTAAAAGAGTGACTTCTATTTAGAGCCAATAGACTTACGTAATTCCACATAAATCAGTGGTGGATCCAGACCTTGAGCTAAGGGGGAGGGGGGGGGGCAGGGGCTGGGCCCCTCCCCCAGATCCACCACTGCACATGCCTGTTAATTCTTTTAGCTATCCAGTACATACCAATAAAATTAATGAGAGGTTTGTCCACAGAGATTAAACCCAAAATTATGCATGCAGATGCCCATATTACATTGTGTGTGCTGATCAAGTTGAATAAAGGATCAATTGATAATTCTGTATTTACCAAAGGTAGGACCCAACTCGAGTCTTGTTCTTATAAACTGCTACTCCAGAAGGCTTAAGAGCAATAAAATACTCTACAAAGTCCTCGCCCTAACAATAGAACATAACATTTAGTTAATTCTTCATTAACTCCTATTGCTCAGATTGTCCAAAATTTCCTCTCATGTCAAGTTCTGACTATATCAAATGGTGGTCTATATTGCCCCTCTTAAACATTAGCCACATACATTAGCAACCTGTGAAAGAGACCTGGGTTTTCAAGAAGTTTTGAAATAGCTGTCTATGCTAACTAAAGTAGGCGGCAAACTGATGAATTTTTTAAGAATTTGAGTGAAATACAGACAAAGTAGGCAGCTGTAAGAGGTAAATTCTGACAAAGTAGGTGGTGATTTTCACTGGTTGCCAGCTTCTAATGAAACTCTTGAGAGACCCTGAAGTAAAGGGGGCATTTAGGTTTTTGGTTTTACAGTTTTGTTCATTTTTCAGTTTTTACACTTGAAGTAACTGGTTTTTCAGTTTTGGTATCTATCGCATTTTTTTTTGTTTTAATTGGTTTTCCCTTCTTTAGCATCCAGTTTTTGGTTTTTGGGCCTTAGTAAAGCAGTGTGTCAGTTTTGGGTTATTTGCTTGGCTAGTTCCAAGGCCTTTTTATTTCACCTCAGTCAATCTGTGTAAGTCAGTTCATGTGGTGTGCAATATAGATGACAAGAATAGATTTTAACTGAATGAGAAACCATTTCTTGATAATATTGATGCTGCAAGCAAATCTTGCATTGCAACCAAATTTGGTCCAGATATGTTCTAACAAATCAGAAAATGTTTTTTATTTCTCTTCCCTACGTTTCTCTTCTTTTTATTTCTCTTCTCTACATTTCTCTTCTCTACA
>Ga0126339_10003940_pt1 | contig 10886 bp, 6 predicted proteins | sample OrbTmetagenome_2_FD_92532 | JGI IMG/M metagenome (GOLD analysis project Ga0126339, IMG submission 92532) | Coral microbial communities from Petempiche,Puerto Morelos, Mexico - Orbicella T R C metagenome | ecosystem: Host-associated > Invertebrates > Cnidaria > Coral | place: Petempiche,Puerto...
AACACATTGTTGCGCGTATTACCACGTTTGTGACCAACTTGTCTCGCAGCAAAATACAGTGTTGCAAGTTGAGGCAACATGTTGCGCAAAGTAGACTCGAGTTCTACTTTCTGCAACAAATTTAATTTTGCTGCTCGTATTACCACTGAGGCTACAACTTGTCTCGCAACAAATTTAAATTCAACGCTTGTGATTGGCTGTCGCGAAGCGTGGCAACGAGGCAAATAAAAAAAAAATGGCGGACGGTGAAGACGAGCGTGAATTCGAAGTAGACCAGTAGCTCTCGGAAAGTCATGAACCTGCCCTGTACAAAGACATAGAGGGCCATCATAGTCTTTGGGACACCTCGTTTGCCCCTTCAAAACAAGCAGGAAAAAAGGCAAAAGACTTGGAAGAACTGTCGCAAAAATACCACTTTTCGCCTAGCTACCTGAAACGACACTGAGCTTCATACTGAGAGAACTTCGCTGGCACGGAAAATTAAGAAAATGACTGCCAAAAGTCGAAGTGGAACTCCGTCGAAATGCTAAATTATATTAAAGAAGGCGCCATCTTTATTTACACACGATTGACCAATCATAACTGTAGAATTCTGCAACACTGTATTTTACTGCGAAACAAGTTGGCCACTAACGTGGTAATACGCTCAACAATGTGTTTTAACTTGCAATGCAACAATGTTGCGAGACAAGTTGAAGAAAAATGTTGCCCGTATTACCGGACTTTAAAACGGTAAAAACGAACGATAAAATCCGACGTTTCGGGGTAGTCATGACTCCATTATCAAGGAAAAATGTATGTTAGATCATGCAAATTAAAGCGATTTTGGCGCGAAGAAAAAATATTGAAGTCCCCAAACATTTTATGGCTTTTTTTGAGAACTTTATTGATTGCTCTCACTATCCATGTTAGAATAATGTGTATCATTTGGTTTTGCTTGTTGTAGATATTTGCCATCAAGTAAGGCTATTCACAACACTACGAAATATGCGCCTTACTTAAGATGAAGCCACGGAGAGAAATAAAATTGCCCAGTTGAAATGAACATCCGTGCTTTTAGACTGATAGTTAAGAACATGATCCAGTAATACTAAACCAAAGATGGCTAATTAAATATGCATAAATTAGTGTGGAATGGCCATTTTTGCTGGGGGTCCCCCTAACTTGAAGGGAATAAAATATTTTTACCTACCTTTTATTCAGTCATTTTCTCACCGAACCCAACAATTGTGCCAAGTTTGAGCGAAATCGGTGCATCACCTCCTGTCTGGTTTTTTCATGGACACACTCTAAACTGATGAGTACCGCTTTTTCTGTCGTCTTTTCCGGCGGAAGTGAAAATAAAATTTAAGGGCTGGATTTTGACCATGTTGAATTGCCATTTTATGATGAACTGGTTGTAAAGAGGCTTTGAAATGTGCGAGGGAATAACAAAATTAGCCGTTGTGGTAAGTTGGGTTTTACATCATTTTTTTTTTTGAACGGTTTTTCAACTGTTTTATTCGAGCCAGACTGAAAATTTTAGCTCGAAATTTTGCGATGTTTGTTCGTGACGTTTTTACGTAACGTCACGAGCTCTGTGACGATCACTGTGGTTTGCCAAATTATAAATGTCACTGTTCTTTAATCAACGCTCCCTTCACTTCTATGCAAGATTGGTCACATCACTAATCATGAGGTGCTCTTTCCGTTTGCATTCATTCTATCCCTATCTGTGCTATTGTTAGCAAGTCAATAAGTCAAAGTATATTTCCGGATAATTGGAAATGCACAAGGTTACCCCACTTTTTAAACAAGCCAATCGGGACGAACTAAACAACTATCGTCCAATTTCGGTGAACTCAGTTGTGGCCAAGGATCGTTTATGATCAATTATATGCCTACCCAGAAGAGCACGACATCATCTGTAAATGTCAATTTGGTTTCGTGCTATTCACTCAACTAGTTTTAATTTTTAGAACATCCTAGGGCCGTGGATTACCTGTAAACTAGCTTACTGGCTAAGCGTAAACCCCACGTTAAATAAAGTATGGTATCATATCGTATCTCCTTGAGACCACAGACACTTAGACGTACGACACTCACAGCGGTTAAAGCAATGTCGTTGTTTTCTTGGATTAAAAAAAAAAATGTCTTTGACGCAGTTGACCACGAAATCCTCTTATTTAAGCGACTACGGCATATATGGGTCTCTTACTTTGATGATATAATAGCACCTAAAGTGGACCCGTCAATCATCTTATGACATGATAACGTCATTTGGTGACTCTCTGTCAAAGTGGGTCCAAGTGGGCCCACATGACTACTGCCACGCCCTACATTTACACAGCTTGACTCACAGGTTTGTTCTGGAAAACTTCTAGTTCAGTGGTATTTGCACCTGGAGACTGTCCCATCTTGTGTTCCATACTTGGGTGATGTTCATAATCATAGTCAATATGGACAAATGCCCTTTCAACATCAGAAAAACTCTCCAATTTGTTTTGAAGTGATTCACCAATATCATGAGCATCTCTGAGATTCATATGTGGTGGCAAAACAATATGGGCCTCTACAAGGATATTACAGCCGAAATGATAGGCTCTTAATGTATCAATAAACTGAATTCTGCCGTCATGATTCATACAAACCCACAGAAGCTTCTGTAACATGACTGGGCATGCAGTGTGTCCTGTTAAGCCACGGATTTGCTCTCTGGCTGTCTTATACCAGACTACAACTATGTACAGACTAATTAAAATGGCACCTAATGGGTCTGCATTACTCCATACTTTGTAACCAACATAACCAAACCCAAGAGCAAAGAAGTTGGATAAAACATCATTTCTGTGGTCTTGAGCTAACGCATCAGTGGAAGGTTTCTTCGCTTGCCGACAATACAAAAACAAAATCATTTTAATCAAGATAGTTGCAGCAATAATGGCAATAGTGGGAATTGAAATATCAGGTTCAGCAGACTGTTCAATTATCTTTGTTACAGATGTGATTATCATTTGTACTGAAGCCACTGCCATAATGACTGCTAACACTATAATGCTTATGGGCTCCAAGCGAGTTTTTCCTTCAGGGTAGTCATAGTAATTGGTACCTTTAATGGAACGCGTTGTAAACCACAAAACTATACCAGAGACCAAATCAATTACACTGTCTACTAAGCTGGAAATGATTGACATCGACCCAGACAGATAAGAGGCAACTGCTTTAGCAATAAGCAGCCCAATGTTGCATAACATGCTCATCTTGACAGCAATGGATACCTGTGACTCTTTACCATCTTGTGAGCTAGATTTTGGTGTTCTGCCAAAGTCCTGCATGTTTACTTGTTCAAAAGTGGCTTTGGTCTCTTCTAGTTGCTTGTAATATCGTCTTACATTCTTCTTACCAGTAACTGCTCCTGAAAGCCTTTTTTGTCTTGCTAACTTCATAATCCAATGCCTTTGATGTGTATGTTTGTTTTGTGTTCCATCAGATATGGTATTATTCTCTGGTGCAATTTCTTCAAGGGTGATGCATGAAGATTTCTGAGATATGACTTCCATATGCATGCCATTTTGTGGATCACTCAGATTTTGTAAAGAAGAACAAATGATGGTGGGGCTTTCATCTCCCATTGTGATTCAACTATTATCATTAACACCTAAAAAAAAAATACAAGGGTGAGTAAGAACTAGTGCCAGACCTATGCTATTGGATACTCATGGCTCCAGCCACATTCAAACACTACATGTTTGACCACCCATATGTGGATAGCTCTCAAAAGTGCACGCTTTCTTGTCCAAGGCTGTCCACTTACTGGACATGAATTCAACTACTGAAACACACAGTGACAATATGTACCATCGCTTGCATCTAAGCGTGAACACATGATGCCAAAACATGCTCAAATGTTTGATGACCAATCATGCCATGTTTTACAACCAATTAGAGTATGTTCTGGCGTCACATGCTCACGCTTAGATGCAAGCGACGGTAATAGCCCTGATGTCAACCTATAAATACGAATGCCATCAACGGCAACAGAAAGAACCTGTAGGATGATAATGCACAAGTCACTTTGAGAGACACTACCTTTCTCTTTTTTAGGCTTTTTCCATGCTTGAAGGACCAATAAAAACAAAGTAGAAAATGAAAGATTGCCTTGAAATGCTATCTAGAAATGATCTAAGTGACACTGCTAGCAGAGGACGGTACCTTAGTTTGAGAAGCAGGCTTTTAATAAAGAGGACCTTTCAAGAAGGGATACAAGTTACCTGGGATTCATTAGCTCCTTTGTTCCCTAAAAATGTTTCATCAAAGTTCTCATAGGTAGTAAAGATGTCCCTTGGTCCCTCTAATTAATCCAAACTATACCCAGATTTATTCCATTGAACTTAATGATTATGTTCCCTTGTTTTCTAAAACCCTGGGAGAGTGAGAGGTCCTCAATAATAATAATGGATGACAGTCTGTTGCATCAACTTGGTCATAAATTTCATCTACTGTCCAAGACGGGAATTGACCTCATAATAAGCATTTTTACAATAACTGTGAAATCATTGCATGTTCACTGGCTAATTTTTATTGTTAATAAGTGGACAGACACATGAACTTATAATTTATGCCTTTTTTTCTTGTAAAAACAAATTGCCATCAGTTTCTCATCTGTTTGTCCTGTCTTATTTGTGTATCTACTTGGCTATCACCTCATGAATCCACAGCTACTTTGATTGTTATGACAAAATTCATGATCAATATTTGGGTGGACTCACTCGGCTGCCCCTCGTGAGTCCACAACATTTTCACAACTAAGGTGACACATATTGTTGTCGATAAGAACGACAACGCTAAAACCACATTCGATTTGTTAAGTAGTTGACCTTAAATTCAATAAAATAGTATGTTTTCAGGTGCATAGTTCATTAACAAGTACTCACAGCCCCATGGGCTTGTGCAAGTATTTTGTTAGCCTTTAGAAAATTTACTCATGCTTTTTTCCCCCAAATTGCACTCGAAATCACGTGATTACCTATGCTAACAAATGACACCACAAAATGTTCAAATTTGCATCATGGCCTTGCAGTGAGCCACTAAGATTCTACTCTGGTACTCTAAGAGATTTGACCTTTATAGTGGAGCTCTGGCAGCTTGAAGGGCTGCCAAGTGGAGTCCCATACCCATATAGGAAAGAAAAGGAAACCCATGAATGGATTTTCTCATGGTTATCATGGCTGGCGGTATTGCTCATGGGCGCATACGAACGACGACGAAGGAGTCGCGCAAGATGGCGGCCACACTCCAGCTAATGGGTTGACAGAGACATGCACCCTCGGTATGTAGCGTCCCTCTTTGATATTGGACATCCATGTTATTCCCTGATTTCAAACCAAAAGCGACTAGGTACAAGTCTGTAAATTATGGAATAAGCAACTATTGATCAACATAGTCAGAAAGAGCACACCAAGATTCACAAAATCCTCAAGTTTGGTGTTAATCAGGCTAGATACAACCATTTAAAAATGTCAAAATTAACAAAGAAATGTTTGGTCATCCGGACACGACATCCGGATGGCCATACATTTCTTTGTAAATTTTGACATTTTCAAATGGCTGTATCTTGCTTACCATTGGGTCTATTTATACCAAACTTGGGGATTTTGTAAAGCTTGGTCTGCACTTTATGACTATATGGATCAATAGTTACTAGTCCCATAATTTACAATGCAATGGTCAATTGACACCTGTCAAAACAAGGTATCTGCTGACCAGTTTCAAGTGAGCATATCGCAGGCTCAAGTTTAGAGTTCACCGAGGTCATATGTTTTTTTAAGTTGACCGCTGACCAAGTGCTGGTTTTTGATTGGATCGCGGGTTCACGTTAGGCTTACCTGTTGTAAACAGGGTCAGGTTGTTTGGAGGCCAGTTAACGCTACCCAGGATTGCAAAAGTTAAGTGAAGTGTAAATTTCTCTTGTATAAAAATGTTTTTAACTGCTTTTGGTTTGTGTATTTGAGGACCTTAAGATTATTCAAACTCAAAACAGAAGGCCAAACAACATAAACAGAAAGTTACAAAACTCAAGTCAAAATTCTCGCTTATCCTGGGTTAGCTAAATCGGGCTTTGAACAACCTAACCCGGTAGCTCCGGTTTTAGGCTTGGCTAAATCTATATATTAAGCTTTGATTGTTATTCGAGGACTTACATGTTCGTTTAGCTTACTTTTGTGGTGGAAGCTGACCCCGGCCCGGGAAGCTGACACGCTTTCCGATTGCCACTCGCAAAGGTGAAGTGTAATCCCCAGGGCCCATCTTCTTCGGTTAAGCCTGGGCACAAGATACCGTGAATCCGTAACAGTTGACGAGCTCTTGCAACTAACTAAAACGACCGGGGACGAAAGAGATTCTTTCATGATGGTTTATTGTACATAATATGGACGATTAAAGACTGACCAGACGGCAGGATCCATGGACGTTCAAGGAACCTTATATTTGTTTGGTGGTGAGGGATAATTCAGAGATAAGCTGCATGTAACTAAGTAAAACACTAACCCGGGTTGTACTTAGCCGGGATAAACATTCTGACGTACTTCGACTAACTCTTGTATAAAAGATTTTGGCCGCTTTTTTTTGTCTTAAAATGTTAAATTAGTATTGAACAATTGACTATGAGCACGAGATTTTGAAGAGGTGATAGCTGATGACCCTAGGAAATCGAGCTTGAATAATCCTATTGTTTCATGCAGATAATTAACAATTATTATACATTGTAGTCACCATCTGTCTCCTCATTGGCTAAAAGCCAAGAGTTAATTCTGGAAAACAGCACAGCCTACAGATTATTCACTAATCTGCTAGCAGATTAGTGAATAATCTGTAGGTTGCATGCGCAATGCATGATTTCCAAGAGCAATGTCAAGTTCACAGAACAGTGAAGTAAGGACATGGCTTGTCCAAAATAAACTGTGTTCGGTGCGATAATGCGTTTGTCGTTATTTTCTTTAAAACAGTGTATAATAACGCAATTATTAGATTCGGTTTTTGTGATATCTGAAATAATCAAGGTCTCGGTTAGTGTTATCAGCCTCAGCCTTCGGCCTCGGCTGATAACACTCACCGCGACCTTGATTATTCCGGATATGACAAAAACCTCATCCAATAATTGTTTGTTATTATACATTGAACTCACTATTTCTTTTCTGATTGACCGAAAGCGTACAGTGAATTTTCGAAATCAGCGCTTGTGACGTCATATCTGCAGATTGTACAATAATCATGTCAAGGACACTCAAGGTCATGGGTAATCATGTTAAGTTCCCACGCTTTGTGTTGCTTGCCATCAGTGAAGAAGCAAAAACATGAGACTTTTTTCGTTCAATGTATAATAAAGCAATTATTAGATTTGGTTTTTGTGATATCCAGAATAATCAAGGTCGAGGTAGGGGTTATCAGCTGAAGCTGAAGGCTGAGGCTGATAACCCTTACCAAGACCTTGATTATTCTGGATATCACAAAACCCCATCCAATAATTGTTTATTATTAGACGAGGGATTGCTGAAGGTAATATTTAAAGGAAAGCTATTTTGGAGAGTTTTGGAGTGTTTAATTGTTAATTTTATACAAAGGAACGTTTGCTTTGAAAAAAAAAACTTTGTGAACTTACACTTGCCTTTGTAGATGACATGTGACATGTGGCAAACACGCAAGATGGAATCAATCTTCAAGTTAAAAGACAAAAACGCACACACGTCACATGTCATCTACAAAGGCAAGTGTACTTGTGGACAAACATACATTGGCAAAACAGCATGCAACCTCGAGGTTCATGTTAATGAACATTCAGATTTTAATAAGCAGCTGGAGCTAGCGAAGCACATCAGAAAACATCCTAACCACAAGGTCTCGTGGGAAGTTTTAACCACTGCCCATTCATGGTTAAAAAGGAGAATAAACGAAGCGTTCTACATCGCATGCTTCCGTCCAGAACTAAACAAACAAGTGCAAACACTGGACCTCACCTTGTTCCCCATGGGAACAGGTATTACATAACTGGCATTACCTGAACTATAAGAACACTGAGCGTATGCATATTATTTCACTCTGATGATGATCAAACAGATCAAAAATGTTAAGACTCAATTTTAACAGCTTTTTACCTTAGAGTTTTATATTTTAATGAAAATACATATATATGTTTTTGCTAGTTTGGTTTGCTTTGGCTCATTAGCTCTCATTGAAAAATCTAATTTTGTCTGGCTTTGCCACTGAGACTGGTGTCACTAAAGTTCGGTGACATCAATTTGACTGAGTGTTTTGTCTCTTGAGTTCAATGTTTAGGTTTATCCCTGTCTTTGTTGGCTTTGTTTGGCACCACAAGATTGAAGTCTGTTGCCTATTTTGCATGTTATATGAGCTACTATGGTTTAAATCAGGCAATATCTCATCAGTTGATGTCCTGCTAACAAGATCGCACTTTACATCACACAACTTCTTTTCTACTGCAAAAAAGATAATTTATGTAGCCTGCTCAATTCAGGCAGATTTCTGATTGGTCAAAATATTAACGCTGTCAAATCCACATAAGTCCAGTCGTGAGTTCGGGGGAGGAGCACAGGGTTCATCTCCAACAGTGGCTGGCAATCGAGCCTACATTTTTTGATTTTGGAACCATTTAACTCCAGTTTTGAATACAAGAGCATCACATTTCAATACTTGGAATACTTCGAACAGAAGTTGTCTCAGATGCCAAGCACCAATGATGACAAAAGTAGTTAGTTACTGTAGTATGTTGATTGTAATTTATTATTAATTTGGACAAAATTAACATCACCCATTAAAGACCCAGTTTTGGCCATGATGCATTGCATGCTGTTCAGCATTGTTAAACAATAAACCTTGCTATCATGTACATGTACATGATCGGCGAAAAGCACAATGTTCATTACTGGGTCTTAAAGTTTTTGAGAGATTGCCCTCCACCCTATATCAACACTGAGGTTTTCCTGAACTGTATGGTGTAACATGAAGAAAACATTTTTTTACCAAGATAATTGCACACGGCCATGGGCATTATTGGGAATCGATCAGTGAACCTAGTTTTGTTTTTATTTGCAGAAATGTGGTATCAGATCTTTCTTTGGTGTTTGGCAACCTCAGTGTTTATTCACTGTGTTTCAGCTGGTGTTGCTTTCTTTGCTTTACGGCAGCATTCACGTGGCATGTTTTTCCCTCTTCTCATAATCTTCGTTGGATTTCTTTATCCTGTGACTGGAGGAATAATTACAAGTGAGTTTAATTTCTAGAAAGTCAACTTAGTGCTTGTCTTTATTAATCAACGTGAAAAATATTCTGAAGGTAATGAAGGAGCATTTTACTGATTGAGAATCAAATGTAGACTAGAGTAGAACTTATGTTACTTTAAGTTCTCCTTTTTAGAGGGTAACCTGTAAAATTTACTGCCTGTAAAACAGCGTGCCTAGAACCAGAAACTTAAGTCTGGAATAATGATGCATATATTGATGACTGTGAAAAGTTAAATGTTGTACTACTTACATAGCTATTTTATTTGAAGTAGTAGGGTAAATCTGTTCAAGTTGTTAAGGTGATTCCTCAGTAATGCATTGCGCATCCCTACTGTGCACGATTTCTGTGTTATTAGCTCAACTGCGAAATAAAGGCTCATTTTCTCTTAAACGAGATTGGTGAAGTATATTTTTTATTACATAATTTTGGTGTACAAATTATCCACCTTAGGTTAAAAAATTAGTAATAGTAATTGGACTGAGTGGAGTACAATTCAGGGAGTAATTGCGCGAGTAATTTCAAAATTGGAAGAGCGTGAAACACGAGGCTGATTTGAAATAACGATTGTGTACAATTACTCCCTGAATGTATGAGATGAGGTCCAATTACTAATTAATCGTATGTATAACAAATTTTGGTATTAAAAATGTCTTTTGAGAACTACTTTTGAGTAAAAATGTCTACAGCGGGTTTCATGAGTTTTGAAAACTGTAGGAAACATTGCGAAGGAAGCCATTAAGGTGCACGTAATTGACGTGCGAATCACGTAGGTATCCAATCCACCATAGGAAAAAAGATGGCTGCTGTACATTTTACCACAATGCCTTGCGAACCTAACACAGCCTATAAGACACAAAGAAAGCCAAATTTTACAATATTTTTCCCAGTGCTAAGGACATTGAGTAGCCTAGGTTTGAAGATTTTATAACATTTCTGTACATTTTTATGAACGTTGTTAAGGTTTTTGTGTGCTAAGAATTATGGGTAAATGTACCAGTCGCCATCTTTTTTCCTATGGAGGATTACAGGTGTCCAATTACAAAAAGTTCAAATTGGATACCTGTAATTGGACACCCATGTGATCACGCACCAATTACGTAGCAAATAGGCATGCGGAGAACCAATCACGATCGAGAATTTCGTTATAGATACAATTAGGAAAAAATTGTTCGGAAGGAAAAAAGTTATTGAACTGAAAGAGTGCACAAAACCGTTACTCAAGGATCCAAATTATGACCTGAAAAACAACGATTCAAGGAACATTTTGAGTCAGTGTCGTTTAGAATTGTGTGACTTTTTGATAAAAAGATAAATATTGTGACAAACAAATGCGTGACATTATTTGTTGTTGCAAAATCACCACGCTGTTGTAATAGGATCTCCGGGAGAGGTCTGAGTCGGAGAATTGAGAAGAGAATTAAAAAAGACGCGTGTGTATTTACGTGAAGGATCTGTCCTTTATTTCGGCGCGTTACATTGGTGGCAGTGGTGGGATTCTTGCCAAACCGATAGTATGGCGCACTATAACGATGGTGAGGTTAATTTTGGTCCGCTGATTGACCTGAATTCCGAGGATTTAGCTCCAACTGAAAAGGATGCGACGACAATGG
>Ga0126339_10003941_pt1 | contig 10885 bp, 3 predicted proteins | sample OrbTmetagenome_2_FD_92532 | JGI IMG/M metagenome (GOLD analysis project Ga0126339, IMG submission 92532) | Coral microbial communities from Petempiche,Puerto Morelos, Mexico - Orbicella T R C metagenome | ecosystem: Host-associated > Invertebrates > Cnidaria > Coral | place: Petempiche,Puerto...
TGACACTACATACTGTACATGCATTTTGCAAAGATAATTTACTGCTAATAAACAATTACTGTATAACTAAATATTTATCAGTTGGAATGTAAATTCCAGAACATACACCATACCTGACTACTTCCCGTAGAGCCTCTTGCTCAACTTGGAGTCCAAACATGTCCTTAGCATAATAATCTGCAAAAGGCAGCCACTCACTTCACTTTTAATACAACAATCAAATGCTTAACCTTCACTTCATAAAGTTTTTGCTCTTTTAATTTGTCCTACACTGTTGTTGGCAGGGTGTTTTGGATGACACCTTAGTGTACTATCACATGTAAAAACAGTCTTTTTTCCCTGTAATACTAATATCTTTTTCCCCCGTAATACTACACTTAATAAAAATAATACCTGGCAAAAGCTTTCCAACAATAACATCCAAAAGCCAGAAAGCCACTTCCTGTTTTCTAACAATGAGAAGCATCAACCCAGCTATATAGTTCAGACCCTGAAATAACAAAACATAACCAATCACATACTACAATATGATTCGATTTAGCACCCTCCTTCAAAATAAGCACCCTTTTGGAATGTGTTTTTATTGATAAACAGCCCTATTCCAACTAAGTGCCCCCATTCTAATAAGCGCCCCTATTATAATATTATTAATTACATTATAACACCGTCAGAGTACATATCAATGGAGGTTCATCTCCCTTAATTGCTCACATATGTAATGTTGTTATCGTTTCTTTTCTCAGATAGTTGTTTTGAACATTTGGTTGTTTCTCCAAAAAGAAGAGACTGTTCTGTCCTGAGCAAGCACCCCTCTTAAATAAGCACCCTCCCTTGAGGTACCATAAATAATTAAGCGTCCCGGGCACTAAATTGAATCATTACCATACTTGTGTAAGCCTAAGTCAATAGCCACTGAGTTAGCACATTGAGCTTACTAAATTATTTAGACACTGTAGCACACATTTGCACAAGCTTAGGCTCCATGGATATCTAGAACATTGGACCAGGTCTTCGCAGCAAAGAACATGCAGTATGTTCATACAGAGAAGACTCGGGATTGACATTCTCCCAGAACAGTCCCTTGGTTAATAAGTGATTTATTGCACAATGTAACAATTGGAAGCAAACTTAAGCAACTTTACCTGCTGCAATACTACTGGGCTGGCCATGAAGCTTTCCGACTGGCTAATTTTATTGATTACTATAGCTAGCCTTGTGCATCCGATAGCGCGATGAGGACTGATGATAGCTAGCCTTACCAAATCAGACATAATTTGCACGCCATTTGCAAAAGGGATGAGTTGCTAACTTGAACTGCACTCAACAGCTTAAGATGATCTTTCCTACACAGAATACATGTAATTATATTCAATCTGGAAAATCCTACTCACAAAACAGCATGCTAACACTTACTTGGCAATAGCCTATCCTTGGGTTGTGTTTTGCATAAGCAACCAAAACATTGTACAAAGCAGGCCTCAAGTCAGCTTGATTGTTGGAAAAATGAATGTTATCAGGAAAGGTACGGTCAATATCTAGAGAAAATGTTCAAACGAAAAATGAGATTAATTAAACAATTAACATAATTCAATATAATTTAATAAAAGTCTGAAAAATATGGATGAGCACATGTATAGACTGACTGTGGAGTCAATATACCTGTCTGTATAGCATGCAAGGTCTGTTCATCCAGTGAACTATCTCCTGTTAATTGCTGGTATTTACCACGGTTTAACTTCATTTTCTTTCTTGCTCCACTGATGTCTACCCATACCTTGAAAAAAGCCAAATCCTCAGTTATTAACTAATTAGCTAATGAAGTTAAACCCAAACTTTATGTGCACAGAAAAACTGAACTGGTAATGTTGGTTATGCAGTTACCTACATGTAGTAAACAAATGAAATTTTCAAACTACATAAAATTATGCTGATTGAGAATTGACTTAGTCTTTAAACTTTGCCTGAACTTTGCTCAAATAATGGTTGCGATTTTTGCTACCATATTCCATCAAGTTAGTAGACCCCTTAGGAAACTGATCTATTTTGTTGATTGTTTCTTTTCCCCAAGGTTAACCCGAATACTGTTCCCCTAAATTGACAGCAGCAAGAAATGCAATTGTGTCTAAACCCCTGAGTTTCTACACTACTGTCACAAAGGCACAGTTCAGGCATCTCTGGTAAAAAATATTACAACAACTGATCGCTTGATAAAGCATTAGTTACACAATCAACGTAGCCAGTCACTTAGCTGGCTTGACTTGTCTTGGAAAACAGTTCTATGTCCTACTACGATAAGGACAGGATGAAGGAGAATTTTGTGAGCTAACAAATCAAGACAGTCCTGTTTGAAGCCTACACTCATTTGTATCAAACTTCAAAAATATTTGACCTAATATCAATCAGTCTCTACACAGTAACATTATCAACCTGTTCACCATAATGGAATGACTACTTGAACCTCACTGCAATTAAAGAATCATGTGTACTAAAGGCATCTGTGGTCGGGTGTCGATCGATACCCTCAATCAATACTCTAGATCGACACTTGATCAACACTCCATTGAAAGCTCAGTTGACACTCGATCGACATCTCATTCGATGGTTGATCGGCAGTCAACTAATTTTTGATCAATGCATATGAACTTGTCCGTCGACACTCGGCCAACTATGGACCAGCTGTTGATCAAGTGTTGATCGAGTGTTGACCGAGTATAGATCGGGATGTTGATCAAGTATCCATCAAGATGACGATCAAGGGAAGCAATTGAGAGTATCAATCGATCGGATGCCTTTAGTACAATGTACACATGATCCCAATTAAACGCTGAATATACAGTCACACATTACTTTTGTTTAATTACCTGGGCCCTGAGCTCAGATGGAACTCCCTTCCTGACAAACCTCTTGACTGAGAGTTGACAAAGCAGAGAATAACACTTCAGAAAAACCACATCAAGTGGAGTCAATGGCTCAAGTGTTACTGTTAAGGGTTCAGCAATGCACATACGGAAATTACAGTAATACAGAGGGTCACAAAATCCTACTGACAATACAAAATGTACATGTACATGTAGATATCAAGAGTAACATATTGGTCTGCATCAATATTCGATGGACATTTTTTCATCATGTTTAATTAAGCGTCAGTATTACAATGTTGTTTTACCTCGTCTTGATTTCCTCACTTTATTTACACCCCTCAGGAAGCTGTCCCACCTTGAAGCTCTTCTAGCCAGGATCCTAATGTAACTTGACATAAATTCTTCATAGCTTGAATAATCAAAGTCATCAGGTCGATGGAAGCCATATTCATCTACTGGACTACGGTTGAAACATTTAAAAAAGCTTATGTTTGGTTTTCATGACACCAGTCAAATCAGGTTATGGCAGTCTGGAATAAAATTTATATCCCAAATGCCTTTCATGTACTTGGATCTCTTTTAGTACAGAGACGTACATGTACGTAGCAAAAGTTGGCTGGATTGACAGAGCCATGTCGATTTCAAACTATAGAGTGGTTTTCTATTGTTTAGTGTCATAACACCAAAGCCAAAGTAATCGCTCAGGCCAATATAACACGCAAAGGGCAAAGGATACACTCAATCCTGTCAACCTGTGCCAGATATTTTAGGCATAGGTTCAACTGTGGTGTTATTTATAGAAAAGCAAAAAAAGACAAAGATTGACTACGGAGACCAGCCAATCACATTTTGTCATTTTAATAAAACTAATTCGATATATTAAGCTTAAATAAAGACCTAATTAAAATTCAAGCTTTCATCGAGGTACAATGCACTGCAAGCCTAATTTCATACTGCATATGATTAAGTTTAAATATAACATTTAAAGATTGCTGGTAAACCGCAAGCGTGTTTTTGTTCTTATCTTGTTTATTATGACCTGTACTAGATTGCCTGTGGTCTTCCCAGATACCCAACGACGGTCGAACCTGAACTTGCACAACGACTAAACTGAATACATTAAGAATGAATTGAATAAGCCTTAGTTGGAATGAAGAAAGCAGTTCAGGCCAAACAAAGTATTACGTTTTAAAAGTATATTTTTTGCAGAAGATATAAAGCTTCAGTAAGGTTATCACAATGTCTTCTAACCCTTGGTTACGCTGTAATAAACTAAGTAAAAATCATGGTTACTCGAGCGAGATTGTGAGTGTCGAAAGCAAGCAATTCATTCCGCTTGCAGAGGGAGGAACCAAACAAATTGTCTACCAAGGGAGGTCAGTTGCCGTGGAAATACCTTTGAATCGTGGACATATCTGCTATGTCTTATCAAAGAGCATTCTCAGTGGGCTCCGCGCTAAAGAAAACCATGCAAACTATGCATTTAGAAGGTTGGTTTCCTCCCGAGTGGTGTCAATCGTACTCCTTCGCAGACCGGACAGGAAAAATATCCGGTGTTGGTGTTCTATCAGCTCTGATAATTGGCTGACTCTCCCATGACCAATCAAAACATGTGTTATATCATATTTCCAAACAACTCCTTTCAAATGGCCAGGTCTTTCAGGTCGTCAGTTTTTCTGCGTTTTACTTCGTTTTGCTTCTGGGTTCATGACTGTCATTACTGTCGTGAATTTTTTTTTTCGCTGTGAAAACGTACTTTGGGAAGCTGCTAATTTTTTTGCCTTGCAGTACCAAAAATTAACCAATCAAATTACGTCTTCTATTGTTGATCTCCAGATGGAAGCGAAGCGTTCTGGGTAGAGGCGAGGTTCCAATATGGCTGCAATTTTTTTTTTGCAATGACCTGACAGACTTATTACAATTCGGTGGTTCGACTTCGTTTGCGTCTGCAATACGGAAAGATGCAGAGTGAAAGTGATTCTGATAACGAATTCTTCGATGCTCCCGAGAAGCTGTCTTTATCTGGGTCTTTCACGTCAGATTTAAGGTGTGTACCAATTTCATTCCGACCTCTGCTCTTGTTCGAAAAGTGCCTCGTATGAACGTCGTTTGGTGTAAATATTTTATTTTTTCCCCTCACTCATGTAATTATTCTATCTGTACATGTTACGCTTGGAAAATTTCAACTGAACAATAGAATTTTACGTTAGTTTAATTTTTATATATCTGATTATCGAGCAATTCTTCCTCTCAAAACCACGATTATTTCATCCCGCTTCCACAGGGACTTTTCATTTTCTAAAAGCTTGAGCTTATTTAAAGTTATTTCAATTTTTGTTAACTAGCTTGTGGTTTATTGTCTTTTTTTCTTTTTTTCAGCGCACAGCACGATGTAAACATTGCACAAAAGGTAGTTTCTGGTTTTGTTTTCATGCTTTTTGTATTCGCACAGTCAGCATTTGACAAGTTGGCGAGCAACTTATGTAATTCTGTGCAATTTCATCGCTCTTTAAACGAAATAAAAACCACTTGTCACAACTGACTCAAAACAATTAGCAGTGTATAAACTTTCCTTAAAATCTTAACGAGAGCTGCCACTCAACTCTAACTTCCAGGTTTAATTTTTCTTGTCAGTAGCAGTTAATTGGAATGACTCTGTTTTTGACTGCAGTACAAGGCACTTGAAAAGTGGCGCACATATATTATTACCACTATACATGGTTGTGATGTAAGCATATGTGCAAGAATGTACCAATACATGTGGAAATATGGAAAATCAATAGAGCATCTTGGCAGGAATATAATATTTTGACGTTAAAGGTAGTTTTACATTTTGCCCAAAAATGCAGAAATTTTGGTTGAATGCCAAATGGAACAGTTATTTTTCCAGAAAAATGCATTCAGAAATTATAGACCTCCTACAGGGATTGTCCTCTGAAGGTAGATGACTTGTTGAACCCCAATACACTGTATGTTGTTTTGAAGGCATTGAACAAACATGTTCTTGATTGTTGCAATAAAATTCTCACTTGCAATTGTTATTACCAACTAAATTTTAATAGCTATTTGGTTTTCTGAATTGTTGTTGTCTATTTGATGTAGTAATTAATTTTATTTGCCTCTTGACTGATTTTGAAGATCTAAATGAAACTCTAAGAAATGTTTAAGTTAGCTTTGACGTAATTGAGCAATCTTTCTTGATGTTTCTATTCACTAGAAATGGTAATTTCATTCAAACTTAGCACCAAAAGGCTTCTAAGAGGTATTTCTGTGACTGATCTTTTATTGACTTATTGTAGGACATTGTGGATGGACCTCCTGAGAGTGGTACAATTGACACTTCTTCTGGAGACCAACCTGAACTTCCAAGTGAAGAATTAAATCAGTCGACAGCTTCTGAAGTCAATAAAACAAACAAGACTGACATTGTCAAGACTTGTGGAGAAAGTACAGCTTTGAATAATACAACTGATGATTTACAAGAAAAACAAGAATCAGGCATTTCTTCTTTAGCCAATGACAGTGAATCCAAATTTGTTCATGAAAATCATGCTACTGACAGCAACAGCATGTTTCAGGCTCATTCAGGAGAAAGTGAGTCGAAAGTTAGTGATGCAGATTTGAAAACTGACAGAGAAATAGAAGTTGAGCAACATCATAACTGTGAGAAAAAGACAGATTTGACAATGCCCAAAACAGATGCTAGTCAGATTATTGCTGATGTTGTTGAAAGCATAGAGCAAGAAAGTACTCCTCCAGTGGCTCCACCTAGAAGGCGGAAAAGGAAAAAGAAAGCTGAAGGAGAATTACAGGTTAGTAGTCATGTGGTACATGTAAGATTCATGCAGTTACTCGGGTCAAAGTGGCCCATACTGCTTGCTATTATTAAAATCTTAGTTTCTGTGACATCAAAGATCTACAATCATTATGTAGGTGTGTCTTCTGCTACCACTTGACCAGATGAGCTGCTAATCAATTGTATATTACCACCCTCAAGTGACAGTGCTGTTAGGTTACCCAAACAGTTTGCCAGCTGATAAGTAGGAAAAGACAATGATATGTGAGAACACATAACAATGCAGGGCAAATTTAGGGTGATGTAGCAGCCCTCGTAAGGTCTCACATGAATGGCTTGCTGCCCTTTGAGAGAACAATAGAACAAACAACCGAAACAATGCCCCTAGCCCTAAAACAATAACAGCTGCTAACAATGAAGAGAATTACAAGCTTACAAGAGCTGCCACACTTCTGCAAATTTAGGGGAGGAGGCGAAGGGGGCTGCAGCCCCCCTTATTCATTTATTGTTGAAATTCTATAAGCAGCTTCTCCAGGGAAAGTGAAGTTTTCATTTGGTTTTGGGTGGGGGAGGGGGGGGGGGGGCCTTGTACCTCTTCTGTCTGAATTTTCTGGATCTGCCCCTGTAATAGCCCTAGTGTGCTTGATTAGGAATCCAATGCATCAACAATTTGACCAGAAGGTTGAAGATGTATTGGGACAAATTTTACCAACTGTTTAGGTTAAAAGTACATGCAGTTATGAAACCAAAATACAAAGCATACACTGTCCTTAGAACTTTCAGGAAATGGCCTGAAAGGTGTCTTCTTTATAATCTCGTTTGTTGTTCCATTTAGACACCAGGATCACCGACACCTTCAGAAAGTCCTGGACCAGATTCAGCTGTTACAACACCGACTGAACAAGCAGCAGCAAGTCCAGTGGAAGCTTTTGCTCAGGCAGCAGCACTTTCCAATGAACAGGAAAACGCACCCAAAGAACTTGAATCACAATCAAACGATATTCATGAAGACGATCCCAGCATTCATGTTGATGCAAATAACAAAGAAATGAAGACTGTGTTAGAAAAAGCAAGTTCTACGGAAGTTATATCGGCATTAAATTTAGATTCTAGACTTAAGTCAGGCAGTGTTGTCTCCCTTGGTAGCACAAGATCAGGAAGTTATGGTAGTGTGGCAAGCGGTATATCAAATGGTATTTTGGAGAATTCTGCAGGTTCGTTTACTTCTGTTGCTAGTTCATTCTCGCAGCATCAGCCGTATGGATCTCACCATGGATTGGTACGATACAGGTCAGCTTCTGGAAGACCCCTGTCTGATATTGTGAGTATATTATGAGATACTGTGAGTATATTGTGAGATATTGTGAGTATATTGTGAGATATTGTTGATGAGATCAACATATCAAGTAGATCATTATTTTTTTGTTATTTAATTTATTTTCCATGCAAATTTACATTCAAGGTATACTGAGACAGTGTTTACTTGAATGACTCAACTAAAAAAGTTTATGTGTCAGTTCTTTTAATATTTTTTTATTATTCATTTATTTATATTTATTAAGTTCATTTGATAAAGTACATGTAAGTGTTCTATTGACCTAAGAGGGGGTTTCTGTTGTTTAATTTGCAATATTTAAAAATGAAGCTTGTTATAATTATTTTTTACCATATACATATAATGTTTAGTTTGAGTGTTATGGAGAATACATTGTTCACTCTTTAATTGGTAGGCCATTGCATTGATATCATTGTTGTTATGTGACATGGAGCTTGGGGAAAGCACATTGAAACCTCAGAGTTCTTAACTGAGGTTTCCTTTCAAAAGCTTCAGGTCAGGAGCACGGATGTGTAATGAGACCTTGCAGTTATAAAATAGAGATGTTAATCATCTGTGGTATTTTTGGCATTGCAAAAGTAAAAAATATGTGTGCAATACCTCTACACAGCCATGTGGATAGCTTGTGGACAACTATTTTGACCTTCTTAGGTGATGTTAACACAGCTTTTGTATGACTGTTGCAGGAAATTTTGGAGCAAGTTATGGTAAAGAACCTTGACACAGGAGAAGCTGTACCCCTAAGTGTTGCAGAGGAAAAATTGCCAAAATGTACCAACCCTCTAGCCTTACAGATCATGATATTAACATCTGAGTATTCAAGGTAAACCAATATAATCTTATTAACCTGAATAACTGAGTAATTAAAATAAATGCTGTTGGGAAAAATTAATCATCTTCCTTTAACTACATACCGCCATGTAGTATAATAAATAAATCATCACAGTATGTGGATCCAAATTGTTGCCATTTTCAATAATAAACAGCAATTTCATTTTAATCTTTAGTTTGAGAGCATTCATTCCTAATTCTCCGCTAGCCAGGAGTTTCATTACGGGCTGGGCACTGGGCAAATTGACTGGCTGTGAGCAAGATTTTGCTTGCCTGGTTTGACCAGCTAGAGGAAAGTTTTTCTCATAAAGAAGTTTACTTCTAAAATTTTTGCCCATCTGTGAAAACTAGTTGCCCTCCTGCCAAAAATGTCAATGAAACCTCTACAGCTAGAGCTAGAAAGATTCTTGAGATATTTACTAAATTTACTGTTTATAATTCATTTTTAGCAATCCAGACCTTGCAAACCAAGATCATGAAGATGGACTTGAACGGAAAGTTTCAAAGAAAACGTAAAGCATAAAAATGTCTTTTTGTTGTTTAAATCGATGGTCAATATGTGGATTTTGGAATTTTTTTTTCTGTTCTTATAATGTGCTTCATTTCCTGTGACCTGTTTTTTTTATAGGAAAAAGCTGAAGAAATTTTTCGGTAAAAAAGTGAAAAAGCCAGACAAAGCTGCAAAAGGTTGGTTTGATCAGTGAAACTGTATACCCTGAGATAGTAACTTTGCATAGCATACTCACTCAGTCCTCTTCATGTCACATGAGTTATACAACTTACACCGTCCAAACTGCTCTTATTTCTCTCTTGATTGGGAAGCAAGACAAGGCAAAGGCATTATTTATATTGGTACATGTATGCTTGTTGTTAAGTATTATGTACACACCTTTAATAGATTTGGGGTTAGACTGTTAAAAGGGAGTGTGAATTACAAAGAAGGTAAACCTCTATCCCTGTTAAAGATTTTTTACTCAGACTTGCTAAATGAACGCTTTTAATTTTGTGTGTAATATTTTTTAGTGCGTAAAGATGACAGTTCTTCAAGTGATGAAGAAACTCCTCAGGATTCTCATACCCCTCTCATCAAGGTTAGTCCCAGCTCTCATTTCTGATTTACCACACACCTGTGTTTATGGTTGTAGCTCTGAAAATTTGGTAGTAATTCAAAATGTCTCCTTGTTAATGACTTTATTTGCTGTCGAATAGTCTATATACACTGCAAGAAATGTCTTTAGCATAGTCTTGTGCCCCCTTTCTTTTCCCTTACCTACTCTCTACTAACCACACCTTTGTCCATCTTGGCTGAAATGAGGTATCCCTACCTTTTCCACCCTGCAGTAACAGTGCTTTCATCTTAATTGTTATCAGATCAAGTCTGGCCATGGAAAAGGTCCCGCTGAGTTTGAGAAGCTGCGAATTTTACAGGATCTTAGTGGAGAACATGTGGTATGTACATCTGGTCAGAGTCACTAATACATACATGTACCCAATTGAAATCCAAACGCAACACTCAATAAATGTTGGTTACCCTTTCCTCCCCTTCCCTCTCAAATCAAATTATCAGTCCAAACTTTTCACTGTCCTCAATCTGAAATAATAACAAGTAAAAAATGCATCTAATTAGTATCCAGGCCTTGCCTACACCTCACCACCAGACCCAGGCCATCCTCTGGACTTAATTTGAGCTAAATCTTGCAATCTATTTTTGTTTAGGGAGCTGTTTGGACAATAAAATTCACTCTTTGTGGCAGACTCATGGTGGGTGTACTATTGATACATGTTTGTTTTTGGCAGTTGTTCACAAGTATTCTTTCCTGTCCACTTAGATGAAATACTTTTCTTTTATCTCACAGGCTACGGCTGGCCAGGATCACATGGTGGTGCGTAGATTAGAGTCTTGTTTATTCAACAAGTGACTTAATGATTTAATGTGTCACCTTGCAAAAAAAAAAAAAAAAAAAAAAAAAAAAATTATAATAAAAAAAAAAAAAAAAAAAAAAAAAAAAAAAAAAAAAAAAAAAAAAAAAAAAAAAAAAAAAAAAAAAAAAAAAAAAAAAA
>Ga0126339_10003942_pt1 | contig 10885 bp, 8 predicted proteins | sample OrbTmetagenome_2_FD_92532 | JGI IMG/M metagenome (GOLD analysis project Ga0126339, IMG submission 92532) | Coral microbial communities from Petempiche,Puerto Morelos, Mexico - Orbicella T R C metagenome | ecosystem: Host-associated > Invertebrates > Cnidaria > Coral | place: Petempiche,Puerto...
ACCTAGCTATAATACAGGTGGGTCTAGGTGTTAGAGTTTAAAGGGGAATGGCACAGTGGTGCGAGCGCTTGCTCCCCATATGTGGGTTGAGTTTGGTGTTGGTTCTCGCCTTGCTTCGAGGGTTTTCCTCCATGTTCTCCGGTTTTCTTCCCTCCGCAAAAACCAACATCTCCAAATTCCAATTCGACGTTGAAAGCCAACTAAAGCTGATGTGGCTTATATTCTGATATAATTAAAGTGGGTTATTCATACATTCTTAGACCAATAATTCAGTTGTTTTTTTTCAACTGCTACTTAAGATTAGAATTCGTTACAAGGTGATACGAGCTAGTTTTGTTTTGAATTTTTGAACTATATTACCAGACAGTAGTAACAGTGTGGTTTAATCGCATGTATGCGTTACGGACCTACATCTGAAATTGACAGTTGGCACAGACCCTGACGTCGCCGCTGCCGTATCTTTACTTTGAAAATAAATTACTTTCCTATGGAAACATTTCACCAAGACACCAACTAGCCGAACCTCTGAAAACTTTCCCTTTAAGTAATTCAGTTTTACAGAACTCAATGCAGATTAGATAACCTTAGCACCTATAGTGTCCGTCCAGAAGTATTTTTGGTTATTTTTCAACAACTTTCTCTTCCGTTTAAGCCATACTAATCACATACCAACCTTCAGGCGAGTAATTTGGCTTCTCTGCCTTCAAAATAAGTTTTTATCTAACTGTGGAAGCAATCTGAATGCAAAAATAAAGATATTTAGAAAAAGAACAAAACACAAAGACAAAACAAAAGTTCCTCTGGTTTGTGCTCTTAGCGGGACTTGAAAAATTTTTAAATACATTTTTCAAGTTTCCTTTTTATTCACGTCAAGAAAGAAATGACTTCATGTATTGTGACAGCTTCCTCAGCTCCTGGCTTGTAAGTATTTCTCTCTGACAGCTCTTAACTACTGTTTTCTCCTCCTGACCTGTGACATTAAACTATTCTCATTAAGATATAAAACGACTAGAATTAATTTTCGTCCGACAGCTGAGAAAAATAAAGATTGATAGCAACAGTTACAATACAATACAAATTTTGTTAGCACTCCCCATGGGGGCTTTTCAGTACTAATACAGTACTACTAAATAAGTTACATTAAAATTACAATGAAATAAATCAACGTACCAAGGAATTATAAAAATGATATGAAATAGGGTAGAATTATGTCACAATATTGTATTATCAAAATAAAAATTCACGTAAGAGTTTACCTCGTAATCTTCGTTTAAAAATATTCAGAGATTCGCTTAGCCTAAGATTTCTTTCTAAACTATTCCATAATGACACACAGTTCCATAATGCACAGATAAGTATATTTTTGAAATCTACAATCATTATGTGGTGAAAATCAGGTCGTAGGTAAATTAAGAATCTCGTATTTTTCTTACCGCAGGAGCAACTTTTATTTGTATTTTCTTGCTGTTCGTGCTCATTTCCACCTGGTTTGCTTTATCCACCACACCCTCGCCTCCCCCCTTACAAAACTTCTGCAGCCGGTTTACAAATGCTGTTTTACGTACATCTACATTTGTAACGATTTGTGTTCCCTTGGAATTCTTGCGCTTACTAGTAGTTATTTCATTCTCTTCGATTTGTCGCGACTTTTTCTATGACTTCACTAGCTCGCTGTTTACATAGACCTTTAAAACTGGGGTTTACATTCTTTACACGTTAAAGAGAAATCGAAATATTTTGTATGGACAAATGAAACTTTCTCGCAGATACTTTTGTCTTCCCAACTGTATTGGGTCTATTAAAAAGGTTTTCACCCAAAGCTTGGCTGTGTCGCATTGCTAAGGACATTGAGCCAGCGACTTGCAACTTTTAATTCTTAATGTAAATTTTGTTGTCAACACGTAATTGTAATAAATATTACTTTAAGTTATTAATTTGGTCGTTGGTTTTATTTCTTTCGCTGTTACCTACAACAGAACATCGGAATATCTCTACGAACTAGCTGTTGAAGTGTATGTATTTCCAAGCTTAAATAAAAATATAACATCCTTTATTTAAGTGTCAAAGTATTTAGTCCCAGCGGACCAACTGGGGACACTCAACAAGAATGAGCATACAGTATTAAAATGCTAAAAATGAATACTTCATACCAAAATAATTAAAATAACAATACTAAAATAATCATGATTAGAATAAAATAAAAGTATGTCTGCCTATATCTGTGTTTTTAAAGAATGTAAGATGGATTCCGCTCAAAGTTCGAGCAATAAGTGCAAAAATTATTCCCTAAAATCTACTCACAGCACGATAACTTTTTGAATACTATTTAAAACACCCCACCGTATATTATTTCTTTAGGTGACCCCGCGATTAAATCCCCAAGCATCAGTTCTCGAGAAAGTTAATGTCAAACATCGTAAGAATGCTTAATACGTGTGTTATTGTGTTTTCAACTAACGCGAAACGTCCGTTTTAATTGAAATAGGGATGACTTCTAGTTAAATTTTCCCTGGGGGCGGGGGGGCGGGGGGGGGGGTAAGCTTGAGCCCTTAAAACTCGGTTACTGAGTTGTCTTTGCCTTTATTCAAAATATTACCCTGCTACGACGTTTTTTGGTAGCTTTACTTTTGCCGTTATTGCTCGAATGTTCTGCGGAAATCACTTTAATCATTCCCATAGGTATGCAGACTGAAATGTCACTTGGGCTTTTCCCTGGGAGACATCATTTCACTGGGAGATATTATCTACCCCTCCCAGTCTCTGTTCCAAAAGAAGCAAGTTGGAGACCTTAGAAGATTAATGTGTTGGCATGCGTTTCTATGTACAAAAGCAATCTGAAATAGTTTGCTCTGAATTTTTGCTCTCAGCTAGATTTGCTCGTTTATGTAAGTAAGGTAGCCTACTGGATCAGCCATGCAGTACTGCAGTGTCACGCACAACGCCAGATATCAAAAGATAACTATGCAAAGGCATCCATTCATAACTTGTGTCAACCCTGTTAGTGAACTTTCTTTTGACTGGTGCCGATCAGAATCAACAAACATCAAATCATTTGTTATAAAAACATATATAATTTTTATTTTTGGGACGAAATATTGTTTGCTAGTTCAATGTTTATCTACTTAATTTGGCGGATTGCTTTAAAGAGTATTTGATTAAGAGTTGAATTAAGTTGCCGACCCCTGCGGCGTAACCGGTACAACTTTGACAAACTAAAAACAAATTAACAAAATTCAAAGTACAATTTGTTCGCTTAATGAGTCTAAATAAAAAGTTCACCTCTGTGTTCAGTGGAAGACGTTTTTCCAAGTCTCTTACTTTTCCGTAGAAGAAAGAGGTGGACGCATTCAGAAAGTATTTTATTAGCAGAATAACTGACCCCCTGGTGGGAAAGGCTTTGAACGAACGTAACTGCCAAGGCTAACACTTAAGAGAGCCATTGAACCGTTGAATAATTAAAAATAACTAGGATTTACTGAAATTAAGTAAGAGTATTCTCATCGAAAAGCTATTACACGAATCCAACTGAACTTTGAAATCTCAATTTTCAATGAAGTGCCGATTTTGGAGGACAATTGGTATGCATAAGAGGCTGCCGATTTATTATTTAAGCCCTCCAGCGTTATGAATATCCTAGTCATCCCGAGTTGATAGATTCATGATGGATGAGTTTGATAAGCAAATTTTCCTCGAGGACATCTATTATGCCACCGTTTCTCACAAAACACATATCTTTTGTGGCGTGTTGTTCTGTTAATCAGAACCGGAAACTCATAATTGCAAAGTAAAGAGTGACTGTTTACAAAATAGTACTAGTGTTTCGCCCCTCAAATGAACATTTAGCGTGTCCGGCGAGCTGAGTCGCGTAAACGTTTATTCGCACGGTGCAGAGGACAGCTTAGAGACGGTTTATGCCCAATTAGTCAGCAAACTAGAAAAAGATAGGCCAAGAGTTATAACTTTGAGTTATTGGCATTTCTGAGCGTCGCATGGCTAAGTTTGTGCATGACTCGACTAATAGTGTCTTCCAAAAAAGCAGTATTTTAAAACATGTGTGATTGGAACAAATCGCGTGCCGACATATGCAAGTTTTGTGGTATCGCCTCTAACGGTTCATAAATCAACAACAAAAGACATAGGCGACGTTAAACCACAAGATTATTTAACCATGCAAGCACTTAATACTTTTTTGGTGGGAATTCAAAGGAGACAGCTGTTACTCTCAAGAGTTTCATAAAAATTAAACATTCTTCTCACGTTTTCTTAAGTAATGTGTACTGCAGAATTAACCTGAAATTTGCCACTCTATATATATTTGAAAATGTCCCTGGAATGTTCTCTGGTATGCTGGTCCATATATACAGCGTCTTTTTAATGGCGTCTCCCGATAAGAGCTTCGTGTACGGCTATTTGGTTTTGTCTCAAGTCTCATAGGCTTTATATGATTTTATCTAGAGCATTTCCACCTACAACTCTACACCGCCAAAACGTTTTTATAACAACTTGCACACTCTTAGCGTCACTCACTTATTTGAAGTACGCGATAAAATCTAACTGGATTTATTTTAATTGAATTGTCAGATCAATCAATTCTTTTAACTTACACCGCAGGTCAAGAAGCTTCTATTCACACCTTTTGGTTATACTTTGCTCTCAAAATGCCGCGCCCAACGAAAATGAGAAGAGTTTTGAATCGTTGACTTACACATGCATTGTACTCGAGTCAACTTTTTAGGGATCTGTTTTCCTTTATTTACTTTTCTTAATTTTGAAGTTTTAATCATAGAGAAAGTTGCAAGACGAAACATTTTGGCTAGAAGTTATTAGTGTATGAAAATATTTATTTTCATTCCACCGTCAACAAGTGACGTCATCGTTTGTGACAGAAAAGTTCGGCGAATAACAAAGAGTCACAAAAGACTATTTAAGCTGGATCTCATTTTATTTCTTTTGATTTACGATTTACACACAGCTAATAGTAGACTTGATATTTATTGGCGCATCCTTACAATATAAGTTTTTTTTTTCTGGTAGGCATATTAAAAATAAAATTATTGGATTGTCGAGAAATGTCGTGAAAATAGCAACAGGAATGTAAACAAGAGGTGTGATCTTCACAAAGAAAGTTTGTTCTTAGATGCCCTTCCCGTGTTCCGTGCAGTATTTGGACACCTGCGCGGTGAAGTTTCCTTGTAATATTGTTTGACTCAATCGATCTTAAATGACGGGCGCATGCCTCGTGTCCACGGGGTTGCCTCTCTTTTGTTCCTCACATAATACCTAGCGACATTGACTAATCGGAGCGCTTGCCTCAGATCAAAGACCACATCGACGAAACAGCCAGATTAACTGCAAGCAACGACAGACTGACAGCCAAAATGAAAAGGAATGATGGAATATTCTAATAAACAACTTTGCATTGCACACTGCCTCGTCTGCCCCAATTTTTTTTTATAGGCGTGTTAAAATTTACCGCCGCGTTCCATTTGGTTGAATTCTGGAGCCGTGTGTGGCCTCTTGCTTCGCGATAAGGACACGAAAATGCTTTCTTTGGAGCGAGCGCAAAGCCAGGGCCTCAACTCAAACAAAGGTATCAATCTCCTTTGAACATTGTTACGGACGCACTTTTTGTGTGAGGCGTTCGGTTAATCACTATTTCCTCTCTTTGGCTTTCGGTTTTGTTTCCTTCTTTGTGTGTACATGTTATTTAGATAAGATGTTATCAGATGTTCACTTCATCCTGAAATGAAATCCAATTAATCAGACAGTTTTTTTTAGGCTCTAGCTTTTGTCACTTGGAGAGCCCTTGAGTTGGTTGTAGCTTGCTACAATAGTCTGCTTCAGTTAAATACCTCTTCTGCGGAGATAGAAATATTTTTGTCCCTATTCTTGCTTTAGAGTATACTTTTGTTAAATTAATATGTCTTTCGTGCTATATAAATTAGGTTTTCTTGCGCTGTTTGTACATTAAAGCGATAGATAATTGGGAAAATATTGAGGTGCGGTATGTTGAACATAAAGTTCTGGATTTTGCCTCTGATAAGATGGGGCGCTTTCTCGAAGAGATCGCTGGTAGCCATTATGAAACCCATGGTTGAAGGGCACTGTAGACGATTCATTCACCCCTTGTTTTCGAATTGATTCTTTTAGTTCTCTTTTCCATTTCATTCGTCGATTTTGAAACCATATTTTAATCTGTGTTTCAGTAAGCGCCAAATTAGATGCTATTTCAATGCGTCGTGTCCGTGTCAAGTATTTGCTAAAGTGGAACTCTTTCTCCAGTTCGACGAGTTGTCGTTGAGTGAAGGTGAATCTCTTCTTCTGACTCACTGCAGTTTGGCTTTTTATCTCGGGACTTGTTTCCTCCTTTTCTGAGACCTTAGCAGCTCCTGCTGTAAGAAGACACGAAAAGAAAACGAAAACCGTTAAAACAAAAAGAACCGCTATCTTTGATACACTAATAACTGATTTCAAATCATGCCTTCAGGTTTCCGAAAGGTGTCTTTTTGAAATCATTGATGCATCAAACCAAACCACAACCAATTTGCTTCTGTTAGAGGTTTTCGTCTCCATAACACTTCAATCTATACTTGTCCTTTGAATATAGTTAAGGGATATAGCCTTGAATGTAGATCGGTTCAAAACAGTAACGTCTTCCCTCGTCCTTACTTATTATATATTTTCTGTTTGCTTTAATTATCGTAGGAAGGGGTAAGAACGTATGGCGAAGCTAGACAGTGTTTTTAATATTCAGCGGGGTCACAATGTTTAAAGATGAATGTAAACTGATGGGAGACGAGATAACCTTTTTCTACTTCGTTTGAGAAAACGATAAAACTTCTTTGAAAGACAAAGCATAGATCCCACTTGTTAATTTGTGGCGAGATTAAGAAGAAAGAGAAGCACCTACACTGCACATTGCCGACCTTAGTTTATTTAATATGGGTGCGTTCCTAAATCTTTTAGAGGCTGAAATGCCTTCTCTCTATGTCTATGAAGACCACTCTATAAAAACACTGCAAAAATGGGTTTGAGTCACTGATTTTCCGTTAGCTACACTCGGGGTTACGCCGAGCCATCAACAAACACGTATTAAATTGAATGCTTCACTGATAGATTAATGGAAGGATCGTGGTTTCATTGTGCCGCTGCTCGATTCTGCGACAGGAAATCTCGCAAAGAATAAAACAAATTAAGTATTAGTGTTACGATAATCGCGTTTGGACGAATTGAAGTAATTTAAAATCTGTTTCAATGCTGCAAAGTTCGTATTATATGTTGTGCATTGTGTTTAAAGCATGCTTGCACCGCGGTTAGAAATGATGCGTTTGCCAATCAGTGTTTGAAGAGATGGTCTTGTTCAATGTAGCGCTGTTGAATTCTTTAAAGCTTTCTAGCACACCTTTAGCATAAATGCTACTGAACACTGTTAAGTTTCTTTATGTTAAAAGTTAGCAGAATCTGTTCACATTATTTTGGGCAGTTTATATTTAGCTATCGGAGCAAGAATAGCTACGATTACATGGATCAATCTGGGTGCAACAGTCAGGGCAGGTTTCTGATGCGCTGATGAGAATTTTGAAAGCTTATGGTCAATTGGAACTACACTGATGAATGCAGTTTAAATCAAAGCACTAGTTTTCTTCTGCTTTACCGGCGACGGTTTGTAAGCTTTCTTGCCGGCCAAGAAATAAGGTTGTTTGCTTAGAATATAGAGCAAAATTTTAATGACGCCTTCGGAGGCTGATGATCTTTGAAGACACAAGGCCGGTCCAAATGTTCTGTCTAGGATTGCCCAGTTCTGTGCAAGAGATATCAAGTACAACGCGATTTAGCGAGTCTGTTTTAGAGCCTAGTTTACCAAAAACTCATGAATTTTCAAGAGTTCAATTAGGACATTATATTGAAGCCAAGGCAATTATAAAGAATTTGAGAAGTGTCAGTCTTACACTTCAAAAAATAAATTACCAATTTACAGCTTTTAATCGAAATATTCGGGAAGGAGTTCCTGTATTTCTGTAAATAAACAACCACACCGGGGCAGGTGAAACCAACAAGCTTACTAAATCAAAGTAAATCAATTTTATTCTCCGCAGCTTATGAGTGAATTTTCGGGTGTTTGTGTCCTTAAGAGGCGGTGGTGAACTTTGCTCTGCTCCGACTCTCGAAGCATTGATCCAGCGCAGAATGATTAACTAGATGAACTGTGAAATCGAGTTCATTACTTATTTTGATATATAGGTTGTATTTTGTCTTAGCTTTCGAATGAACGCATAATACACAAGACAACCGGTCCTCCTTGAGGGAATCTTTGTGTTCCATTCCCTGACCCTTGTTCTCAATAAAAGACTAAAATCCCTCGTCGTCACCTGGTAGTTTGTAAAACTGATCGGCTTTAAAAATGCTATGCTTGTTGAAAATATTATCAATACCTGTGTTAGTAGATGGTTCATGTTCAATATTTACCAATCGATTAATATACGCGTTTCCAAAAGAGATGCATTCTTTTTTGTCCATGGTATTTGAGGTTCAATGGCGCGTGGATTCGAAGAATGATGTGTTTCATGCTTAGCGAAAAAACTGTCAATCCTCGAGCAGGTGATAAATGCAAACTTAAAAAAAAAACAAAAGTTTCATTTCGATTATGCTACACACAAAAAATGCTACAGAGATACAAGAATTCAGAACTATTCAGTGATGGTTTAACTCTGAGGGAGCGAATTGAAGGTATCTAGATTTTATCTCGTATGATTTACGAAGCGTTTAATGAGCACTCGAAAAATCGTACTCGATTAAAGCTAAAAATACAAACTAATATGTAGCAATGTAAAGACGAAATATGGTGGTGAACCAGTTTGTTGACGGGTTTGTACACGTTGTAACAGAAATAATCAGAAATCTAAATGTTGCAAGCATGTTCCTTTAATGTTTGAGTTGGATCAATAGCAGGTTGAGTTTGTTACCTTTTCTTTTAGTGAACATCCAGCGATAATTCGCCGTTTGCCATCGCTTCTTCTCCACGTTTTGAGCTCTTGCATCGCTTTCTTTAGTAGAAGCCTGTATTTGTGTAGAGGAAAGTGAGGAAGAGGATGAAGAGATCGACAGCTCTCTGCTTGCCATAGGGATTGGCAGTCGATGACCTAGCGTATGTGAGAAAGGCAGGAAGGTTTGAGGCGAGGAGGTGATGTTAGGTCTGGCGTGCACTGTCGTTGGTGGATGCCGCAGAGGCATCGTTCTTCCAAAATCAAGAGCGTGGTAATGCGGAATAGACGTCGCCAAGTGTGGAGTTGGCATCCTACGGCGCCACTCGTCCATCATGTCGTCGGATTTTTTGCGGAACGTTCCAACTGCTGCCACAGGACTCGCTTGAAATTGATGAATTTTGAAATGGACTGTTTTGAGGGTAACTTATAGGTCTGGGCGGAATGTTATGTCTGTGGTCAAATTATGGTTTAATCGAATCAGCGTCGAGATTACTTAACCGACATACCGTGAAAACCGTCTGCAGAGCGGTACTGTCGTTCACTCTGACCAGCTAGGTGGAAATCTCCCAGGGTTTCAATTAGAAGCGAGGCTTTCTACTTATCTAGGAAGTGTCTGGTGAATTTGAAAATGTCACCCTGGGGTTTCCGAGCATACAATGCGACACACGCTTCATCAGTAATTAAAATTAAATCGTATTAACTTAATCAGCGGAGGACGAACAATGGAGTCAGTTGAATCGTCTCTTTTTTCTTCCAGATGGAGTGACATAACGTTCCCACACATTTCAATTCTAGCCTCGGGCAAGTTGAGCTGTTATGTCAGTTCTAACATAGTTAAGTTCTGTGGTTTAACGATTAAGTCTTCTTTTTTTTCATATCGAAATGAAATCCACGCTTGCGATATTTTGTAACCGTTTTTTGTTTGAATTATCTGGGCAGTCGTGATTATCTTTCCGTTATCTAAACTGTAAGAGAACACGGAAGACCTCCTGTGACTATGGAGCCATTTTTCCATTGCACTTTTGTAAGAATAGCAAAAAACAAAGTCAGTTATTGCTCCAGATACAGCAGGTACTCTTCTATATTCATCACTTTCCAGTTCAAAATATCGCAAACATTTATAAATTTCTTTCACTTGCTTTCTTTTTTATTATTATTAAACCGGCCCCCTTCATCTCGAGCGATATTTTAGTAGGAAACTCCAACCCAGGATAGTTTATGAATCATTTTAATTTATTTTGTTATTTTTTAAAATTGCTTTATATTCCGCTGACAAACATCCTTGGCGTTCAGATTTCCACCCAGCGCAGTTATGTTTGTGTACAAACTAACCTACTCAACCAGAAAGAATGCGTCTTTCTTTGCCACTAACGTCACTTTACCACAATTTAGTCAGTGTTGTCAAGATCATATCAAGTACTGTGTTGAAGACGAAGCTTTACTGAACCGTAAATATAAAATTTGAATAGATTTCAATTTCAATAAGAAGCAATGTCCCACTGAGAAACACAATAAGAGCTTCTACTCATCCAAAGACTCATATCAAACCTAACAATTTTCAATGGTGCTCTCTGAGTGTAGACGCGGTACACGTCTGCTATGCAAAGTTGTATTTTATTTCGTTGATGCACTGCAGCGATTCCTCGCGCGTCTTTTATACTCTTGGCTCGGATTCCACCTGTGAGAGGGTTCTTTTAAAATAGAACATCACCATGTTATATTTAGCGCGCGCAACGGGTTGCGTGGTAGGATTGCCCTTCAAACAACTCAACAAGAACTATATGCCGCGAAAAAATCAGTTGAAACTAATGATTATGAAGGAAGTCACTTTATTCCTGGCTTGTATTGTATGCATACAACTTTGCTTACTTCTACTCAGCAATGCTTTACGACAAGTAGGA
>Ga0126339_10003943_pt1 | contig 10884 bp, 5 predicted proteins | sample OrbTmetagenome_2_FD_92532 | JGI IMG/M metagenome (GOLD analysis project Ga0126339, IMG submission 92532) | Coral microbial communities from Petempiche,Puerto Morelos, Mexico - Orbicella T R C metagenome | ecosystem: Host-associated > Invertebrates > Cnidaria > Coral | place: Petempiche,Puerto...
AATGAAATACATGTCTTCGAAATTTAAATATTTTGCACCCCAGAAAAACCGCAACATTCCCTAAAATCAACCCAGTACACAACTAAACATTGCGCAAAAATATTTGAGTGTTTTAAAGACGGAAGAATGATGTGGTTTTGCATGCGAGGCTCCCAAACTTGTTGAATAAAATGGTGCGTCAAATGACGATTTTAACGGAATTTGGTAATCTGCATATTTCTTTGAAATAAAAGGATATTTTGCCAAAGAAACTATCCAGTAGTTTTTGTCATGCCCTAGCCTATTTACCATAGGAATATGAGCGAAATCGAATTTTCGACCCTTGCCGAGTTTTTTTCCATATTTATGGACAGGGGCTCTTAACAGCAAAATCTTCGGGCATTTTCCCGGCGCTTCTGGGTTCTAACGCGATATCAGCGGTAAGGTAAGCTGTATTTCATCGCTGTATCCAGGCACCACCATTATGATGAAAATATTTTTGTTTCTACCGTACGAAATACCTGCAAAACGAAGAATGGTTGCTAAGGAACGATTCCGCCCTTCCACTATACTCGCAACGTTTTTGGCGCCAAGTGGCTGCATTTGATGAACCAGCTTACATCACGTAGGTTCTTTTATCATTTATCTCCTTCCAAAAGCAGCAAATGCTTGGCATTTCAGTTTTCCATAATTATAAAGTAGGGCATGCGGAGATATGCCGGCTGCGTGTCAGCTAAACGAAGCACGAGTAGGTAATGAGTGATAACGAGCTTTTTGAATCAAGGTATCCTCAAAAGAAATACACGTACGAACCGATGAAACAAGTCCTCTACAAAATTTGATGTCCTCATTGCATAAAATGAAAAAGAAAAAGCTACGTCAAATGTTTAAAGCCAGGGATATCAAAGACTGAATTTTCTTTTAAATAAATAAGTTCTTAAAATAAAAATACAAATTTTACTTACGCGTGCCAAAGGTACAATTCTCGTATTAAGTATAGGGTATCACTTCTGAATCACCTTTTCCAGGCAATACATGTATTTGCATTTTGCAATTGAAAATGAGAGCTTTATTTTATTGTGAAACAGTCTAGACAAACTTTGATTAATAATTCAGTTAGTAACACCTCTCACTGAGTTTGTTTTATTGGCTTTATCTTCTTCGCATAAATATTCTAAAACAACGTCTGCAGTCGAAAAAAACACTTCAAAGGACAAAACAACAATAACATACGTTTGGATGAAATTTACACTTTCAGCTAACTCTGAAGGTTGCAGATCTAAGTCCAGGTCACCGTTATGATTTAAATGTTGCCCGCACTGACCTAACTGAGTTTAATAACGGGATTTAATTTCATGACTGCAAATGGCATGTATCTTGAAACGAATCAAAAAACGCTAGAAAGCAGAAAACGCCGACCAGTTTCATAATGTTACACGATATCTAGCTCATTTAGTTTCAATCATGTAAATTGTTTTGTCAAGCATAAATAAACTCGTTACAGCACTATCTCGCAGTGTAGATTACAACCCCTAGATACCTTTGTATTCATGAATCCCCTCTTGTTATTATCATGGAAATTTGTGAATTGTTTCGCAATTGTTTCCAAGCACCAAGCGACTTTGTTCTTTTATTGTTTTTTAGTACACCATCAACTTTTATTATTGTGTGCGCTGAAATAATATTTGAAATCCGCTTGCACAAATTTGTCCCCAGGAAAGCTACGTTAATTGTATAAATACAAATTTGTAGGCACTCAAGAATCGTCATTCATTAATTTACACTTAGCTTTCAAAACCCACAAGCTGTGAAATGGACAGTTGAAAATGCTGTATTAACACTTTGTCGTAGAAATGCATGTCTTTGTTGTGTGTATTGATTATATAGCCAAACACCATAAATTAAAAGCCGAGTGTAGTTTAATATTGAAAACCTCCCCTCCCCCTCCCCCCTGGAATGCGGTCCATTTTGCACAAACCAACAGAGGTACCTGTTGGAAATGTTGACTCAAATTCTAAACCATTGATTGCCATCAATTTATTGTAACGATCGGGATATTTTGCTAATACAAGGTGATGTCCTGTTTCCAGTGAATTAAATAGATAAATAAACCAAACTTGCAATAACAACTATGATGGTTTTTATAGTCAAGTATTTACTATGCGGTTTACTATGTGGCAAACATTGGAAGAAAAGCAATTTTTTGGAAATCGGCTAACATCAGTAGAGTATTATTTTAGAGTAGTATTTGTGCCAAGAAAAACTGTCCTGATTAACGGTCGACCTATGGCCTTACTCAAGACCTCGCAGGCTATGGTTTCCATACACATGCTGTACCGTCCTTAATTGAGGCAAATAACATGGTAATATTCATGTGACTGGAAGAGTTGGAATCCCGGGTTGGAATGTAGCCAAGGCGCACGGTGGCGAGGAACATAGAGTGTTGATTTGAGAACGTGACGGTCTTAAATGTATTTGGTTTTACTTGCGCTATGAGATGAGACGATGGTGATGATGTTGTTTTATGACACGTTGCTGACTACTCTTGCAAAACGTTTCGATTGAGTTTAGGTCGTAAAGAGATGTCCACTGCAAGACCAACGAATTAACAATGATGAAGATTTAAAGACCTGCAAGGTATCAGAATCTAAAATAAGCATAGGCTTACATATCCAGTTGAAGCAAGTCAGGTTAACAAACACCATCTGACGCTAAATCGGTAAGGTTATAACAGTAGCTAAAAGCTTCATGTTTTATTTCGTTAGCGTAACTTTTTCTTTAAAAAAAAATGTAATGAAACGAAAAGGCCCGCCTTATTCAAAGCGAACTACTTTAGTGTTCACATTTACGCTAACCAACGATTCCAGCGGAGTTTTCGGCACGCCAATGCGGTCAAAAAACATACCAAGTAAAAATATTGTCATTTATTCCAGACACTTCAAATCCAACAACTGTATCCGTTCATTAAAACTGCAAATTCCATCGCTGACAGGCAAAATTATTATTTCGTTTTCTTTTCTTCATTTTATTGCCCATCTATTAGTATTTGGGTATGTGAGAATTACTTTTCATATGATTATCATTTTGCAATAATTTTTCGGGCGTCGATAAAACCAGCAACATGGAACATTCCGGAACATCCCGGAACATTCCATAATTCCGGGATATTCCATGTTCCTGGTTTTATCGACGGCCTAATTTTTCTATAAGTTTACGTTATTTTCTAGCTTTCTAAGAAGATAGCCCGTGAAGTATAAAAACACAGACTTAATGACGTGATATGACGTAACAGGACGTCAAGACGATCAGTATATAATTGTAAGTTATCTACTGTAGGCCTTACTTTGGTTTTGGCTTGACTACAGTTTGAGATTGGCTGAGTATAGTCTAATTGGTAAGAAACTGGTTTGAAGTTGGTTTTACGACACTCAATTAAAAGCCGCTCTTAGTAAAATTATACCAAAAGTCAAAATATCAGGCAGATTTTTCGGGCCTGCAGTCCCTCCTCAGTGCTAAGTTTTGAATGAGGATACACCATCGAAAAAACAAACAATAGCACGCGTAACTCTGAGCAAGACAGCGTTAAAATTATAGTGAATTGATGGACTGTCCGTCAAGACCAAAAAGAGTCGCCGGTGTAGAGTGGTAGCTGTTAGTGGTGGAGGTTCGACTTATTTACAAATTATAACTTTTGAACTATCCACACTCTGCCAGGCAGTCCATGGATCCATTTGGGACACCGAAATTTGTTAATATATCACAGCCCGAGGGGGGTTCAGATCCATTACCCCTCCCCCGCTTTGTACCGTGGTGGGAAGATGAGTTTGCGTGAGTCTTCGAGCCTTTGGCATTTTATACTTGCTCCTGACTTGTAGTTCGGTCGTCTTAAGGTACACAACAAACTACCTGACTCGAAACTATAAGAAAAAAAAATAGTCAGAAAAGTTACACAAAATGTAATATTTTGCATACGGCTTCCACGGCGGCCTCTTGTGTCAACAAGGAATGGGTTGGCCCTGGCAAATCAATTAATTTCATGTACTTAATTAAACGAAATATCCCTATCAACTGAATGCTACATTATTGAAAGTTTGGCCGCATATCCCTACAAGGAAATTTCCAAGAAGGTGAAAAACAAAGCCAACATTACAATGGAAAACACAAGCAAACATTAGAAGCCATCGTTCAGATGCAAAGTGTTGACTTAAACAGCGTGTTGTCTTTGATCTTTTCATAATTTTCGAGCTTGGTCTTGAAAGACCTTGAAACCACAGCCGACAAGAAAATTGCTTCTTTTGAAGCAGATGCTCAAGTGGCCTGCTGTGCTGCCGGAGGCGTCATTATAAAGACATTACCAGCAGTTTAGACTGTCTGCGACACGCAAATGCTTAACGGACCACGAGGGTGCCTATAGGTTATGACAAAGGCTCAGCGTGACATTCGATATTATTGAGTTCGTGACCTCCGATTTCAATTGCAATAAAGCTATCTGGAATTTTCAACGAACGGTTACTTAATCGGTAACAAAAAATAGGTTCGGATTTTGCCGTAGTTTCTTTGTCGATTTGCCAAGTTATATTTCTACAATTGTCCTACAGATTGTGTCTAAGACCTTATAGCCTTCTGCTTAATGAAACACAAGAAAATTGAACCGGAACAGATCGACTAATCTATGATTTATTTATGTTATTTAACAAGATATATTTGACTGTCATGGAGTAAGAACCGACATTGCTACATCTCGTCAAGAAACAGGTATTTAAATTCGACACTACATGTTCATATAATTAATGCTAGGACTGAAATAATGAACTTTATGCAGTTGTGTGAATTCGTTCTACACTGGAATTGGAATATGAATCTCAAAACTGTCATGAATTTTGTAATCACGAAAGCAATTTCTGTTTTTTTTTTTCTTGTAGACATGAGAACATCTATATTCAATAGCCTTTCTCGCGCATTGCAATTTGCATTTCTGTATAAAAAGGACATCTCTCAATGTTGAATTGAAACTTCATAATCAATTAAAGCAACTTTTCGCAGAACCGCTAAAAACATTTTAAAAGATATAGCAATATATTCTTCAATTTTGTTCATTTTACCTACCAGTCCATGTAATAACTGACTTCAATCATGATTTTACACGGTGCAGCAGTTAAGATTCTTCAATCTACTTTTTTCTCATTTAAATTTACAAACCCCGAGAAGAGTTGCAACACAAACAATTATTATAATACTAGAAGCATTTACAATTAAGTATCTGGCCAGTTGGAGTTAAAATATACCCCGTCGGGCAAAGTGCCATCTTAGGTGAAATGGGATTTTGCTTTACGATGTCGCGCGTAAAAGCATAAAACATTATCAAGGTGAACATTTTATTTGTCGAACTTTTAAACCTGGATATGGCGTTTTTTATCGGTAATAATTCTAAAATAATAATAAAACGGATTGCATCAATTTAATGATGTATTTTTCGAATCGCGAAAAGAGAGAAAAACTTGATGGTTAAAGTTTTATTTTTCTTCATCACAATACCCACAGCAGGGGGAAAAATGCCGTCAGGTTGCGCAATTACACGGTAAGATTCATTGAAAAACTCAGACATGAAATATTAATGATATTAAAACATGTTTTCCTGTAGTTTTAAAATCAGACCATCATTTTGGAATGAGCACAAGGGGAACTGTTTACTGCTTGCATACACACTTTTTTCAAGTCTTGAACGAAGTTACACAGGACGTTGAGTGATATATCAAACACGAAAGACCCTGTTTGACCACATATCCAAACCAACCGAGAAGAGAGTTGAAAATACGACGAGTAGCCGAGTATTTTTGACGAATTTTGAGATGTTCAGAATTGTGGTGAGACACTGTGTTGATTGTTCGATATATCTTCTCAATCAAAACAAAAACAAATGAGAAAACGAAAAAATTTAGGATCGTAAAAATGCATGCCAATAAAGATAAGATATCCAAGCACCGTCACGATCATCATTTTGAATAAACCTGATGAGTATTTAATGATTTTGCGAAAAAAAAAAAGCATAAAGGCTATTACCAATATATCGCCATTTTTACCAACAGTTTGGTGCACTTTTTAACGTCATTTTGCAAAGAAGAAAATATCGTCAAAGAGCAAAATTCTTAGTGAGGAAGAAAAATGCCAGAAATTTTTTTTTGCTAGCGATAAAATCTTGGCAATGATTAGAAGTCAAAGTATTGAAACCGATTTTACACAGCATCATAACTTCTCAAACTCATTAATAGTTTATCAAGTTTAAAAAAAAAAAAATGAAATCGTGACTGTGGCGATGTTTGTTTCAAGTCGTATTTTCCCAAGTATTGTTGTTATTATTTTGCTCAAGTGAACTAAACACTGGGAATAAACCAGTTCGACTTTACCTCCCGTCTCGACTAGCTAATGCTACCCGTCGAGTATGTGAATTTTTTTCCAACCTACTTTATTGTTTTCATTCTTTTATACTGTTAAGTTTGGGCTTTTTGTTTGCATGGATGAAATTTTCCTTGTTGCTGTTGTGAAAAAAAAAAAACAAAAACAAAAACAAACAATGACGTCACTTCCGCTTCCTCCCACTGCGTTAATTTCCTAAAACGACAAATGTAAACTGGCGGCCGCTGGCGGTGAAAAATGAATGGCTACACTGCGTGGGTTGATGTTTTAACATTACCTGTTGCAAAGCCATTTTTACTTTTCTTTCTTTATACACTTCAGTGGCTTGATGATTAGGTTAAGTATGTCAAGCTAGTAAAGTATAAAGGAAGACAAGTAAATTTGATTTAACAATAGGTGGTGTCGTTGAAAAAGGTTGTGGTCCTTAATCGTGGTAAAGAACAATAATAATTAGCAATAATCGTTTATCTCTCACGATGTGGTCACTTGCATCACTTCTGATGTAGATCGCGAAGTTTCAACTGCGGAATTCCAGTTATTACCTGGGTCTTCAACAGATGAACGACAAAAGTGAAACAAAGAGTAAGTTATTTTTGCCCCGGTAAAAATATAAACAGTACATTAATCCTTTAGGGTGTCAAGTAACCCAATCAGATTACTCGCCCTCATTGCCTATTCGCTAACAGCAACTCGCGCTCGTAGTGTAATTGTTAATTAACAACCAAGACTTACGTGCGTAGGCCTATTAATCAAGTTTGCTTCCAAAGGAATTTCACAAGGTTTTTACTTTAATCTTGAACACAAGGAAAGTGTTCTGTAGCTAATTCTATTTTTGTCGCTCTCCAAGATCTGTTAAAAACCGGCATTAAATTAACGCGAAGCGAAGAGTGTCGATGGAGACCATGCACTAACCATTAGCAAAAATTATCCCATTTTAATTGATTTCACCTAACTAATATTTATTTTATAGTAGCCTTTTTATTCGTTATTACAAAGGAAACGTGAGAAACAGGTTAAAAAATAGGCTGTATTTTTTTTTAGTCCTGGGTTCTAGCTGTGTAAGCCTGCTTGTCGGCGTTTCGTTCATCCATAGATATGATGGAGGGTGACCGCATAAGATATACGGTGAAATACATACATACAACATACATAATTCGTCGGTAGATTGGTTACTTAGATATAAGGACCCAGCTGCATTCTAAAATGTTGATAGAATCATCCAAGCATATTTTGTCTGTGTCAGTTCCCAGATATTTTGCCGGTTTACAAAGAGCCCTGAACTTTGGCTGCGCAACATGAAAACTATAGCAATGCCTGCATGCGATAAAACCGGATTCTTGCTTGATCGGTAGATAAGTAATAATGACATGTTGAAAAAAAAAAAAAAAAAATTAAAATTTTTACATTTATCAAACATGCAATCGATCAGTGGTTTAATAGATCTTAGTTACGGCCCGTTAAAATATTAATAACCGTGCAGAATAGTTGCTGGTACATAAAGGTGTTTGTTTTGAATGACAAGAGAGGATTGAAATGAGAATCGTAAAATAGAAACAACAGTATTTTCGGGCCTGCTGTGCGGCCCCGTTCTTAAGTCGCAGTGAAAACTGCTTCGGGCTTTTTACGTTGAAAGTTCCGTTTTAGAAATAGCTCACGGAAGGAAAATCTTTTGATTGTCGGCTTGTTACGGAACGGCGAGTGGGAGTGCAAAAATGTAAAAACTTAAATTAAGGCTAAAAGCACTGAAAGAAAAATACAAGATCGACGATAAAGCTTACAATCTGTCAAGATATCTCAAGATATCTTAGTAACGCGTTGTTGTTCAATAATTTATATAATGTAATTACGCTGCGGAGAGTACAAAGAAAAGAATCTCTCTTGCAGAAATCAAAATTTTTGACACCATCACAGTTAAACAACATTATTATTAACTGTCTGACTTCAGGCACACATGTATTCTTGTACCTATTGCCTGCAGTTCAATAAAATGCTGGTGCCTCCATGTTTTGTTATTTGTGTTAAGGCGTTAATTTGCTTACACGATTTTGGTATCGCGGTTTCATTTTTCCATAAATAATTGAATAATGAAATCTCATCGAGCATCTTTATTCTTATTGGCGTTTGTGGTACCTTCTGATTTATATTTAATGTAATTTGGTAAAATATAAAGCCTCAGCTTAGCCTAAACTTTGAAGTCTTCAAGAGATCTCTTTACAACAACTTGTAACCTGTGATATACCAAAACTGATAACCTTGTTCTTCTATAAAGGTGCACAATGGAAAACCTCGATGGCTTTGGCTTGAGAGTTCTGTTCGTCGGGTTTCTTTGCCTTGCCAGCGCTAGGTAAGTTAAATTTAATACACTCTTTTGTTAGCTTAATTATTAGGCGCTGTTTTGATTTTCCGAAGTACGATGGTGGATTGAACAAAGTACGTTTAACAGCTTTAGTGATGGGCGCTGGTTTTTACGTACGGAGCTGATGATTAAATTTGACTTCATTCTCAGCTTCAGTGTTGTGGTTTGTCCTTAAGCTATGCAGGCATATATAGGGGCCTTAATAAATAACTCTCGATTAGTTAAAAGAAACTTTATGGGCGAAAATACACAAGAATCCTGCAGGCAAAATATCTCATAACACATGATGGCCCCCCAGGTGAGGCATTTAACGTTCTCTAAAGAACAAAGCCATTGCAAAAAGACAAGAAATTTTATCATGAAAGTTAGTACATCAAAGCTGCAACAAAGAGCTGATTTGCATCTTAATTTGCTTAAAGTTCAGTAGAAAATGCGATCATAAATAAATCAACCAGATCGTCTGACCGACTGCCGTGGGCAAATTTAAATGTTGATGTTAAGTTTGGCAGAAGGCCTACGCACCTTTCTCCCACACCCAACACAAAACCTGATAAAACGATTCCAATATTTTTGCTCCGTCATTCAGGTATCCAGCATTGCTGGATGGAAATGTTAGGGCTCCGTCCACACTACCGTGACGCCGGAGGAATTTGAGGCTAACAAAACAATCACAACAACTGGTTTTGAGTTTGAGGAAAACTCGGTCAGGGAAATCACATAAAGATCGTGACGCCATTGTTTTTGAAAAGCTCCGTTTTTACGTGTTTTCCGTCCACACGAAAACGAAAGGCCGGACGTTGCCTAAAATAGTGTAGGTATCTCGTGCTCTCATATCTGAGTCAGTTGACTGTGTTTGCACGAAAGTTAGTTCAAGTACTGCCTGTTCCAATTTTTGGAAAAGCCCTCATATTGGGAAGACTTCAGTATCTTGCGTTCGTTAGGTCGCAAAAGGTTTGAAATTTCTAGATATCATCTGTTGTTTTCTAATTCAGAGTAATTCAAAGACTTCCCTCAACTAATTTCTTCCACGACTTGTTAGTTTGCATAACACTCAAGATAGGCTTTTCTGGTACAAATATGCTAACGAACTAAATAGTGGCAACTTGAAGATGTGAAAGATGTTTCAAAATTTCACCAAGCCAAAGTATCCCATCGCTGACATACTAGATAAAACAATTATAATTCTCGTCATAGAATATTCCAAGAACAAATGAAAACATAGACTATGAAAACTACCTGGCCAAGCCCCTTTTCTATTGGAAAGTCGTGAAGATAAAATGTGAGAATAAAATCAAGAGCGAGTTTCCTGACAATTGAGAATCGTTTTCAATATTTCTGTCTCGCATATGAATACGGTGAAATCCGTTTTCGCTCAAAGCAAACCAAAAGAAACCAACTACAAACGATCATCCACTCTTTTTTATCTTATTAGTTTTATAATTTCAGAATACCAAAACAAGAAACAGAAAAAATCCGCAAACAGACAAAACCCCGAATACGTGCTCACTTATCTCGATCACAATTATTACGATCTAGCTGATCTCATAACATCATTCTTATCAATATTTTTGCTATTTTATGATTGGAGTCGACTCAGAATCTGATATAAACCTGAGATTGCATCTTTTTATTCTGCATTCTTTGAATTTTCCATATAAAGCCCTCAAAAAATATAGATAAATAAATAAATAAATAAATAAATAAATAAATAAAACGTTCAAATGTTGCTGTTTAGAATGGTCAATTTGCTTAGCTACACCTAGCTAGTTCACAGGCATGCCACTTAAACTGAAAGAAACAAATAAATCAACTAAATATAGTAGGCTTAAAATCCCAAACTGGCGGAAGACAGACCAGTAGGCTATTTACAAGCATGACCGAGGAGTTGAACTAACCTCTACCGAGAAACAACTCCAGCTTAGTAGTCAGAGCGGGACTTAAACCCGCAACCTTCGGATTTCAAGTCCGGCGCCCTAACCACCCGTCCACGCTGCCCCCTGTAAAGGTGGTTAAAGTTAGAAGTTTTTGAAGAGAAGACTAAGTTTTCTCCAACCCCACGGACACTTTCCACTACCAACCAAACACAGGACGCTTTGAACATTGCTAGAAGTGTGCATGACGCATGTCATACACGG
>Ga0126339_10003944_pt1 | contig 10883 bp, 7 predicted proteins | sample OrbTmetagenome_2_FD_92532 | JGI IMG/M metagenome (GOLD analysis project Ga0126339, IMG submission 92532) | Coral microbial communities from Petempiche,Puerto Morelos, Mexico - Orbicella T R C metagenome | ecosystem: Host-associated > Invertebrates > Cnidaria > Coral | place: Petempiche,Puerto...
AAAAAAAAAAAAAACTGGGGTCACTATGTTCTGTTCTTCGGCAACTACTTTGCTTCACACTGCTTTTCTTAATCTACTCTTTCCACCCAGGGAGAGGAATTTGTACCAATGATTTTTTGGGATACAAGTTGAAATGCTTATGTGCTAGAGCTTATTCCAGTTTCCATTACTGCCTCCCCCTAAAGATTCTGTCAGGTTTCCCCAACAATTTTCTGGTAACACTGTAAGAGCGTCTTAAGTGTCCTGCTCTAAAACTTAACCAAATGATCATGATCATCACTCAATTCCAGACCATACAATCTGGAGTCTAAGGCATTAAACATTTACACCACTGTCTGTTGTTGAACAAGAATGCTGATAGGTTGTGATGTACCAGATGGAGCTGCAATATGGCATCTTGATGACTTAATCCATTAGACTCTGTGAAGGGTCTATTTTTACTCTATTTATTACTGTTATCTGTTCTATGCTGTTATTGGTAGGGTTGCAAGGGGTGGGCTGGGAGGAAACCAGGGCTGTCATTAAGTTTTGATTCACCTGTAGCCTTGGTCTTCACACCCATAGCAAACTTGTTACTTTATGGGTGCAATGCATTGACTACAGGCAAGTTAACTTGTAACATCAAGGGCCCACCTAGTATGCTCAGCCGAAACAGATGCAGCGGGTTATGGCGCTTATTGACAGTCCTGGAAACCATCAGATTTTAATTATTCAGGATTCACCCCAGAACACAGCTTAGTGCATGCCCAGACTAAAAATAAATTGAAAAGAAGTAACTGAGAGACATTTGATGTCTAGAAGGATACTCAAGAAAGGTGGGTTTTCCTTCCAAATTGTGAGTGATAATATTATTATTAAATTATTGTTATTATTTGATTTTAATAACAGTGACTTCAGCAATACTGAAGATGCAGACAGGATTAACAGGAAAGGAGATGAAAAGAAACAGAAAGGTCTACCAAGTGAGTCACTGTCAAGCACTGATAGCCAGAACTCAGCTAGCAGTGAAAAGAACACAGACGACAGCAGAAGAGAGATGGGAACAGGGGACTTACATCACAAGGAGACCAGCCTTTGTACTGGTAGGTAGTAAATTACGCTAAAATGTTTATTATCTTGGGAATGGTCCACAGTCGCTAAATGAATAAACTGAACTCTCTTGGTGCATGGTAAATAATATCCTCTGCTTGAGAGATCTCTGCAATTTGACCTCCAAAATCACACACTGGTGACATTAAGCTGTACAAGGCTATTCTTTATTGGTATCATTCCCCTCATCCAGGGATGTAGAAAATACAAGCAGTGCATCTTGTCAATTCTTGCTACTGCAATCAGAGAGAAAGGCACTTACTTGATACACTGCTGGGCTTGAATACAGTCGAACCTTGATTATGCAGACTCATTGGAACTAGACGAAATAGTCTGCATAATCGAGGGTCTGGATAATCAGAAATATTAATGAAGAACTGTTTAAATAAAGCAACATTAAATCGTTAAACAGCACTTTTACAAATCGTTTGGAAAACAATATGGCATACTGCACATCTTGAACCACTCAACTCTTAGCCAATCAGAACTCATTTGAGTGTCCTTCATTAGTTACGACACGTGCAAGCTCTACTTTTGCTCTTTAAAAGCAAAACAAACTTGCTTTTGACTGCACATTTCAATGCTGTAGTTTTAAAAAGAATATTGCTACGGATCTTGAGCGTGACTAATAAAAATTCATGACAAAATTGGGACTAGATAAAAGTCCAGATAATCGAGAAATCCGGATAATCGAGGCACGGATAATCAAGCTTCAACTGTACAGACTTGACCAAATAAAAATTGATTTTTTAAGCTGGGTCAAAATACCTAGATCTTCATTTTCAGAGCCTAAGGCATTAGCCTCCATATTTCTCAAGAGGAAACCTGTACCTCCTAAACCTGAAGCTGAAGAACAACTTCCTACAATGCCTGGAGATTCAGTTCTGTCTTCTACAGTATCCTCAGTAGTAACCTTAGATAATGCAACAAACATATGTGGTACCAGTGATTTGGATTCTTCTCCACGCAAAGCGAAATCAGCTGCTGAGCAGGAAGCTGCAAACAGAGCTTTCAAGGCATTATTTACTGGGGCATTTTCTCAGAAGATGCTGCCAACAGCTACTGCCGCAGAAGCTCTTCCAGCACCATGGCCACTAGTTAGTCACGTGATTCAAAGAGATGAGGATGTTTCTTGTGGGGTCAATTTCTGGAGTATTCCTTGGCCTGTTGGGAAGTATAACAAATCTGATGATTTCTCTCACAATTTGTCATTAGATGGTAAGTTTCATTTCAGATTGTCTATCTTTTACAGTGTATGCTCAACTGCACAAATTTCTGAAAGTCACACTTTCGTCGTATGTTAGATATTTTGCTCATGTTTATCACATATTGCTTGCTGTAATCAGCTACCATCACAAGTGCCGGCATGCCTACTTTAGCTCTACTTTATAGCACTAATTTGGCTTTGTTTGGTTAGTTACAAAATCCTCATCCAGTAAGATTTTTCCAGGATGTGTGACCGTTAGGTGTGGACTTATAATATAATTGTAATCTTCTAATTTCAACAGGTTCACTTGCAGATTTCTCTGTAAGCACCTCATTGTTGGTAGAGGATAGGGTGATGTTTTGTGGAAAAAGGCAGGAGCAGGAGAAGCAGTCTTTGTGTGACCCCTTGAAACTGGTAAGAAAAATATTTAACTTAAATATTTTAATATATAATGGTAATTCCTACTCATCTTGTAACAGGGGCTAATAATAGAGTGTGTTCATGTGACATCATCAGGGTCCGAAATTGCGACCAGCTGGTCGCCAATGCGACTGAAAATTTAGCATTGGCGACCAGAATTTCAAAGCCAGTCGCCTACTGGTGACTAACTTTTAGTGTCGTGGCAATGTTTTGAACCACGGCTCAAGGAATTAAATCGACAAATTTCGCGTTTGATTTCAACAAGAAACTTACCTCTAGTCTTGTCAAAGTTTTTTCCTAATATAAAATAATTGAGATAAAAAAAATAAAGGTATGATTGTCATTAAATGACTTTCAAAAATGTTGTAATCCGCGCACTGAAATCGAAATTTAGCGACCGCCATGTTTTCAGTGGTTTCATCTTACAGCCATACCGTGGATGCAGTGTGTAACATGTGCTTTCCTTTCACAATTGAATATTCAATGAACCGTCATGTTTCCTGGCGCTCTACAAACTTTCCAAAACGCTTTGCAGTCTGGCAATCAAGAAAATGCAAAAAACTTCATTCAAGACTTGGACATAGCGTGAGAATCAGAATGCCAAATGATTAAAATTTCATTTCTTCATAAATTTTCGACAAACAAAGTTAATTATTATCAACGTCAGGAGACTGGTATGAACTATTTTGTTCTGAAGTGGCCTGGAACGAGCAATATGGCCGCTTGTCCACGCGTGTTTTCTTGAGGCTTCGTTCGCTTCGTACTGGTAAGTGTGTCAAAAGGAAGTGGTTTCTTGTTAAGTCTCCAAACTAAACGAGCTCTCTATCTAACAAAACTCCTTTTCAATGTAATCTACATGCTAATTTAATGTCTTTATACATGCACGTCTGATGAGAACATTTTAGAAACTTAACATTTATGTATTTCGCTATGAAACAAAAATTTTATGAACCACTTTTTGGCGACCGAATTTTTTCATTTGGCGACTGAAAAAAAATTTTCAGTCGCCACTTGGCGCCCGCATAAAAAAGTTAATTTCGGATCCTGGTCATCAAATTCTCAAATCCAAAACTAAAGAGCCCCTTAAGGTTTTATCCTCATCAGGCATACGAGGTACTAAATTTATATTTGTTTACAACTTTCCAGCTCAATAGCGTCCTTCATTTGGAAACCAGTGCATTTTGAATTTCGGAGTTATGGTTGTGTGTGACATGAAGCTAAGATTGCGTTTGTCAAAAAATATACACTTATCTTGTGATTTTTAGCCATTTTAGGAGTTAAAGTATTAGGAAAGTGCTTGTGTAAATGTTTTTTGGTTTGGTTCAGATAATCAAGTGTCTACATAGACAAAGTAAGTTCCAGATGTTTACACTATTTTCCAGCTGCCATATTGGAGGACTGAGGAGGTCCTCCATACTCCATACTCTATACTAGGCTCTATGATTTTGCGTGGAACATTTCAACGAATATTTTATCTTTGGGAGAATGCACACACCTTAAACTTGGAGAACTGTCTTCTTTATTTATCATCTATAATATCACAATTTCTTGACTTAATCCACTGAATGGGTTTGGATTTTATTTTTTATTGTGTGACAATGCGCACGCTCTATATTTTGTTTTTACCTGTCATGATCAATTTTGCAGGAAAGAGGAACTACACAACAGAATTTCCCTGAGGCAGTCACTAAAAGAGTTCTTTTAGAGCTGGCACTGTTCTACCCTGGTGTACCACTGAGGAAACTTTACAAACGATATGCCTCAAAGCTGGAAAAGCACAAAAAATCCTGTGCTGCAGTTGAAAGCAAGCAGGTTGCCACCAAGAACACTGCACCAGTGAATGACAGAAAGAGCAATCCAAAACCATTTGATGACAGTGAAGAAAAGCATGATCTTGTAAACAGAAAGAAAGGGAAAGTAAAGAGGAGATTGTCAAGTGATGGGGGTGTCTTCCAAGAGAAGAAGGTTGCAAGAAAAAGTGAGCAGTCCCCCATGTCATTGCCATGTGAAAGTCAAGGTCTGCTAATGGATCGATCTGTGAACAAATCATGCAAGAAGAGGGGAAGAGAAGAAGAGAATGACCAAGGTCAGGAAAAGGGCACAAAGGGAAGAAGATTGTCCACAAGACTCCAGAAAAAGAAGACATGTTTAGAATCTGAAAGTGGGGATAATTTGGAGCAGGTAGAGCCAACCTCAAGCAGGAAAAAAAGAAGAAGAACAAGTGATCACCAGAAAGAAACAAAAGAAACATCTGAGCCATCCATAGAACAAGGCAATCCCTTTGAATCAGATGTACTAGTTGCCCCCGACAAGGAGAAGAGCAGTGTAGAGGGGTTTGTCAATGATACACTGTGGACTGATTTGTTTCATCCACTCCACTCCACCGAGGTCATGGCTAATGCATCAGCTGTAAGTAAACTGAGATCCTGGCTGGAAGAATGGAAGGTAAAAAGAGAGAAAACTCTGAGGAAGGAGCTGCAGCAACAGAAAAGGTAATACCAGTATAAAGAAGGCAGTAGATAGATCAACTGCTAAATAGGCTGTAAAATTCTGATAGTAATCCCTGGGCCTCCTTTTGCACAAAAGTCTAAGTCTATCAACTTTATTGGTCTCATGAGTTAAATATATACATATATATGGTAGTAATCAATAGTAGAAATGAAAAGACCTAAAGGGATTGTGCAAACATCCCATGCAGGGTGTAATCCAAAATCTACTAAACAAATCTGATAAGAAATCAAAAATTTAATAAAATTACAATAAGTCTAATTAATTACTTATAGTGCACAGTAAGGTGCAAATAAAATCAGTCAGGTAAAATTAAGAGCGGTGGCAGGGGCAGTTACGGGAGAGGAACCAGGTGCAGGGCAAGTCAATATTATACAGTAAAGTAAAATTTTTTTAACATACTTAGACTAGAAAAGTTGTCTTGAGGGGCTAGATTACAGACAATGTTCCAGTGTTTTACAATTCTATTAAAAAATGAGGCCTGAAAAGGGTCTCTGGGTGGACTTACTTGTACATGTATTTTCGGCGAGGCTCAATTACTTACAAGAAGCTTATCAGTGGGAGGAATTTTGCACTTTGAACATTTTAAGGCACTTAAATGCTGAAAAATCATAAAAGTACATAAGAATAATGCATGTTAAAACTCTCTAAACGTAATGAAATGAAACACAAACTTGAGCAAAAACAACAGTCATCATATTGCTATGAGATAAAATACAAAACACAGCATGAGGCTTTATGATATTGAAAGAATTGGGGCTATCCTCAGAATGGCTTATTATTGATCAGAAAGGATTTTTTACATCTAAATTTGGCAGACTTATTTTCAGTTGGGTTTACTGTTTGGAGGGGCTCATTATTGAAATTTTATGGCAAAAGCACTTCAGTCGACTATCTGAAGTGACATAAATAATTAGTATGATGCACCTTGAGTAGTTACCTGTATTGCTGTGCAACTTAAAAATCCCAGTGACTACAGCATTACTAATCTTTGCAAGCTATTAGACTATTGCTACTGGAGATCTCTATCATACAAGGCTTCTGTAGGATCATGCATGACATAAATAAACACAGATGATGTCAACACTACTCTAAGAATACTGTGATGCATTCATATTTGTCTTTATTTTCTTCTAATGCTGTCTTGACGTACCACCAGATTCCTGTTCTAAACCTTCTCTCTTGCTGTACCTTTTTACCAGGAAAGCAATAATTAAACTTTAATGTTTTGAGCTTGTTAATCTTGTTATTTTTGTAGGCTTTTGGCTAAGCAGAAAGGGAAGTCAACAACTAGCAACCAAGCCTCAACTCACACACTGGAGTGGTGGGACAATGACAGTGACTCCGACTTCCAGATGAGCGACAATGCATCAGAAGACAGTGACACTGACGGGGTCAGACTCAGTACTGCCATGTTTATTTCTGGCCCCACAGGAGTAGGGAAGACAGCCATGGTTTATGCATGTGCAGAGGAACTTGGCTACAAGGTACGTCCTAGTCACATTAAAATACTTAATTATAATTATAGTGGCCAGTCATTTCTCTTACTCATCTTTGCGAGATCCTGTTTATACTCGAGATTCAGATTTAAGTTAAAAGCAGAACATCTTGGTCCCACATTTTTGCTATCACGTCATTTGTGTTGTTATTATCATCATTATCATCATCTTGCTGTCCTCAAACATGCTATGGGATGCATGAGGCCTCAGATTTGTCTGCAGGCAGGGCTCAAAAAAAGTGTCATCCAGTCATCCGGGACAATTAGATTTTCCTTCTGGGCAAGTAACATTTCCTTCTCACTTGCCTGATGGGCAAAGGATCAGGCATGTCGTCTACCAACTAAATCATTAAAAGAGCAAACTAAGACTTGCCTGGGGCAGGCATTATTTGAGAGAGATACTTGTCCCAAAGACAAGGTGGAATTCAAGTTTTTTTCGAGCCCTGTAGTAGTGCACCATGATTAGACTGGAATTGGATGTTGCTGTCATGACAAATTTTGAATCCAGTCTTTGTGTAACGTTTTGACCTACTGTGTTGTTGTTGTTATCTGTACATTTTTTTAGTTGCAAGACTTGCATATATGCATCTATTTGACTTCAAAGGTACCACTGTACTGTACACAGTTGTAGTGTATTTGAATTCAGTCATTGAACCCAAATGCCTTTTAGTGGTGTGCTTATCAATACCTTAGAAATCTAATCTATGTACATGATTAATGCAATAAGCCTGAAAGGTTTTAATTAATTAATTAATCAGTCTTTACTCAATGGCTTCTGTGTTGTACATGTTGGACTGTTATACATGTAACTAATTGAATTTGTGGTTCTGCAGGTGTTTGAGGTGAATAGTTCATCCAAGCGTTCGGGCAAACACATTTTGTCACAGCTGGAAGAAGCCACCCAGTCACACCTTGTGATCAATAACAAGGGTCCTACCCCTCAAGCGTCATTTGCAGGACTCTTCAACAAACCTGTGAACAATTCATCCCCAGCATCTGGACCCCTGGGTGCATTTTTGAGCACAAATGCAAATACGTCTGACACAGAGCCCAAGAAAGGCGAGAAAGGAAAGAAAAAGCAAAAGGTGAAAGAGAAGAAAAAAGATGAATCCAAGGGAATAGGCAGATCTATTCTAAAGCAGCCACCTGAAGCTGTTAATGACGATACTGAGTCATGTTCAAGTTTGTCTTCTAAAGCAGCATCACTGATTTTGTTTGAAGAGGTTTGTACTCTTGTTTTAAGTCAATCCAACAACACTTGTGATTTCAGGGAACACATTGCTCTCCGTAGACCCTATTCATAAATGGCTGTCAATTTTAGAATTCTTTTTTATGCATTTAAAGTAGCCCAGCTAACCTCATTTGAGAGAAAAAATTCTTATCAACTCAAAAACAAGGTTGGTTGGGCTAATTAGTACTTACAAAATAATTGGCAGCCATTTATGAATAGAGTCTATTAGTTACAGGTATATTCGGTTGCTCAGGCCCATGTTCAAGGAGCAATTTATTCAACGATTATTTGCCAAAGGCAAAGCGAACATTGGTGAATATGTACTGAGACGAAGTCAAGGTAAATATTCACTAATGTTCACTGTGCCTGAGGCAAATAATTGTTTTGATCCAAGGGCCACAGTAGTCATTTTGAAAATTCCCCTTGCTTTCAAATATCCTTGACTGGAGTGATGTACTTCCAATAAAATAATGCAACTTTCGTTCACTGTCCACCGTGATTACTTGCCAAGATAGCAAAGGTGGCGAGCTTAGTAACCAGCTTAAAAATGTTATATTAACGACCTAGCTTCACTGCCTAGTATGGTGTATATAGTGTCATAAGCTGAGCTTTTCAGCCAGTTAGAATGTCCAATTCTTATATTCACCTCTGGAAATTATACTAATTGTACATATTCCTCTTACTCCTTCGATTAATATCTTGAAGGGGAAAAAACAAGAAACTTACAGTATAGGCCAAGAAGATGAGATATGTAAAATATGATATCTCTACTGTGCATCTGGCATTTCAAGTTATGTGGTGCAGCTCTGAATGAGTGACAAATGTCAAAAGTAAAATTATTCAATTCAAAATCAAGGCTAAGTCATTAGCAGGTTTAGAAAATGAAAAGTTTTTACATGTTTATTTGTTGTGAAAAATTAAGGAAACCTCTGCAATAAATCACTTGGTTGTAAATCATTTGATGAAAAAATAGCTTCAAATTTTTGCAGGCCATTAATTTGATTATCACAGTGTGCATAGTACATGTAATTGAGAGACAATTAAGATTACATGCCATACATGTACAACATACTTACAAAATTGGAGGTACCAGTAACCTATTGATTGAGTCAGGTGTGACTACTTGTCAGCTCAGAGTCTATTTTTATTTTTTTTTAGCTCAGAGTACAGAATGATAAATATCCATTGATAATGAAATCAATGCCTTTGTCATTTGGATCGGACTTGGAACTTACTTGGAGTCAATTTAGACTCAATAGATTCTGACTGTACACAGTTAAAATAGATCTTTACTATCAAACTCAACTTGTTTTAACAAAGAGGTCAAAGGAGTTGGATACCAGCAATGCCTTATCTTTATTTATCTTCATGTCCGTCTTATCTTTATTTCTTAGGTTGATGCCATTTTTGAAGAAGACAAGAGTTTCTGGATGGCTGTGAACTCCTTCATGCAGAATGCCAAGTGTCCAATAGTTTTGATTAGCACAGGTAAGAGAAAAAGTCAGAGTCTGGGGAACTCTAGTGTTTTGGTTGGAACTGTATTCATGAAGTGATTGACCTTGAATTGATTTCAATACAGTATTACTTAGAGCAGTTTTCAATAGGCTCGATTTCTGCTGCTCTCTCACATCCAGTCTTTGTTCCTTTCCGATAAAAGTTCAGGGGAGGAGTTTGGGCTCGTTTCCTGATCAGCGGCTGTAATTGAGCCTAGGTTTTCAATTGATTTCCGAAAGTAATCAGGCAATTACTTTGGTTTTGGTTTTTCTATGGTTTGAGATTGGCCGAGTAGTCTAATCGGTAAGTAATTGGTTTGGCTTTGGTTTTACGACACTCAATTGAAAACCTCTCCAGTTTTTCTTGGAAATCTCACCTTATTGGTCAGTTTGCTATATTCAAGAGACAATAATCACACTATTTTGACTTACATCAATCCAAATCATTCATACAGTGTACTTGATTGGTACATCCTGTAATTGTTCTGAAAAGTATACACTCTGTCATTACAGTCTACCTACCTACAGTCTGCACTCAGGCCAACATGTTCCACTCCATGTGTTTCCATAGCCTGAGAGTGAATGACCAAACGTATTGCTTCTGCTACTCCCTATTGGGATGCTCTTGTACTACAGGCTACCCTCACCCCCAATACATGTATTTTGGAGTTTCCTTGAAGTTATAGAGTCACAGTCAAGTGTCCTGCCATAGGGCACACCACAATGTCCAGGCCAGTGCACATATAATAGCTACTTAATCAAAAGTTTGCAGCACTCAGGATAAGCCCATCGCACCTCATAATGACCCTGTTGTGGCCACAGCGTGTAGAGAAAGTCCTACATGTATCTGATAGCTTGGGGCTGGAGGATTTTACAGTCATGCTAGCCAATTCTTTTGATTGTTTGTGAAATTTCCAGGTACTGATAAGAGATTAAATTCTGGGGGGCTAGTGAGAATGACATTTGGGCTAGTACATCATAGTTATAGTTTGACCAAAGGGTAAACCTGAAAAATTAGTTTTCTTTGCACCCTGGGGCACCTTTTATAGTGTTTGTTCTGCTTCCACATTGTAAACGAGTCAGCGTTCCATACATATCTTTGTCTCCAAAGCACAATCCCCTGCCAGTTATAAATATGTTTGTGTAGGTTCACAGCTTTGGGAAAACAACTTACAGATCTTTGTTTACTAGATAGCATTGTTAATCTTCATTAACTTGCTGTTGATAGTTGATCTGCAAATATTGCTCATTGAGATGCAGAGTTACATCAAAGTTACTCATCCTAACATTAGTTTATGTGATCTATGATCAATCAAAGAAATATTTGCTTTGTTATATGACCTTGCACCATGAATATGTAGTCTGAAAGTTCATCCTCGTTACAGCACATTGTAGAGAGTCTTTCAAAGTGGAAAACATTGAATTAATATTTATAAC
>Ga0126339_10003947_pt1 | contig 10881 bp, 8 predicted proteins | sample OrbTmetagenome_2_FD_92532 | JGI IMG/M metagenome (GOLD analysis project Ga0126339, IMG submission 92532) | Coral microbial communities from Petempiche,Puerto Morelos, Mexico - Orbicella T R C metagenome | ecosystem: Host-associated > Invertebrates > Cnidaria > Coral | place: Petempiche,Puerto...
CCAACCAGATCACTTCTTCCCCCCCCCCCCCCAAAAAAAATGTTAAATTTTTTTTTGTGGCAGTTTTTCCTTTTTAAACCTCCTTTTTTTTTTTTGTAAATTTTTTTTTTTTTTTTTTTTTTTTTTTATTTTTTTTTTTGTGTGGTTTCCCAACCAAATCTTTTTTTCCCCCCCCCCCCCCCAAAAAAATTGTCTAATGTTTGTTGGCTGATAGTTGCTCCTTTACAGACTTCCGTTTTTATTCAGTTAAATTTGTTTGTTTGTTTTTTTTTTTATGATTTTAGTCACTTCTCAATTGTAAGTGATTTTTTACTAAATGATGGTTGTTCATGTTTGATTAGAAAGTAATACATGCTAGAAATTTTGATCTAATGATAATTATGCTTTAAGTTAATCAAATATGAAAATTTGATAAACTTTTTTGTAATTTAATTTTTCCTGTTTAGAATGACTCGGTTCCTGGCACGCTCCACAACAGTGATGGTGGACCACTCGTCTATTCTGGAACCGATGTTAATGATTAGTAAGTTTATTAAGGTGGCCGAACACAGTTTTTGCACGCGGTTTTGCTGATGCAATTCAGCGCGTGCACAAGAATTGCAAAAAACAAACATGCCGTCAATAGAGAGATTGTTTTATTTACTCAACACCCGCAGCATCTGTGCTATTTTTCTCTATAATTGAACGCGGTGTATTGATGGCTTTAGTCTTTCACTACAAAGATATGTTAGAAAAGGTAATGATGCAAAAAACCCAGCAATTCTCAGCTTTTTCTTTCTTACTGAAAGAACCCAGTTAAATGCAGCGCATGTGTAGTAAGTCAAAAAATTGCGATTGAATGAAAAATTACACTCTCGGAAATATGCCTATTTCTCGAAAACCGCTCATTAGAATTTCACAAAATTTGGCATGAAAATACTTTAGGAAATAAGTAACTGGAGTATTGAAAATACTTGAACTTTAAGAAAGGAAATTGTAGATATTCTAGGGAACCTTCAACAAGGGATAATTAAAGATCTCTCTGTTAAGTTATTAGCAAAATGGTGTTAACTTGTGAGAATCGTTACAAGCTTGTTGCATGCAAATTATAAAGAAAACCTAATGACTAGATTTTCTGCAAATAAACAAAACAAATTTCAAAGGTCTGTTTATATTTATTCATGTTGCCATGGCAATGGCACGTACATAAGCTTAACCATCAAAAAACTAAAGTTTGTGTTGTTAACTTGCTTGCTGCCATTTTTGATGACCGAGGGATCAAGGGTTTTAGAGAAAAAGGTGCATGAAACACAGTTATCAAAAACTGTGTTCAGCCACCTTAAGTGAATCAAGAAGGCTTACTGTCTTGTGGTTTACAGGGTAACCCATCAAGACTTGGTTGCTGGAAATCATTTATTTATGCTTGATACTTTCATTGGAATATTTGCACCAAAGTGACTTTTCATAGGAGCTTATTGCTAATAAGTGACCTTATAAAGTACTCCCTCCAGTGCAGGGCTGTGCTCTAGAAGTGCCCGGGTGCCACAGGTGACTAACTTTTGGCCTTGGGCTACTGGAAAAACTCACTTTTTCATATTATGCTTAAGTGCAGGGCACCCAGGATTTCATGGTTAGGAACCTTTGGGCTCCTCAAAATGTTTGTAGACCACAGCCTTGCATTGTTTAAAAGGGCATTTACACAGAGTAACATTACTAGAAGAAATGCACAAATCATTTCTTATGATTGTGAGAATTATTGTGGAAACAGTTAATTTGTGTATATGGAGTACATGTACATGTACATTAAGTTAAAAAAAAAAAATACAATTTAGCAGTGTTAACAACAAGGCACACCAGTCTTCCATTGTGTTCAGTGGCATTCAGATATGCACATGCACAATGATTTCATGTTTTCTTTTAGAACCAAAGTGCTGTTAGTAGTGTTTTGGTGTTAATGGGTGTTTTCTTGAGTGTCAGGGCTCTTTCCATAGGCTGCCCCTCCCCCTCCCCTGCCCCTTTCCCCCTCAACTGTTCTATCAGTGTGACTGGTGCCTGTTTTCCCCTTGTGGGGGTCTCATGGATTTTACCAGCCATGGGAGCTGTCTCCATTTGTCAGCTGCCTGCCAATAGTGGTACAGGCACACAACCTCCATTTTGAAAGGCAGTTGTAATATATAACTTACTTGATATTTTTGTTATTCTAGTTTTGAATTGTCAGTGGATATCTTTGATTACTTGGATACATTAGTAGATCTTGAGAAAAGAAGTGAGTTTACTTTTAATTTTATTATAAAATTAATTTTATTAGGAGTCTTCATTTAGTTAAGTCTATGATCATGGAACAGCTAGTTAAGTGACATAGTAAGAAAGATAATTATAAGATACTTTATGCTTATGCCAAACCTTGCACAAGTGCAGAACAGTGAAATTATCCCTATAAAAGTAGCAATAAATACTATTGTTAGTAGTGCCTCATTGTTGGTTATCTTATGTCTCACTGATAACATCCTTGTTAGTCTTCAGCACACTAGACAGATTCCGTGCAAATTCCCAACTCCAGGCTGTGCAGTGTAGGATTTGTCCATTCCCTGTCATAATCCAGGTAACTATTAAGTAAATGAGGGATTTCTTCAATAATTTTCCAAATAAATTATTTAAATTCACTAGTTTACAAAAAATGAAGGCAATTTTTAAATAAGTCGTTATTTAATTAATAATTACATTTCCTACGTACGTGTATTTTGATTCAGAAACAAGACAAAACGAAACTTTTCTTGACCTCCCGAGGGGAACATTAAAGTCGAGAGGAAACAAAACTCACTGTTTCCCTAGGGACTAGTTATGAAGCGTTTTGTTATACCTCCCTTATACCTCCCTTATACTCAAAAATAGAAAAAAACTGTGAAGCAATCATTTCCTTGATGCCCGCTGGCTCACACATTTGCTGTGGTTTCAAGGAGCACAACCTGATCACGTGCGAGTCAAAATTTCAAGTTGTTGTTAGGGAGTTAGTGAGTTTTGACCCAAGACACGCAACATGTCCTCCTCCAATCGGAAAATGTATTTGAGTTGAGAGGTGAAACAATAAGGTTTTTAACATCAAGTTTAAGATGCAATGCATGTACTGTCTGTATTGTACATAACATCTATGCCATTATGAACTTAACAAATAGATTCCATGTTGCCATGTGTCCATTCAGTAATAGATCACAGATGACGTCAAAATGTGGTAAGAACAAAAAAGTGTCACACAAGGTGTTAGCCGAGTGTGTCACTGATGTTCTTACCACATTTTGACGTCTTCTGTGATCTATTACTGAATGGACACATGGCAACATGGAATCTGTTTGTTTTATATAATAATGAAACAAAGTACTACAGACAAAGCTTTTTTATTTCAAAATCTTTCAACATAACTCGAAAGCTGGCCTTTGCCCACTTTGGCAAACACGAAAAAAGCCATTTGACATAATCTATTGTCTATACAAAATGAAGCAATCTCATTGGCTGCTATGCATAGCAAAGAATTGTGATTGGTCCAGGAAAATCACACCACTGTCAAATTTGACTCGCACGTTACTTCTCGTGGAATGAAAGCTTACAGCGAAAGCAGAATTGAACTGCGAAATCTACAAATCTTAAAGAAAATGCAGGAAAAGTCAAGTCAGTTTTTGTCATCAGAGCAGCCCTGTGAGCCGGAAAGGTTGGACGTTACCTTGAATTTTTCAGGAGTTGAAAAATACATTCGGAAAACTTGTGGTTGCGGTCAGTCTGGAGGCCATTCGATTCGAGTTTTGAATGAAAAGAGCGTTAATGACGGTGGAAATTTGTGTCCTCTGTAGTTGGTGATTCTCAAATCAGTTTGAAATAGTGTCGGAGATACCTTTTAGCTGCGACGCAGTTAGCCGTGAGCTGTAGTGAGCTATACTTTGCTCGCTGCTGTGTCCTGAAACGGACTGGAACATTCGCATCGGAAACTAAGGTTATGTGTTTATTTTAACTGATTTTAAGAAGTGATGTTTTGATGTGTCATTCCTGACATCAATCAGTGTTTCGACAACATTGTTATTTTGAGACTGATAAAAGTTGAATTTTTTAAATAAATTAATCTCATAAACATTTTGTTTCTTTGGTTTGTTAAATGCAAGGTAAGCAGCAATGGCTGTCGGCTTACCAAGACCAATTTTGTGCTTGGGTTAGCCTCGCTCCACTGCCGACTGATACTGCTCAAGTGTTTTTTCTGAGTCATTTTCTTAAAAAAAAAAAAAAGGCTTTTTCTTTCTTCTTCCTGCTTCTCGTATCTGTTGAATGCCTCGACAAGACTTTTTTTGTACCTTATCTTTTGCACAGTCACGTAAAATATTATCTAAATACTCAAAACTTTCCGCCATTTTAAAACACAGAAGAAACAACTTTGTAATGATGATGTCAATCGCGCGTCTGTCCTCTAATAGATCATAGGTGAGAACCAATCAAAATGGGAGAATAACTTGGGTTATTATATAATTAAGGATAGTTCATACAGTAATATAGTTTCTTCTTGAAAAATATATTAGGCAGTAAAATAATATATCATATGGCAATCATTTTTCATGTAGACAAATGTGAGTTGTGTAACTCTAATTAAAGTGGCTCCCAATAGTTTCCAGCATTTTTTCAGCGCTTTGATGAATCAATGAAAGCTCTCTTTTGAGTGTATAATATTAATTTAGTATCCAGCAAATGGCCAATCATTCATGAACACGTAATGGTTGCCATAGCAACCACATTATTTATTAGAGACACCCTTTATTCCCTAAAGTACAATGTATGATCATCATGTTCACCGGTCCACCAGTGATTCTGTTTTTGTTTGAAGCCACAATTGTAGAATTAACTGAAGAAGAGATTCATTAAAGTAGGATGATCCATCAGTGGAGAAATATTGAAAAAATTCTTGAGCCTTATTACATTATGATGACCAGAAAAATAAAGCCTTTTCTTCTCCTGTGTGCTAACTTCAGGAATGCAGCGGCCTTTATGACCTTGTGGTGGACTTAATGTATAAATTACATGCAAGTAAGTAGAGGAGGTTCATTTTAACTGTTGGTAACTTGTTCACTACATGTACATGTATGTACAGATGTTATTTTACAGCATCAGTTACCTTGCTCTGTGTGAAAAAGGCTACAAAATGAGCTAAATAGACCTTGCAAGCATTCTGTGTCTATGGTTCTTAATTTAATACTTTAAAGTGCCACTAACCCCCCCAAAATTTTTTCCTTTATTAAAATCTACTAGTTTCCCTGATTACATCAGCGAAAAAATTATCTTGATAGAATCCTTGCGTTTCTACAGGCATTTAAACATGTAATTTCTATGTTCATGACTGCGCAAAGTGGGATCTGGGTCAGGCTACTAGTGACATCACTTCGGGAACTGGGCTAAAACACTCAAAGAGACTTTGACTGAACTTTGAGGGCAGTCAAAACGTTTTCAGGTTATTTGTGAATTGTATTTTATCAAAGCTGGACAAGAACTTTAAGTGAAAAAACTGTATCATCTAGCATTACAATTCGGAGTCTAGCTATGATTTGGACGGATGCGAAGTACATATTTTTTTCCATTTCGAAGTGTGGGTCGCCAGTTGAGATCGCCGCATTGTATAATGATATTTAGGCCGGGATCGACAATTTGCCAGTCCATTTGGGTTATAAAGGTACAAACAATGACGGAAGAGTTAGCTTACAGCTCTTAAAGAGTTATAAAGATGTCAATGAACACAAAGAGTTGGTAATTTGACTTTACGGAACGTGCAAATTTCAGCGTGTCAAATATTAATTTCCCCCGAAATACAAGTTAAAATGCGATGCAGTCGTACTCCACTCCTGCCTACTTCTCCAGATCAATGATTGAAAATAGTTTTAACATAAGAGATAAGCAGAGATATCGGCAAACAATATTCGAAGGTGAGGTAACTTGTCAACCGACCGTAGTATATGCATATTCAATTACTGTGTACGAACACAAGCAACGCAAATTTGCATATTCCGTACTAGTGAAATCATGGAAAATCCTTTGACAAGATCTTGAAAAGATGTTCAGTATACTGTCAGTTAAATATATACATTTCTACTTCACTGTTATTTTGAATGAAATGTCCATTTTACGCACGCTAATAACCTGGGAGTCCTCAACTTATTAGTTTGCATTTTGGTTGACTGACAAGTGCATTCTTCTTTCAGCATAAATGCTTGATCCACTCTAATTTTGTAATCTAGATGTATTTCGTTCCTCAAAGACGAAGCTCAAAGAACAAAACAATTCTGTATTCGGAATGGCCATTGAGAAACACGGCCAGATTACAGGCGACCCCCGGCATGCGTGTGTTTTTATTAAAATCCACAAATACATAGCTAGTTCACCAGTTCAAAACCTCAACAATCTTCTTAGGCTTGATTACCAGCCGCTGTTCGGGAAACTCACAGCTGGATTCATAGACTTGGCTTTGTTAATTTCAACCAATAAGAAATCTGCCTGCCTGAATCGAGCAGGCTGCATAAATTAGCTTTCTCGCAGTAGTAAAGAAGTTGTGCGATATGAAGTGCAATTGCATTGGTGGGACATTTAACCAAATACCGTCAACTGATGAAATCTTGCCTGATCTAAACCATAGTGGCATATACAACACGCAAAATAGTCAACAGACTTATGCGTTAGAATCTATATTTGAATCATGTGGTGCCAGAATGTCAGATAACGAACAAAGTCAACAAAGAGAGGGATAAATGCACACATCGATCTCAAGAAACTAAACACTCGTCAACTTTATGTGTACAGTAGTCTTCTTGAAGGGAAGCGACACCAGTCTCTGGCAAAGCCAGACAAAATTAAATTTTTAAATGAGCCAAAGCAAACCGAACGTTAACCAGCAAAACATAAACATGGTGTCAACACCATGCACACCATACAACATACCATGGAGTGACCTTTGACATGACAGTTGCTACACCATAGTCAAACAGCTCTATTAGCTCTGCTCTACTTTTTTAAAAAAAAAAATACTCTTCTATAGAACCAGTATGCAATGCCCTTCCGCAACGATAATGTGAAATAAAACAGGTTGGAGGGCCAAAATTAAAAGAAAAAGTGGCAAAAACGCCACAAATTTTACGAGCCATAGGCGTCATGTGGGCCTGCCTATGATTGTCATCAAATGACATTTCCGGCCACCTGAAGTGCCGCAAGAATTAAATTATGAATTTACGTCACAGACATGCTTTGCCACCCACACGTCCAGCCGTCTCTTCTCGGGGAGGAACGTGCACCGGACTCGAGAAAGCGGCGGAAATTGAGCCTACAATCTTCTCTGCATCGTTGTAGAACGTAGGTTTAGTTTACTATTCGTTTAGACAAGTCTCTATTTCAAAACATGATGCGTTTAATTTACCGTGTAATTTCGTCACCTATAGTTTCATCTGGGACTCGGAGGATCATTTGCGCTCGAAATAGTCAGATGGCTTCCGGCTTGTCCCAAATTCATGTCTTATGCGGTACCTTGACAATTTCAAGCTTTCCACTACAGATAGAGAAGAATATACAGGCCATGAAAATCTCTAGGTTTTTACAATAGCGGCGAACCCAATATCGAAGAAATCCTCAATGGCTCCCCAGCTTTAGCTTCGCACAGATCAGCCCACTACCTTGGTCTTTTTCTTGTTTCTGGTAGAGTTTCATCAAGATAGAGGTATTGAATGAAGAGGAATACTCTATTCCACGCATCCTGTATTGCTACAGCCTCCAACAACATATCTTCCTTGCATTCTGCAACGATTTTGACACACACTATTGCATGTTTGCATACATTCTTCTCAGAAACAAAACATTGTTATTTCCGAAGTGATGTCAAAAGCCAACTCGTCCCATTCTCCGCTATTCTTCGGTCGTGAACATGAAAAAGGGCAAATTTACAAACTTAAAAAATTCATAGAAAATTAACAAAAATAGTTACAACGATAATTTTTCGCAGTGGTGATCAGGAGAAAAAGGAAATTTATATGAGCAAAAAAAAATTTTTAGGGCTAGTGGCCCTTTAATTTAAATTAGTGTTACCTTTTATGTAAGGCATTGATGTTTTTGCGGTTGAATTTTTCCTCTTGCTCTTTTCTCTCCACTCACTACCTTTATTCCTGAAAATTACTTTCCAATTGGTAGCCTGAGAGATTTAAAATTGTCAACCAGAGAGTACCTGGTTACCCACTAGATAACCAGACAGGTTGAGGCAAGATCCAAAACATTTCCTAGGGAAGCATGGGCCTGTACCCCTTTAGAAGCCTTCACCTTTGGCACACGTTGTTTTGGAAATCGATCACCATTAATTTTTTTATCCGTGTAGAATCCATGCCTGCTGAAGGTTAATGATATCCCCAACCATGGGAGTAGTAAATAATCCAATTCATTTCATATCGGATGTCAGCTTGAACCCGTGCTGATGAAGAACAGTGCTTTTTATTGTCTAGTAACAAGAAATACAAAGTTAGACTTACATGTAACCTAGCCTACTGTCATAGAAATCTTAATTATTTAGAACAACTGTTATGACTATTGGTGATCATTATGTATTTAGGTTTGCCAGCAGACACACTGAACGGACACAGAGAGAGGTTTTATTCCCACTTTGCTGAGTATGTAAAACTTTTGCAACGTTTTTGTAATTTTTTAACGGAATATTTTATCTCCAAATTCCCACAATTTGATTTTCTCACATACCAATAACGTACCTCACTTACATAATGTACAATAACTTATTCTGTAGTTTTTTTTTGTTCCAGGGATGTACTTGTGCAGTTATTTTATTTAGCATTATGATTTACAGAGAGCTTGCCAATTTATCTCAAATTGTAAACTGTTAATATGAATGAATTGGTAAAAGTTCAATTGAGGCCTTACACTACTGTAAAACGATATTAAAATCTTTTAGAACATCCAAGCTTTCACCAATCTACGGCATCATCAGGGATAAGAAAAAATATTCCACGCAAGGCTTATATACAGATGTAAAGTAAAAATGTGTGAAAAGCGAAAGAATGTGGGGGGTAAAATGCATGAGATAAATAAGATACAAATATGAATAAAAACGAATGATATGATCTAATGAGCGAGTGTCAAAGTACAAAGAGTCTCTAGATATGTTAAAGTAATTATTAGAATGGTTCTGGGAGTGCTTAGTTTTGTCTATAGTGCTTTCAGGATACCTGTTAAGATGGAGGACATCGTCAAACATGTTTTGATGCTTTGTGGCTGTCGTTTTTGTAGAGCATTTATCGTCGATATGTTTCCGTTCATTACGAACGAAGTTGATCTTTGACTTTTCCGGTATTGCTGATTGGTGGTGAACAAAGAGTGGTTTCTTTGCTATTTTTTTGTAAAATTCAAAGGAGCTTTTGCCGTCTTTGGAGATGGTGACATTGAAATCAAGTAGTGATAGTGAGAGGCCATTTGGTGTTATTTCTGGTTTCTCAATTTCAAACTTTAATTTGGGGTGCAGATTGTTCATTGTATAGTGGAATTGGTCTGCCATTTCCTTGCCAGTTGTCTGGAGGTAAATGTCGTCAACGTATCTCCTGTAGGGGCTTATAGATAAGTGTGAAGAGAGGGCGATGGTTTCCAGTCTGTCCATGAATAGGATGCACTCCCAGAACTAGAACAACTAAGCTCTCCCAGAACCATCGGAAAGACCCGTGACCTCTCAACACAGAATGGTCGTACCTAAAGATCCCATATCTCTCCGAATGTCTCAACTACAGGATCACCAACATTTTCTGAAAAGAGGGTATACCAGTACGGGTCGCGCATAAGTCATACACCCTCAGACGAGCTCTCTCTCAGAACAAGACGGAACGGACATGCATGAGGACCAACTGCCCTATCTCCAGCACCAAATTATGCTTATTATGCAACACTGTTTACCAAATCACGTGTAACAACTGCAACCAATACTTCATCGGGAGCACTACAGGCTTTATCCACGATCGTGTAAGAGAACACCTGAACAATGACAACTCCTCCATGAAGAAACACATTTTAAAGTGCCAAAACAAAGTCCACAAAGGCATCGAAATCAAGACCATTGTACTAGAAAACGACCCCGCAAATCTACGACTGTTCGAAGCGTTTTACATACGGAACTACAAACCTGCCCTCAACTCACGAGAGGAATGCAGTGAATTCATGGACCTTTTATTCTAATAATTCAACATATCTAGAGACTCTTTGTACTTTGACACTCGCTCATTAGATCATATCATTTGTTTTTATTTATATTTGTATCTTATTTATCTCATGCATTTTACACCCACATTCTTTCGCTTTTCACATGTTTTTACTTTACATCTGTATATAAGCCTTACGCGGAATATTTTTTCTTAGCCCTGATGATGCCGTAGATAGTCAAAAGCTTGGATTTTTTAAAAGATTTTAATATCATTTTACAGTAGTGTGAGGCCTCAATTGAACTTTTACCAATTCATTCAAAATGCTACTGAAGGACAACATCAAACGATTATTGTTAATATGAAGATGAGAGCATGACCTTTATGATATTCAGACTTTAGAGTGTAAACTAATAACGGAAGGAAATTGCAAAAATGAAATTCAAAGTGATTGTAGAAAATAACATACTAGAGATAACACTTCCGAACATTTCCAAAGTAAAAAGGTAAGGTAAAGTCTGCATGCGAGCTAAGTGGCCCATCAGGCCGGAGCTTATCCCGGTTTCTGTAGCATGAAGCGACTAGGAGAATTTCTACTCCCCCCTGGATGGGATGCTAGTCCATTGCAGGGTTACCCCCAGCATTAAGTTCGCCGGTACCCATTTATACACCTGGGTGGAGAGAGGCACTGTGAGAGTAAAGTGTCTTGCCC
>Ga0126339_10003948_pt1:0-2500 | contig 10880 bp, 8 predicted proteins | sample OrbTmetagenome_2_FD_92532 | JGI IMG/M metagenome (GOLD analysis project Ga0126339, IMG submission 92532) | Coral microbial communities from Petempiche,Puerto Morelos, Mexico - Orbicella T R C metagenome | ecosystem: Host-associated > Invertebrates > Cnidaria > Coral | place...
AATTTTCGATTTCTGTTTTAGAGCTTCTTTTCTGTCTTTATATTTAACTTCTCGGAGGGTCTTTTCTACCATTTGCTCCGGGTAGCCTCTCGAGATCAGGCGTGTATTGAAATTTTCAAAAGTCTTTTCAATGTATTTCACAATAAATCTCACGCAAGCAAAAGGGAGTTTATCGGTAAATTTTATCACTTATTTCACGGTTATTCAAACAAAAACTTACATTTTCCATGTATCAACATTGCCAAAATCCATCCGCGACAAAACAACGGCGAAAAAGCGTTGATCTCTCCCCAAAACCATGTTTTTGGGCGTCGAAACAACGTTTCGCCATACATTTCCTCCTAGGGACTTGCAATGTTTGCCCCCTGACGATCCCAGAGTTCTTTGCGCAAACACGGGTATCCGATTACTGGCAACTCATTCATTGCAATATAGCTAGTACTTCTCAGTATAACGACTGCCTGGGTACACGCAGCAAAGCGTCCAGTTTTGGTTCAAAACTGTTTTGATGAACAGTAACGTCCATCACATGTGGGATGCGTTGTTTGCCAGACTTAAAATAAACTCACGACAGCGAAAAACTGCCGGATTTCAATTCTTTTCGTAGTCTAACAACTTGATGCAGCCTTAGTACTAAACTCCAAACAGTTAACATGGATCACAAATGTACTGCCACTAATCCGAAGATGAATAAGGCTGAAAACGTTCCCCACGCCTGCGTATTTACAAAGGTGCTCGTTTTTGTAGATTACGGTCAATTTAAGATTAGAATTGTCAATGAAACGTCAAATGAGCTGTAACCAGAAAGCAAGTAAAACAAGTTTCCACTTTTAGTGGAGCAATCCCACTCACGTAATGCGTTGACCTAGAAATGTAAAATAATCTGTTGCTCCGTAAATATTTCACGATCATCAAGACATTGGAAATCCCCGCCCCCCCCCCTTCTCCCCCCCCCCCCCAAAAAAAAAAAACAAAACCAAACCCCAAACCCCAAACAAAAAAAAATTTAATAAAAAACGTAATTAAAAAACAGCATAAGCAACGGCAGAAACCGAAACGACGATAATGTTAAATACATTCTGAACTGAAAAACTGCAACAAATTAAACGCTAGAATGTAATCCGTTATTCTCATAGGTATTATGTAACAAATGCAAAACTGTGCGTTAAAAATATGACAATAGCTGGCGAGATTCTATATTTTCTGTTTGCTACGTTGAAATTCCTCCCAATGACAGACAGATACTATACGCCCTTTTTTTCTGTTTTCCACAGCTTCCTCCTTTCGTTTCATAGCTTTTCTTTCACTTTCTTTCGTTTTCTTAGATTTACATCTATTTTTGTTTAATCCTAACGGACATGTTGCTTCGTATTTTTTCATTGCAGCATCTAGGTCTGCAATAAGCTGGGGAGAAATTCAGGGTAAGAGAGTGAATCCCCCATATAGGTCCTCTTATGCCGTGTTTTCACGAGAGAGGTTCACTGCGGTTACTGCTTACCGAGGTTTCGTAACTAAGCCGCAGTTATTAGAGAAGCTGTTTACACGAAACTAATTAACTAAAGTAGGCCGCATACAACGGACAGTTTGAGGTTTTCTCGGAAAGCAATTGCTACAATGTTGCTCAGAAACTATTGGAAAATCATAAAATTTGACTTTACTCCAATGCCGAACGCAGGTCGTTGTCAATTTGCTTGCGGTGATGTCGAGCCAAACTCTCCTTAAATGTAAAGCTTTGTAGGTGAATGGTGGAAAGAAAATATTGATATCTCGCCGAACCTCTTCCCGCAAAAAAACTGAAACGGCATCAACCACGGAGCCCGTGCTACGTAAATGTTTACTGCTACTTCCTCTTATTCGGGGCGCGCCGCTTTAAATTCTAACATTTGCTTTTCTTCTCCATAGACCTCAGTTATGATTTTTTTCTCCCATTGTGGTAGGTCTTCTTCTAGTTACGCCTGCCTGTACACTGCTACTAAGCTACTGAACTTCTAACAGAAAGGAAACGCTTATGGCACTTGACGATGAACGGGAAACAGCAGTCCGGGATTTCTTTGCCTAAACATGGGTCTATTTAGCTTTGTTGCTTTGTCTGTTTTTCTCTTCTTTACGCCCTGCACCCATGAACACTTGCTACCAAGATATCGCGACAACGTCTGCTTTTCCTCGGTTACCGTCGGTTACTGAGCTAAACCATGTTCAACCTAGGTTGGCTTACTTTTGTTTTTGCCGCCATTTACCGAGGTTTGCTAATGTGTTTACACGATTAAAAATTTCACTTCAGTAAAGTTAAAACAAAACCAAGGTAAACATCTCTCGTGAAAACACGGGCTAACTAAGGTAATCTCCGGTCTTAGTTATTTTTAGACATAGTACCCAGTTCTTCCACGGATAATACATAGATTTAGGCCAGCCTAAAAGCGTAGCTCCTGGGCCGGGTTGTTCACAACCCGATTAAGTTAACCCAGGAAAAGGTAGGATTTTGATTTGAGTTTTGTAACTT
>Ga0126339_10003948_pt1:7500-10880 | contig 10880 bp, 8 predicted proteins | sample OrbTmetagenome_2_FD_92532 | JGI IMG/M metagenome (GOLD analysis project Ga0126339, IMG submission 92532) | Coral microbial communities from Petempiche,Puerto Morelos, Mexico - Orbicella T R C metagenome | ecosystem: Host-associated > Invertebrates > Cnidaria > Coral | place...
TATTACTTTCTCGAACGCGAAGCGATTGACACTAAGTTTACATTCAAACCGAACGACGGTTAAACTCCACTGAAATTGAATAATGATTAATAGCTTAAATATCCCTAGCGGTTTACACATTCTGCAAGCATTGATAACTTAATTATTCCGAGTGGTTCACACATTCTACACGCATCTAGTATTACAACACCGGCCGAACAAAAAGACGGCTGAGAGTGCAGAAAACATCTCTGCTATATGAAACGAAATCAAAACATATCGAATGACGTTCCCGCCATTTCGTCTCAGGTAGTTTGAGAAAGTCGCTTCGGCTGTCAATGCATCGCGCGAGTAACATCCTCGGAAGACCTGGGTACAATGTCTAAAAATATTCAAGAGGGATTACCTTAGTTAGAGGACCTATATGGGGGATTCACTCACTTACCTTGATAATCTCTTGGTCAGAGTTATTCTGGTGGTGGCATGACAGTCATGTCTATAATATGTCTCACCACAAGTTTAACTAAGAGACATCGCAAAATTAAAGGTGCTTGCCTCTACCCTTATTCTAAAATCCTTGCACTCATTTACAACCCCCCTGCCTTGCAAAAGAGACACATAATCGCATCTATAACCCGCCCCCTTTAATGGAGACCCATGGTCAGGAGAGCCGTTGTGTCTTCCATGAGGGGGGGGGGGGCTATAGAAGACACAACGAAAATTTGAAGCAAACTTCGAAAAAGCCAATGTTTCGCACTAAAAAATCCTAAAATTCGTCAACATCGTGCCTTAGGGTACTGGGGTCGAATTTTGGTCGTCGTTTGCCTTTGCTGACGTCACTAGTCGCGCAGCGAAATGTAAACCTTTATTTCGCACATTGTTACCTGTAGTGGTCGTGAAACTCTTCGACATAATTCTTGTTGTTTTCACCGTCACAGTATCTGAAAGCGATGAAATTGCGTCCATTGAAGAGTCATCTTTAATCGAAAGTGGATCTGAAAGCAGCCATGAAATTCGTGTCTTCTGCGCGACTAACGTCGCATCCTTGTACTGGGATCGTTTTGGCCGAGCGGAATATGGCGACACTATCCAAGCGCCAAATTCGAACTTTGCGCCCCGTACATTTTTACACTCAGAAAGCGCTAAATTATCATTTTTAAGGACGGTGCCTACTTTTGTTAATGTGCACACGTTCTGCGTATCACGCAAGGCATGGTTTAACCGGCACGTGCTCTCTGGGTTGACATTAGGGAGTTTACGAAACCACGACGGCAACGGGAACGGGAAGGTCACTGAACAAAAGAATTAACAAGCAGCACAATGGCTGTGCACGTGCGTAATATCTTGGTTCATTTCTTTGCCGTCCTTTGCAAGACAACAACGTGAAATGACCAGATTCTGCGTTGTCTCGAGAACGTGAACCACAGCGGCCAATTTTTTAAATTTTTATTTCAAATTTATCGCTGTGTTCCGGATTTATTTTTGCGATAGTTTTGACAGTGATAAACAAAGTAAATGACTTTAGAGTATCGCGAGATTCGTAGGTAAAATATAAATTCATTTTTTAATCGATGTTGTCCTCGGCGTCGCCGTCGTGGTTTCGTAAACTCCCTAATGACGCAATCAGGTACAATACCAAGTACACGAGGTCAGTAGACGGGTAAAATGAAAGAAAAAGTTTCCTGCTGTTACCAAATCAAGTTTAATGAACCTGTACTTAAACCAGAAACACGAGACTAGAAGCATATCGCTAACCACTACCAGCTGAAAAACTAGCTGTTATCTGTCGAAAATTATACTGAAATCCAACTGTAAACATGAACCTGCAGATGGCGTAGTGCGCGCGCAAAACAGGTGCGAGATACGCAAATGTTTTACTTACTGGGGAGGTGACAGGAAAAAATGTAACGGGCACCCTAAAAGTTTTCAAAAAAGATCAATAACTTTAAAAAACGCGTGGTTACCCCTACATTTTATGTTATAATTGGTGTGGCAAGCCTATTCAACACGTGATTAGTTTCTGGTGGTGACCAAAAGGTATTTAGACTGTATTTTAACTGAACCAGAGGAAGGCTGTCAGAGACACTAAAAGCGCTGTTGCAACGATTTTGTCATTAAAAACATGCCAAAAATGGTTTTTATGTTAACATTTACCATGTAGTTTTAAGATCTTTATAAATGTGTTTGCTTTTCTGTATGTAAAGGCGTATCCTAAGAAAATCTGTGAAGAAATATCCTTTCCTTCTTTTTTCGGAAAAATGTTAATGTCAGCATTTTTGTTGAGATTCAAGACTAATTATCTCGAAAAAATGTGTAGCTACCCCCATTTTCCTTTGTGGATTCCAATAGTCGTTGCAAAGATCTACTTTTTCCGCGAGGTCCTAACCTGGCGCATAAACCTTTGTATTTAGTAGACACCGTCCTTAATAATTCTTTTTACCTCACATGCACTTTAAATGGAGACCTATGGTATCGTCTGTAGCCTCCCATAAAATGGAGACCCATGGCGTCTTCCATACCCTCCCCCCCCCCAATAAACGGATACCATTATTTCTTCTTTAACCATCCTCAATTAAATGGACACTCATGGTGTCTTTTATAGCCCTCCTTCAAATGGAGACTATTGGTTGGCTTCTATAGGTCCCCGTGAAAATTAAGACCCATGGTGTAATCTCTAGTCCACCCTCTCCCATTAAATAGATACCCGTGGTGCCTTCTATAGCCCTCCTTTAAATGGAGAGCTATGATGACTTCCTAAGCCCCCATTAAGTTAAGAACCAAGGTTTCTTCTACAGCCCCGGATTTGTTGAGACTCTTGCTGGCACAAAACATGACTCATTCGTCAGCGACATAAAACCGGTGACTCTCAAAGTGTATTGCTTCAAGAGTCATCGAAAACGTCTAGCCTCGTTCGTATCGGTTGGTTTTTTTTTTATTACAGATTATTACTGGAAAAGATCATTATATTGAGTGCCATGGTGCAAAGTAATATCAAGTTAAAAGCTTTCAGTTAAATTTCGCTACATGCGATGCTGAGTCAATATTGATATCTCAGCACAATTTGTTCTTCGCTGAATAAAAATCTAATTGGTAAGAGTCCGTCATTGGTCTTTTCACTTAAAACAACGATGATCATACATGTCTTAACATATTCCTCCGCGTTTCAAATGTAATATATTTCATATATTTACTTGCACACAGGTATTTTGTTAGGTGTCTGCTGGGTTCAAGCTTCTAGTTCACTTGTATATATAACAATCACAGGTAAAAGCTCCAAACGGGCAATTTCCGCCGGGAGACCTAAAACGGCGGAATCTAACTCAGTTGGCATACTTCAGAAAACCAGGACTTCCTTTAAGAGGAAGCACAACGGAGAAAAAGAAAATGACCCCGGACGTATC
>Ga0126339_10003949_pt1:5000-10880 | contig 10880 bp, 8 predicted proteins | sample OrbTmetagenome_2_FD_92532 | JGI IMG/M metagenome (GOLD analysis project Ga0126339, IMG submission 92532) | Coral microbial communities from Petempiche,Puerto Morelos, Mexico - Orbicella T R C metagenome | ecosystem: Host-associated > Invertebrates > Cnidaria > Coral | place...
ACAGCCAGATACTTAAGCGACATATATAAACGACGAGCTTTTCTTATTACCTGGTTCAAAGCCGAGAACATCTTCGAATATATGGCGATATGTATTTTTTCATTCAAGATCATTGAAAATTTCTGGCAAAATTAGCTGAGATCGTTTCAGACTCAGATAGCAAGCAAAAAACTAAGAACGTCCGAAACTAGACATTCTTGCAACAAAAACAAAATGCGTAGGTCCAACTGTGTCTTCTCTGTTTAGAATTTTAGGTTTTAATCACATTAAAACACATTTTCTTAAAATTTAAAAACAAAGCAACAGACATGGTTTGCCCCCCGAGCATTCACAAGTGAAACAATTGTTTACAAGACTGTATGCATGTTGTATTTTCGCAAGTATGTCGTGGTGGAACTCTTAACGACCATCTTTGTGGGCTTAAATTTATATTTGAGGACAAATTCACAAACCTTTATGAAATAAGCTCCTTCCATGGCACCTGTGACGGAATAAGCGTAACAAGAACCACAGATTCCTTGACTTTTGACAGGATTCACGGCACCTGGTGAAAACAAATTCCAACAACTTTGTGAAACAAAATTATCGATTAAAAGTCACAATTCAATTACTTCAATCCACGTCTGAGTCTAGATTTTAAGTCAACGAAGATTGATAAGAAGTAGGCAAATTATCTTATTTTTATTTGAGAATTTGTAATTGTTTTTCAAGTCTCACATATCAGTATTCTAAAAAACTTGCGTTCTTTTTTTCTTTTCGACGGTCATTCCATTAATTTCCGGTATTTTTAAAGGTGTCGGGCGCTTTCCATTCAACCAAATATTCCGAAAATTTTGAGACGGAGACAAATGGCACGAAAATTTCCTGGGAAAGTTTCCGGAAAATCCGGAAATTGTTGAATTTCCGAAAAGTGAACCATTCAGTAGGAAATTTTCGGAGGAAAGTCATATGGAACGAAAATTCCCGTTAAAAATTTTCGAAAATTTCTGTATAATCGAAAGGTCATTTTCAGAACGAGACGATTTCTTACGTCATGGCGTGACCAATAGATGCAGAATGTGCATTATTTTACGTGTTTGGAGAAAGGTAAATAAATAATTTGTAATGCACCGGCCTGATGGGCCCCTCGCCTCGTAAGTAGACTTTACCTACAAACAAACCATTATTTTATTCTATGTTTTAAATGTAAATACTTCCCCATCTCACCCGATTTTGCCCAGTCAACAGCATCTGGTAAAGACTTGATGTTAGTTCCCTTGGGTATTTCAAATCTCTTCCCGCCATTTAATGCATCAGGTTGGTTATTTGTTAACAGTCCCTTCTTCTGTTCCATCTCTTCCTCCGTCATGTCTGCCATGTGATTAGTCTTCAACCTGTATCCCAGGTGTTGGCGATTTCTTGACTTGATGTATCTGTTAAGTTAGCATAGTCCATTAATTATTTTCTCCCACGCTCGATTGGTCTAGACGCATCACGTGACTGAATATTCCCCAGCTAAAACTCGGGAACATCCAAGTGATATTCCCCAATTTTCAAAACTGCTTACAGTTTTCCCCAAGCTACGCTCTCGGAGAACTATTCACTTCTCTGAGCAGAATATGTCCGCAGACAACTGAATATTTGAGCATATTTTCCCGCAAAATTGGAGGCTATTGTTTACACACATCTCTCTCTTCACTAGAGTGTGTAGGGGTGTGGTATACATGACAGCTGCCAATCAAACGTTTGTTCGTTCACTGGTTCTCATACAGGATAATGGGATCCACGCAGAATTTGCCAGTTGACGTTCTGAGTCAATTGTTAGTCCGAGAGTGAAACATTTTGTAGCTTGTTAAGTTTTATCAGTTTTCTGTTTTTGCCGTTTATTAGTTAACTGTTACATGTAAAATGTTGATGTCATACCTTATCGTCAGTAACCGTATTAAGACTGAATCACGCGTCTCTGTTCGACTGTGTTGTTTCGATTCCATCCCTAACCTGTCCCCTCCCCTCAAAGACATTTTAAAATATTGCTGACGCAGACAGACAAAGTACTTTTGGCCTATTTTGTCTCAGGCGTTCTTCTCAGTGATACAATTCCCTCCTCCTGCAACTTGCTTTGTTATAAATTAGCTTAAATTGCTTGATGATTGGAGAGTCAAATATGACAAACAAATGACCGCATGGCAACTCTAACCTTAAATTGTGTCTGTAGATGTCTTTCCGTGTCTCGTGTTCTCTCTTTGAGATATAATTCTTTCTATACTTCGTCTTGAACGACTGAAACAAAGTGTTAACCACGTCTTCATAGTGACGCATAGCAACCTGGTAATTCGAGTTCAGGTCACCATTTCTCATCCCGCCTGTACTCTTGGGGACTGGTGACGGCCGAGTCTCATTCTCTTTCTCGAGAGACCGCTGAGCACTCGTTGCGGATTGTGACGGATCAACAATGCCAGCATTAACTACTGGCATTTTGTTTAAGGACTGCAGCAGATATTGCAGAGGATCGGTCTCAGCCGGGGACGGAGTGGTCGTGACGTAATTTGACGAGTGTGACAAAGTATATGGAGACCCGGATGTACTGTGAGGCATAAATTCTACCATTGGATTTATTTCACCAAGAGATTTCTCCAGTTTCTCGTGCGAAAAATCGAAACATTGGAGATCTGAAAGAGAAAAAAAATGTTACAATTATTCCAGGGGACTGCGAAACTCACCAAGAGCTTGTGTAAAATAATTAATTAAGAAACGGAATGCAGCGAGGAAGAGAACAGAAAAAAATATATTATCGAACTGATAAATGATACTGAAACTGAAGTACTATTTCCAAACTCATTAATAATTTATCAAGTTAAAACAAGGAAAATCACAACCGTGAAGGAGGTTTGGATACCCGGTCTTAATTAGAATAGATTTTGATGATTTTACTTCTCCGTTTACCATTTAAGTTTTTGCCTCGATTGAGAAGATACATGTATATCAAACACTCGAGACAGTGTTTCATCGGCTATCCAAACACCTCGAATTTCGTCAAAAATACTCCGCTGCGCATCTTATTTTCGACTCCTCTTCTCGGTGTTTGGATATCCCGATGAAACACTCTTGTGCTTAATATATTAAGTAAAATATTAAAAAGCCCCGTCAAGAATTATGTTTGCACATAGACATTAAATCCCTGTAATGTTTCTGTAACACAAAAATTTCTCGTTTAGATATGCGCGGGTTTAGAAATGTGGGAATAACTCACTCTTGGGCTTACAAGGCAGTAGGCAGATGCCCGAAAGGCTATTCGCAGAGTACTAATCTTATCTTAAATTTTTCCTATTTTTGGCATGTTTCATCCTAGACGTTCCAGAGTAATAAACATAATATTACGCATGCTTGCAAAGCACATCATTTGCACGTTACAATAGCTCTTTTCCCGGTTAACAATTTTCATTTGCATTGTACTCTAGCATGAATGCGAAGCAATAAGAAAAGTTCTGTAGTCCTGTAGTTTCTGCTCGAAATTGGTTCGCATCCGTCTTGGATTATATTGTGTTAATATAATTTCCAGAGGTGAACATAAGAATTGGACATTCTGATTGGTCGAAAAGCTCCGGCGGTATATGACGCCATATTCACCTCACTAGAGCTTACTAAGCTCGTAACCTTTGCCCACCTCGGCAAGTAAACATGGCGGACAGTTGCCGCATGAAATTTTCATTTATTTGAAAGACATCACTCCAAGTCCTGGATATTTGAGAGGATGGAGTATTTTCAAATTGACTGCTTTCGCCCTTGAACCCACAATCTTTTCAAGAACTCGTATTCAAGGCATTTAAGAATCGTTAACGCTGTGGTTACGTTGATCGCCAGCAAACTAAACTAAAACTACTCATTCAAACTAAAGCACTCAAACTAAAGCTACTCATTTTTAGACGATGATGTCAATTGTGAATGAACTGAACAGCGATAAAACAAAGGTACTGGATGAATTTATTTTGAGTGGTGTTTCTCTCGTTTGTTTTACTGCCGAACTCGATGAGTAAATTGATTCACAATCGATGTACATGTAAGCTTATTATTAAAACCACGGCTGCATACGTCTATGCACACGAACAATTGCGTCTGTGTTTTTATGTTTTAGTCCGTTATTTTGTAGTCTTTGATATTCGCCTCTGAAAATTATACTAAAACAATTATTCGCCTCAGGCTCAGTGGACATAGGTGAATATTCACCCCGACTTCGTCTTGGTGAATATTCATCAATATTCACTTCGCCTTCGGCGAATAGTTGTTAAATACAATTGATGAAAGTTAAGCAAGAGCTATTCGAGACCTACGGCGGAGGCTCCGGTCACATTTTCAGTAACCATTACTCAAACCTAGAAGCCTCGCGCAATTAAACTGGAACCAGTAAGTTCTGCTTCCGGTTTTTGATTTTGTCTGAAGGGCATCGGACGTTCGGCCTTTGCTGACCGAAAACGCGCAAGCCCTGGGACGAGATTAAAACCCACCTAAAGATACTAATCTAATTCTTAGTTGGCCCGAGGTCCCTGGCTTTCACCCCCTCCTCAAAGATCGAGCGACTTCCGAGCGCCTGAGAAGTCAGGCTGGCAACATACCTGTTGGAATATCAAATACTTTATAACTGAATTTCCAAGCTTCAAATTCGTGGTAATCCAGGATGTAGTGATCATAGTAAGATGACAGTAACGTATCATATCCCATCATTTCGTATCGCAAAGGTCTTGGCGGTCGGGTTTTAGTTGTGTATAATGTGTACGTGTTGACTTTATCGTAAATTGTGAACGAATGTTCCCATTTGGCGCACTCTTCACCGTTTAGTTCTGCATAGCCAGCGTACTGAGACAAAACAAAAGTAACTATACATTACTATGCATGCCGTTGCTGGTGGAACAAGTTGCTAAGTGACTGGTAGTGGCATAATGGCAGGGCCGCGACTTTCAGCGTTAATCTGTGTAGTGTGCTCACATCATTCATCGGATCCGAGGAAACGTGCAGTTTTTCAACCAATTGGGGCCGGCATAAAAAACAAAACCAATGAATTATAATTTGTTTTGCGCGCGTTTTTCGTTCCTGTGCTCCGGTGCGTGGTCTGACGTAGCACTGAATTCACGATGTCTTCGTGCCGAAACTTGTACACGACACACCTTTTTGCTTTGAGGGCCTTATTTTATTGGATGGACAGTGTGTCATTGAATGATTGATGTGTACTTCTTAGCACGAAATGTTTCCCTATTAATTGGTGGAATGGTGGAAAAAAGTGGAAAGGTTCAAGAGAAGTCAATCTCTCCTTGTTTCTTACCTTAAAATATGACGGTGCTGGTATGATGCTTTGAGCTTTTATTGGGAATTTTTTTGTTCCTCTTCTGTGCATGCATCCCGTGAATGTTTTCTGTTTCGCCTCAGAGTATTCAGGAACTATTTTGCAGGCAAACCCGTGCCTACCAAGATCCTCACGCTGAAATGTCCTGTCCATCCCTGACGCAAACAATTGGCCATATTTGTATTCCCGGTATTGGACTGGAACTAGCTTGCAACTGAGGCTAATCCAGGGAATCTTTTCAAATGCAAATGACATATATCTCTTTTTAATGATATTGCCCTGCATAAGCCTCGACTGCAAGCTAGTTCCAGTTCAATACCGGGAATACGAATATGGTCTATTTAAACATGAGATTATATAGAGGAGAGAAAAAAAAAGCGGAGCGGTTTTGCTATACCGGGCCACTTGTTAATATATCTCCTAAAGCTTCTAAGAGCGAGGCATACAGAAACAAAAGGAACCATTCAAATTCAATGAGATGCAAATGAGTGGCCCGGTATTCTGCAATCTAGCATTTTCAGGCATGGAGGGAGAAAATCCGCCGTACCAATGAAAGCAAAGAGAAA